>Ga0082212_10008771_pt1 | contig 13145 bp, 12 predicted proteins | sample TergutNt197P3_FD_71548 | JGI IMG/M metagenome (GOLD analysis project Ga0082212, IMG submission 71548) | Neocapritermes taracua P3 segment gut microbial communities from Petit-Saut dam, French Guiana - Nt197 P3 | ecosystem: Host-associated > Arthropoda: Insects > Digestive system > Gut ... | reverse complement strand
CCCATATGGGGGTCCGGCAGGTAGCTGTGTATCGTGCCATAGCGGGGCGAGATCATAAACTTCGTTGCGTCGTCACGGCCTTCCGCACCGAGGTAATCGTCGCCTGTGTCGCGGATTTTTCCGCCCATCTGCTCCATTTCAAGGAGCGTGTCGAAGTCTTCCCTGCACTGGATTTGAAGCCCGATGCCGTTGCAGAACGGACGGTCGGCCATGTGCACTGCCCATTCATCCGGGTCTACTCTGGACAGGGGGTTGGCCGGGGCGTTGCACCAGTGGTCGCAGCCGGGCCCGCCGGAGCCGCTGCGTTTGACGTCGCCTTTTTCGACCAGCGCTACCTTAGCGCCGGTGCGCGCCGCGGCGATCGCGGACCAGCAACCGGATATGCCGCCGCCTATGACAAGCACGTCGACGTCGACTGTCTGCTCCTGCCCGAAGTTGATTGGGTACGGCCATGCGGGGGGGCGTCCCTCGTCTCTTAGATACTCATGCCATGTTGCCATTGTTCGACCTCCTAATATTTTGTTGATCCGTAGCTGCATGATTCCGTCGCTGTTGTTGGAATCGTATGCAACAGTTTAGATTTGCTGTTTGCTATTATACCAAGCGGGGGAGATATTTTCTACCCCTGAGTTTATGTTTTTTTGTGAATAATTCACAAATTGTTCACAATTGCAGAGCTTATGCCTATTGACCTTCAAGCAGCTTGAACCCTTATGCTTCGTTTATAATTAAATGGGGGGCGAGCATCATGGAAGAAATTATTGTGATCATCGATGATGAGTTTAAGGGGCTTTTGCCTGCGCTTGATAAGGAGACGTTTGCCTCGCTTGAGGCGAACATCATAGACAATGGCTGCCGCGACCCGCTTGTCCTGTGGGGCGGGATACTGATTGACGGATACAACAGGTATGAGATTTGCGAAAAGAACGGTATTGCGTTCAAAACGGTTGAAAAAGAGTTCGATTCAAGGGAGGAGGTCATGATATGGATGATTTCCAACCAGGTGTCGCGGCGTAACATGAACCCCCGCCAACTGAGCTATTTCAGGGGGCTGCATTATAGGATGGAGAAAATCATCGTGACAAACGCGAGTGGGAAAAACCAATGGAATTTGGTTGATGGGCATAATGCCCATCAACCAAAAATGCTTGGAACAGCAGCAAAACTCTCAGAGCAATACAAGGTAAATGAAAAGACGATCAGGTTCGATGCTAAAGCTTCTGAAGCGACTGACGCTATAGGCAATGTGTCGCCAATAGCGAAAAGCAAGATACTCTCAGAGGAAGTAAAAATCGACAAAAAGGTTCTGGAAGCGTTAGCTTCCGCAACCGAGGACGAAATCGCGGAGGTGGCAGCCCAAATAGAGGACGGGACATACAAAAAGAAGACGCAGGAAGCTCCTGCGACGACAGAACCAAATAAGCCCGTCGATTCCGCCATTGCCAGGCTGCAGCCGCTCAGCGCTGCCATTTCGGGTATATCGGATACCCTCGGAGTAGATTTGCGGAGCATCACGAGCGAGTCTGACCGGACAAAGCTGAAAGCGGCGCTAAGGGCGCATATCGACATGCTGGAGAGGTTGTATGAGAGTATTTGAGCTGCGGGGTATGATACGAACTTCAGCGATGAAGGAAAGAGCAGAAAAATGATAAAGCATAAAGATGAGTTGCTATCTTTATCAATGACGCTAGATGACCCGGTTTGCGGTATAGTGGAGGAACTTAATCATCATCGCAGTTAGGGATGTGTTGTAGTAGGTGGCTGAGGTAGGATTTGATCCTCTTGGATTTGCTTATGTACGCTTCTTCATTATTTGCTGATATGCGGCAAACACTGGCTCGTTCCCGATTTTCAACGAAAACTCTTGCACAACACCATTGTTGGGTATATAATCCAAAGACAAGGAAACGAAAGTGCTTCGCCAGGTTCTCGTAGCGCCTGGCGGCAGGCGGGAAGGGGTACCAGCCCTCCCCACCCTGCGTAGTGGATTGTGCCCACATACACAATAGCTTTCGCTACACCACGAGCCTATTATATGACGGTTTCATTCGCTGTGCAAGCTATGCGGCAAGAAGCGTTATACTATAGGCGGTTGTGTCGCACAAATAATGCTGTGTATGTGATAACTGCGTGAAACGCAGTTTAGTCATCTACACAGCATTTTCGTTTCCGCAGAGGAAGCTGCCGAGGCTGCTCATACAACCAGGCATCGCTACAACCGCTGTGGACGCTGCTATTGGCATCGTACACGATACCGGTGATATGATGAATGAAAAGCAAATAGAGAATGGTCGGATAATAGATTAACACAGTATCAAAGAGAGGAAACTTATGGATAGCACTAATACTGAAGCCGAACGCAAACACTTGCTATCGCAATTACGTGAGGTTAAAAGTATAGTTAATGAGATAGCTGAAGCGGAATCAGAAATCAATAGCCATCAAAGGGATCTAAAAAGAATAAAAGCCGAATCGCAAAAAAAGGCAAATAATAAACTCATCTGGGGATTTGTTTACATCGTTTCAGGAATTATTGGTTTTTTTGTTGTCGGAATAATCGCAACATTTGGAGGGCTATTAGAAAGTAATGAAGACGTTCATATTATAATTACATTCTTGGGAATCCCTTTAGGGATTGCATTATGCTACATGCTAACAAAAAGCCGACGTGCTCTAAGAGCGGAAATATATTTTCTAAGACGTTCAGATCCTATTAAAGAAGCTTTAGATATAAAAAACGCTGAATTAGATGCATTAATGACTGAGTCAGTGGTTGATTTCGTTCCACCAGATTATCGAAACGTCGAAGCCATTGGTCAAATATGCAAGCTAATTGAAAACCAACGTGCAGATACGTTGAAAGAAGCCCTTAATCTCTACGAGGATATTCGACTAAAAAGCAAAGTTGATGATTTGACACCTCATCAATCAATCGTAGAGATAAAAAAGAAAACGTATTCCTCATTAGAATGGGCAATAGCTGGGTTAATCTTTGCATTTTTATTACCAATTGTTGCTTATCCTTGTTTGATAATCGGGTTTATAATGGCAACTAAAGACTACACCACGAATAAGTCAATAGCTGCTATTTTCATTTGCGTCATTGGCATAATAATTGCAATAATAAATTCCTATATGGGAGCTGTAATGGGATTTTTCGGACAGCTTTTTATGTGAATCGAACTGCCAATAATCACGACAATGAGTACTCTTTGCATTGAGCAATGGGAGATTATTACTATGCCAGCACAAGAAAACGCAAACAAAAGCAGCTAAGGGCGCGGACCCTCCACATCGCCCAAAAATGAGTTGTCGCCCCAAAAGGCGACAACTTTTTTCTTCTAAATATGCTATAACAAGAGTTACCCGTAGTTTCAGCGAAGCGAAACTAATCCAATGGCGTTTCAGCAAAAATATATGCCATGGATACATGATTATGCTATAATTGAAAAACCATGCTGCAAACGGAGGCGAGCGATTACAGGCGAGCGACAGCAGTCGATTCGGTAGTTAATTGAGGCGTGGAGTGCTGATAGGAGGATAAGAGATGAAACCTTGTTGTATTTTTTCATATAGCACCGTCGACGAAGCTCTGGATGGTTCTCCTTTTGCGGTAGTCGAGGATTTCGGCGGCGCCGGAGAAGGATACTCTTGGATGAATGGCAGCCGAAAGCTATGTATGTGTGAGAACTGCGGCGCATTGTTTCTATGCTACAAAATAAAGTTTCTATCGATGGGCTATGATTCCGATGAAAAAAGTTATACCTACTATCTCCCGGTCAATAACCGTGCAGAAGCATTAGCATATTGCGAAAAGTACATTGGTTCTACTGGACTGAGCGACTCATACAATGGAAAGAAAATATGGTTCAACGGTACAAAATGGTGTTGGCAGAAATAAGATGCGGAGCAGATGGGCGAAGAGGTTTCGGTTTGTGCTGCCCTCATTGCCATTGAAGTATTAGAGCGTTGATACTCCGCTTTGATAGTGCGAGCAGTGGGGGAACACGATGATAAGAAAATTCACAAGTTTATATATGGGAAATAGAGAGTAGCAGGGGGATAACAGATGAGTGGGAAAATATACGCGCTTCGTGACGGAGAGGGTTTGACCGAACTGACGCAGGCTCCGTTTGAAAATGAAGATTTGTTTCAAGCCCTGATAGAAAAGCATCCGGAAATCCTCGCGGGCGACCAAATAAACCCAGACGTACCCCGGCAATGGGTCTTGATATCCCGCGAAATGGGGGTTTCTCTGGATGATAGCTGGGGCAGGCTTGACCATCTGTATATAGACCAGGACGCAATACCAACATTTCTTGAGGTAAAACGCGGCACAGATACCCGGATAAGGCGAGAAGTTGTCGGGCAAATGCTTGATTACGCTGCAAACGGTACGCAATTCTGGTCTATAAGCGATATTCGCAACGCATATGAGCGGAATACGCGCGAAGCAGAGGCAACAACGCTGTCCGGCATCGGCATCGGCGTCGAAGATGAGGACGCATTTTGGCAGAGGGTCGATATGAACCTGCGCAATGGCAAAGTGCGCCTGCTGTTTGTCGCAGATATTATCCCGACTTCTCTCCAATCAATAATTGAGTTTCTAAATAAGCAAATGCGTGATACAGAGGTTTATGGAATCGAAATCAAGCAATTCGTCAGTAAAGACGGCCTAAAAACGCTTGTACCGAACCTAATTGGCAGAACTGCAAGCGCTGTGCAAGCGAAACGCGGAGAACTAAGGCAGAAATACGCCAACCGAAACGAGTTCTTTGATTCCGTTGAAGACCAACGGATTAAGGACTTGTATATGAGCCTATTTGCATTCGCTGATAAACGCGGCTTCAAGATCGGAATGGGGACTGCGGGGTTTTCATTCAACGTCGTCGGGGCAAACAAGAAGTCAAACACGTTATTATTCGGATATGGCATCGATGCGCAATGGGAAAACAGGAAGAACTGCATTGAAACCACTTTCTGGCTGTCAAAGGAAATGAGCGATGTTGCACTCGAAATGTATAAGACTAAAGTCGGGGAGTTGACTTTCTTCGAGCCAACTCCAAGCGGGAATTACAAATGGCAGCTAAGCAGTAGCTCAACCGATGCAGAAATGCAGTCGCTAATGGCTGTTATCACTGATATAGCAAGCAAAACCAACGAGTAGCGGAGGGCGCGACATGGATGCTGAATTACAAAAGAGATACGACGCTCTAAAGGCAAAGGTCAAGCGCCGCGCCGACGAGTTCGCTGACCTCATGGATTTTATTGAAACCAGGACGGCTTGGCTGACCGCGCCTGCCAGCACCCGCTTTCATCTCAGCAGGGAAAACGGCCTGCTTGAACATTCTGTTAATGTGGCTGAAACACTTCTGCGGATCAAAGAAACGCTGTATCCGTTAATTGACGATGAGTCGTGCGTCATAGTCGCGTTACTGCATGATTTAGGGAAAGCCGGAACGCCCGAAGGCGCGCAGTATCTGAAAAATGAACCTACGGAGCGGCAAAGGCAATACGGGTACGGGCCGACATACCCGTATAGTTTCAACAAGAACCTCACATACCTCAGCGTTCCGGTACGCAGTCTTTACCTGGCGCTGCCCTACATAACACTGTCGGAAGATGAAGCGCAAGCTATCGTCTACCACGACGGCCAGTATGTCGAAGACAACCGTTCTGTCGCAAAGAACGAGCGCCCGCTTACCTTGCTGTTGCAATATGCTGATAACTGGTGCGGTTTTATCGTTGAAGATCAGTAGAAAATCTTTCTTATGTTACAAGCGTAGTAAGAACCACATCAAGAACATCAGGAGAAGCGCCCGATAGCCCGGATAACGAAGAGTTATCTGTCCGAGACTATCACCCAACTCCGGCGAGTCCTTCGGTTCGCGCATTCCCTCCGCCCCCGTCTGCGACAGCATTAAATCATCCATTATTTTCACCGGTGCCATCGCAGTGATATTTGTACCATCTCCAAGTTGCCCAAAGTAGTTTATGCCAATAGCCCAGAGGCTTCCGTCCATTTTAACCATCAAACTATGAAAACCTCCCGCACTGATTGCTGCAACATCATCAGCGATTTTAATTGGCGTCGCTTTTTGCGCCTGCTCTTTGCCGAAGAGCAATACGATATCCCCCCATGCCCACAGAGAGTTATCGTCTTTTATCGCAAAACTCTCAGACCTTCCTGCGCATGCTTTTTTTACGTTTTCCATTACCAAAACCGGAGCCCATCTATCATCCTGTGTACCGTCACCCAACATACCTGCGCTGTTCACTTCCTACGCCCATAACGAGCCATCAGATTTGACAGCCAAACTGTGGTTCCCTCCTGCACTTATAGCAGTGCCAGCGGTATAAAGCGCAACCGCATGCGGCGCAGCGTAATGTATCAACGCCGCTGCTAAAGTGATTGCCGTCATTAGCGCGGCGATTCTTTTGCTAGTCATCGTACACCTCCTGCTCGAAAAGCTTACCGGCTAAGAAAAGATGCAATACAGTGTATTTATTGCATAATGAGAGCGGGACTCGCACCCTATTATTTTTCAAACAACCCGCGTAACGATGAACTTGGGCACTTAACTCCTCAATGCTGTAATTGGCACGACGAAAACGCCGTCCGGCCTGCGATATGCGGCGCTTGACATGCCGCATATGACGCACAGAACAGAAGGTGTTACACCGCCATTCCCGGCTATTGAGTCCCTTATGGCAATTAAGTTGGAGGCTGCGCTGTCGATTCCGCCGGCGCCCAGTTTTATTTCGAAAGCGCACCATGCGCCGTCCGCAAGTTCGATGACTGCATCGATTTCACGATTTGCATAGTCTTGATAGTGGTAGAGGTTTGCGTCAAACGACTCAGCATAGATTTTGAGATCGCGTTCACACAGCGCTTCAAACATGAACCCAAAGGTCATAAGATCATCTATCAGTTTTTGCGGAGTTGCTTTAAGCAAGGCGCAGGCTAAAGACGGGTCGGTAAAATGCCTCTTTGCTGCCTTTTTAGTGCGGGAAGATGAGCGGATGTTGGAAGAAAACGGTAACTGGTTATCAGTAAGGAACAGGCGTTCGAAAATATCCAGATACGAAGCGACAGTGTCTATATCAATATCTGCGTCATCTATTTCTTTTATATCATTTTGCAGCGTCCGGTTAGTGGCAGTCGTGCTTTCGTTTCTTGCCAATGAGCGCAGCAATAATCTCATTTTCCCTGCGTCGCGCTTTACGCCGTCAATACGGTAGACGTCGTCGTCGATCACTGCATCAAGATAGTTATCTGGAAGCAATGCTTCGTTTTCGGCAGAGACACTTAGGTTTGCCGGCCAGCCGCCCCTGATAATGAGACGCGCAAGCTGCGAAAGCTCGACCTCGCCCGTCATTTTCTGTTTGATGTTGCCGCTGCACAGTTCCCGCAGACTGATGGTACCGGTCGAGTCGTCTGATTCAAATAATGACATAGGCCTCATTCTGAGTTTGCCGATCCTCCCGGCCCCGCTGTGTAAAACCCCTTTTCTGACCGGTGTTGACGATCCGGTCAGAATGAACTGCCCTTTCTGTTCCCGTTGATCTACAACGTATCTGACTGCGTCCCACATTGCGGGCACTTCCTGCCACTCGTCTATCAACCGCGGCGTTTCGCCATCCAAAACAATTTCCGGAGAAAGTTGCGCAAGCGCTCTGTTTTGAAAGTTGTTGGCGGGATCGCCGAGCATGACCGCGCTGTTGCAATGATGCAAAGACGTCCATGTCTTACCGCACCATTTAGGGCCTTCTATGCTAACAGCCCCGAATGTTTCGAGATAGCGCTTCACAGAGTCGTCTATGATTCGAGGCTTGTAGTCTTTGTAATATACTTGCTTATCCATACCGCCGCTGCACCTCCGCTGTTGGCAGTATAGCCCAACCCGTGAGATTCGTCAATCTCAACCCGTGAGATTTGCCAGCCTCAACCCGAGGAAAAAACTCACAAATTAGCGTTAGTTGATTGACAATGGAAGTGCAGCAAACTGTGCAATGATCGGATATTACAAACAGATGTTTCTATGCTCCCCAGACTATATTTTTCCAAACGTTGAACGCCCGGTAGCAGAATATTGCCATTTGCTGGTTCTGAAGAACTCCATAAGGGTTGAACACTCCGCCGCTGCCAAGTGTTATCCCTGTTTCTGCAGCATAGCCGATATAAGCCTCCGCCCATGTAGGGGATTCGTCTGGGAATGGGTTAGCGCTTTGGGCGTCTATCCCGAACAGGTTTTCCGCAGTGCGCCCGAGCATTGTCACGAACTCTGCGCGATTGTATGAGTCACCGGGCGCGTATAGGTTGCCGCCTTTTCCGGTGGTTACGCCTGCGTACCTGAGGAATGTGACGGCTTTGCTATCTGTGTCCGAAAACTGGTTATCACTCAAATCCCAACCGCGTTCAGCAGCGAAATCGTCAAGGCTTTGTCCTGACGTTTTTTCGATCAGCGCTACGATTGCGTCTGCAGCTGCGGCGCGCGTAGTTTCTCTGTCCCATCCGCTGGTAGCAATGCTGTCGGGCACGAGCCCCGCTTCGAGAGCTTTTTCGACCTCGTCAACCGCCCATGACGCCGCCCCTGTGAGCGGGTCGTCAGCAGTTGGCTTACTCATCAATGACTGCAACTCCGAAAGGGTTTCGCGGACAGTGCCGGGAGCCCATGTCAAGAGGCGTGTTTCAAGTATGTCGATATCCTCTTCAGGTACTGCAGTCCACGCACCGTTTTTTACAGTGAAATACACCCTGTTTTCGCTCCATGATTCTTCGTAATCATACTCATCTCCGCTGTCACCAGGGATATAATCGTAATCGTAAGTTAGATTGTAAAGGTATGACACACCGTTTTTATCAGTCGCAATATAGTAATCTGAGCCTCCTGCGTCTCCGCCTATATAGCCCTCGGCAAGCAGTATTGCTTCGGTAGTATATCCATACACATAAATAAAATTAACATATCGGGAAGGGCCGTATCCGCTGTCATAAATATACAGCAACTGCGGCAGCGCACTGTCGCCGAAGTATATGAGTTCTGCGCGGATCACGCCTTGCCCGCTGTACTCTAAATTGCTTTGTCGCTCGCTCCACTCATTATACACAGCGTCGGAGTTATCGAGATTTGGATCCGGCTCCACGCAAATTCCGTATTTATCTACGGCTTCCATCAATGTGTCATAATATGCTTTATACACAGCCGTACTGCCCGCTGAAGCATGTGCTTCATTTACGGCCGCGGTTAGCGGCAGCGCCGCAAGGACCAGTGCCAGGGTCAAAAGAGCGCTAAACGATTTGCGTTTCATAACATTCCCTCCGTATTGATTTTAAGCATGTTCCACATTGCGCAGTTAATTCTGAAATTACGTTACACCGCGAGCCTATTATATGACGGTTTCATTCGCTGTGCAAGTTATGCGGCAAGAAGCGTTATACCATAGGCGGTTGTGGCGCACAAATAATGCGGTGCATGTGATATTGCGTGAAACGCAGTTTAGTCATCTGCACAGCATTTTCGTTAATATGATATAATTAAAACCATACTACAAACGGAGGCGAGCGAGCATGTTAGGGGCCAGTATAGTGTAAGAAAAGGAAGTATGCGTGGACTCCCTGCTTTCGGTGCGCGGATTAGGACGCGCCAAGCTGTTGGAGGTTGGCGGTTTGTCGCGCAAGGGACGCAGCTTTATCAAAGTTGGAATTTATAAAAGGTAGTGGCAACGGAGGAATACTCATTTCCTGATCTCTCCATTCTTCTTCATTTCCCTGCTCCATTTAGCGATGGACTTGTTCCTCGCCCATTTCTCCTGCAAGGCAGCGGTTCTGTCAACTGCGTACAACGCTTCGCGTTTGAGGCTGCTATAGCTGTCCCACCTGTCGGCGGTCAGTTCGCCGCTGTCGATTGCCGAGAGGATGGCGCAGCCCGGCTCTGTCCTGTGGCGGCAGTCCGAAAAGCGGCAAGACCCCAGCAACGCTTCCACATCGGCGAATGTCTCGTCTACCCCGTCCTCAGCGTCCCACATGCCCAAGCTGCGCATACCCGGCGTGTCAATGATCATCGCGCCGGACGGAAGCATGAAAAGCTGGCGGTGCGTCGTGGTATGCCGCCCCCGACTGTCATCCTCCCGGATTTCATTGACTGCCATGGCTTCACGCCCCATTAAAGCGTTAAGCAGCGACGATTTTCCAACGCCGGACATCCCGAGGAGCACCAAGGTTTTTGTGGGAGTGAGGTAATCGCCCAACCTGTCAATGCCCTCGCCGCTGACGACGCTTACAGGGATAATGTCTATGCCGCCCGCGACGTCCCGCATGGAGGCGACTTGCGGCTTAAAGTCGTCCATCAAGTCAGCTTTTGTCAGGATGATGACCGGAACCGCGCCGCTTTGCCGGGCAAGCACAAGATACCGCTCCGCGCGCTTTACATTAAAATCCCGGTTGAGGGACGTCATGATGAACACATAGTCAAAGTTAGCGGCCACGACCTGGTTACCGCCGCCGGGATATGGGTCGCGCCGTATGAACTGGCTTTTCCTGGGCAGCGTCTTTAGGATTTGACCGTCTCCGCCCGCAATTTCCCGGAACCAGATAAAGTCCCCTGCGGTTGGAAAGGTTTCGCCGCCCTTGCCATAGTAAACGCTGGTTTTTAGCCGACCAAACAGAGATCCGAGCGGCGTTATCAGCTCATAGCGTTCTTTGTGTACTGCTGTTACGCGAGCAGGCAGCAGACCTTCAGACGGTGGTTCGGCCTCAGTGTAGCCGTACTGGTTCAAGTCGATCATTAGATTCTCCTCTACTCTTTCTTTTTTAATGAAAAATGCCGCGGAACAAGCAGCCTCAATCGAAGCTGCTGCTGCACGGCGAGAAAAAACAGGATACGACCTACATCGTATCCCGCCACGGCAACATAGTTGACGTTCAGCAGTTATTCACGAAAGGTTACTGTCGAGCGTCAGGAGGACGCTCTTGGCATAGCAAAAGACAAAGGCAGTATTCCCGTTTTCTTCACATCAAATCAACTCGTTGAATCGACGTTGCTATACCGGATATTCAGTTTAGGTCAAAATCACCATTATTATCGACATCTACAACAACTCCTTTCGGAATAGGATTGTTACATTGGAATAGTATATAGTATAGTGTGTCGCAGGTCGATTGTCAAAATAATTTTCCGCAGATTTCAGAAAGGCAGGTGCTTATAATATGCCGCTGGCCGTCATTCGTAACGACATAACCAAAATGAGCGTTGACGCCATAGTCAACGCCGCGAACACCTCTCTGCTGGCAGGGGGCGGCGTTTGCGGCGCGATTTTCAGCGCAGCAGGCGCGGATAAGCTTCAAAGAGCGTGTGATAGCCTTGCTCCGATAGAGACGGGCGACGCTGTTGTCACAAAAGGGTTTGCATTGCCCGCAAAGTATATAATCCACACGGCTGGGCCTGTTTACCTTGACGGGAAGCACAACGAAGAAGCATTGCTTCGCGCATGTTATAAAAACTCGCTTGATCTTGCAAGAAAGCAAAAATGCGAAAGCATAGCGTTCCCGCTTATTTCAAGCGGTATCTATGGATACCCGAAAGCCGAAGCCCTTGAGGTAGCGACAAGCGAGATAAGCGATTGGTTGAAGCAAGGCGATATGGACGTGTCGCTTGTCGTCTTTGACAAGACAGCGTTTGTAATTTCAACCGGGCTGCTTGGCGAGGTCAGGGCCTTCATAGATGAAAACTACGTTGATGAACGCAATTTGAGGTTTAGCCGCGGCCGGACGCCTCCTGCCCCAGGAGGCGAATCAATTGTTGCCGATGCTGCTGCCAGGTCTATAGGCATGTTTGAACGCGAAGGGCCGCTGACGCCTGACGCGGCTGCGCCTATGCCGGAAACCGCAGAGAAAAGCAAAAGAGTTGAAGCCGGGCTTGCGCAAAAAAGAAAACTCCCCCCGGCGCCGCCTGCCGCGCAGTTAGCTCCGACAGTTTTTCGTAAGCCGGAAACGGTGGGCGACGCAATGGTAAAACTCAACGAGCCATTTTCCGCTACGCTCATGCGACTCATTGACGCAAAGGGTAAAACCGATGTGGAAGTTTACAAACGCGCCAACCTTGACCGCAAACTGTTTTCTAAAATCCGTTCAGGGAAAGGCTATATGCCGAGTAAAAAGACTGCCATAGCCCTTTCTGTCGCACTGGAGCTTTCGCTTTCTGAAACACGCGACTTGCTTGAACGAGCGGGGTTTGCGCTTTCGCGCAGCGTGGTATTCGACGTGATTATCGAGTTTTTCATCACACGCAAAAAATATGACGTATATGAAATAAACAATGTGCTCTTTGAGTACGATCAACCGCTGCTAGGCGGCTGAGTACAAAAAGTGATTTACCGCCTTGATATTTGAGCGGTGATATGTCGCTTTCAAAGCGACCACTCATCGCTTGCTCCGCGTTATACTCCGTTTATAATCATATAAATGGAGGAAACACAATGAAAACGAATCTTACTGAACTGGTCTTTATTCTTGACCGAAGCGGGTCAATGGGCGGATTGGAAAGCGACACCATCGGCGGCTTCAACTCCATGCTCTCCAAACAGCAGGCGGAACAAGGTGAATGCCGCATCACGACCGTCCTGTTCGACAATGAGTATGATGTACTGCATGATCGTATCGATATCAAGGCGGTAAGGGCGATTACGGGAAATGAGTACTTTGTGCGTGGCAGCACCGCTCTGCTGGATGCGATTGGCAGGACGATCAATAAAACCATAAGTGTCCAAAAGAACACATCTGAGGATTTCCGCGCCGAAAAGGTGCTGTTCGTTATCACGACAGACGGCATGGAGAACGCAAGCAGTGAGTTTAATTATGACAGGGTAAAGTCGATGATCGAGCATCAAAAGAACAAGTACAGTTGGGAGTTTATCTTCCTTGGTGCGAACATCGACGCGGTCGACGTGGCAAAACGTTTTGGCATTGCCAGCAACCGCGCGCAGAGTTTCCATAATGACAGCGAAGGTATTGCGATGAACTACGAAGCAATAAACAAAACTGTAGGCTATTTCAGAGCAGCTCCTGCCTACGCGCCGATCCCGGACAGTTGGAGCGCAGAGGTCGATGCAGATTATAAGAAGCGTGGTGGACATAGGTAATATCT
>Ga0082212_10008770_pt1 | contig 13146 bp, 6 predicted proteins | sample TergutNt197P3_FD_71548 | JGI IMG/M metagenome (GOLD analysis project Ga0082212, IMG submission 71548) | Neocapritermes taracua P3 segment gut microbial communities from Petit-Saut dam, French Guiana - Nt197 P3 | ecosystem: Host-associated > Arthropoda: Insects > Digestive system > Gut ... | reverse complement strand
AAGATCGATACCTGCAGCCGAAGCCGCGTCGGCGACGCTCATTATATCTGCGGTCGCCATGGACATGCCGACGATTGGTAATAATGGCGGCACCACAGGTTCAGGCTCAGGTTCAGGAGCCGGTGCGGGAGCGGGCGCTGGTGCGGGAGCCAGCAGCGGAGCTGAGGTAGAAATAACAAAGTCGACGCGTAGCATACCACCGGTCGTTGTATCCGTTATCAGTAAAAATGATGGCATTATTGAGGGAATGTTGGTTAGTGCCAATAAAGAGCCCGCAGGAGTTCCGGTAAGGTTGAAAACCGAGTTATCGCCGACAATAGTATATTGGGTGGTTGCGGCTGTAAGGCTCGTTATTCCCGCAGTTGCTATGGCACCGGTAACATTGGGGTGCGTCGCGATGCTTATAGGTGTGGCACCGACTTGGATTGGCACTAAGACTGAATTCGTCGGATCCTTGACTATCTCTAGTGAGAAAGGACCAGGATTGTTCGGGTTGCCAATGCCGATCGGAATCTCCTTCCACATTCCTATATCGCCCGGAGTGATACTCGCAAATCCGCGATTGGTAGTGTATCTCAGGTCTACCCTGAACGTCAGCGTTGCAAGCGTGTCGGAAGTTCCGGTATCGGGTACCGTTGGCATGTCGTCGCCCCAATATCTGCCAAACCTGTTAGTTACCAGCGAATCGCTGCCCGCTCTTTCGCGGTATTGAAAATTAACTTCTGTCCAAGCAGTAAGCTTGCGTTCGCCATAACTGGTCAGGTAGTTGTTGTCGATGTCGGCCACAGTGCCATCGGGAAGCGTTACATAAGAGAAATCGTCCGAGTATGTATAGACAATCAGGAAATCATTGGGGCTGTTCGCGATAAAATTCCTGTATTCGCTCAGCGACATCGGGGAATGGGGCGGGTACATCGTTATTGCAGGAGGTCTGGGAGTTACCCATACATAGAATACATTGCTGCCGTCCGCGTCTGCGGTCTTCGCGACCAGCGGAATGTCGACAGGATTCGGATTGCCTGCGGAAGTAAGCGGCTTCCCGTTAATATCGCATATGATCTGGGTTCCGGCTACGACTTCGTCGTAATCCAGGTCAGTCCAGGCTAGATCGTTGCCATCGCTGTCGCGAAGCTTGAGCCCTGAGAGTACTTCATCGATTAAATCGTTAAAAATATATGTGCCTGCGGAGAACGTGAAAAACGGTAGATTCAAGCTGCTCTCACCGAACCACCTGCCGCGCATGTCGGTAGCGGTCATCTCCCAGCCGGCCGGCAAAAAGTCGAATATCGGCGTGACGACCATCCTGAAAAGCCCTATCTGCCCGGCTGTCATAACGCCCGTGTTATTAACCGGCAGCGCTGCGCCCGCGAATGGGAAGGGGTCGCCTTCGGGATTAGTTCCTGAAATGGTAGACGGGTCGTTGACGTTGCGGAACGGGTCGGTTACAAACGGCGTCCAGGCCAATGGGCGCTGCGGACCTGATTCCGGTGGTTCCACCGCGCGCATCTGTCTGGTCTGTTGGAGTTGGAACATGCCTGCGCCTACCCCGTCAAGGCCGACATATCGCTCTGAGAAATAACCAATCTGTGATTGCAACAGACTCCCGTTCTCATAGAGCAACATGCTGGTAACGCCGCGCGGAGCCACAACGATTGTCTTTTCGTCAACCGGGGCGCCGCTGCTGGCAGATCCGCCGATTCTCAGCGATATTACGGCACTGCCGATTCCTACGGCGACAATTGAGGGTGTTTGCCCCCTTGGAAGGGTGACACTATTGATGGTGCTGCCGTTTTCATTGAGAAACATCGCTATGCGTGCGTTATCTATCCTCCAGGTGAATAACTGGTCTTCCGCTGGTGGCGAGATATACTCGCCTGCCTGCGGATGCCCGGTGGGATATCGCTTTTGATCCAAATCCAGCCTTTGGGATTCTCCGCCTTCCATCATCACAGCTCTGTTCAGTATAATTTCGAAGGCTTTTTCCGCACGGACTGTGACATACATAGAAGCCCCGGCGATTACGTTATGGTTAGCATCTTTCAGCTCAACGATTATCTCAGTATCACCGGCGTCCACACCTGTGACAGTCCGGGAAAACGCCCCCTGCCCTGAACCAACATCTGCAATGCTTGTATTTGATGCCCTGATATCGAGATATCGCCCGCCCGTTAACTGGGCATTCGATATTACTTCCAGAAGGAAAGACTCCCTTGGAATAAGCGTCCTGCTCATAGGCCGGACGAACAGTCCAAATTCCTGGCCTTCGCTCAACACCCAAATATTGATTGTGGCGTAGTTTTGTACAGGAGGATTGGTGCCCGGAAGGGGCTGTGTAGCCGTAACTGTAATAATCGTTGGTGAGACAGTCCCATTTGCTGCGGTACTTGGGCTTATTGCCGTGACAACGCCGGTCGAGGCATTTACGTCAGCAACGGGACGGTTGGAGCTGCTCCACGTCATAGCGGTCGCGTTTTGCGGGACCACGTTCAGGTACTGCGCATCACGCAGATTCAAAACGTCTCCGACGCGCATGAAAATATCCTTTTGAGTGAAAGACAATTGAGAGGTCACCTGGATCCCTGCTGTGACGCTCACGGAAATGCTGACGGATTTACCGCTGGCGACATGGGAGACCACAACCTGCCCGCTGCCCGCCGCTACCGGAGTGATAGTGACTGCATTTCCTGTCCGCGAGACGGCAACGGATTGCGTTGCAGGTGTTCCCGTCTGTCTCCATTCCGATGTCAGCGTCATCCGCGAGACCTCGGCAGGAGTTAGCACTCTATTGGTTCCATCACCGGATCTTATTGTCACGGTCAGCGTAGACGCGACAGCTTGAGAGTTTGCCGGAAGATTTGAGAAGCTTGACGGATTCGCTGTTATCGAAACTATTTCCGCTTCATCAGGGTTTATATCGCTGCCAGGTACATTGGAGGGATCTCCAAGATAGTTGCGTATGGCGTCGATCACTTCCTGTATATAACGGTATTGGCGAAGCCTCCAGAGATAATCCGCCATTGCGTCTCTCTGGATGCCTGACATGCTCACGTATGGTTCAGCCCCGGTCTGGAACTGTAGGACGGCGGCATTTGCCGCATTTTCAATAATATTCCTCAATGCGGCGTAGCTAATTGAAGAGTTGATTTGGGCTAAAAGCACGGTTTCAGCATTCAGACGCGCCTGCACGGCCCTGTCAAACGCCGCTTTTACTGCAGATGGCGTAGCGAAGAGCGTTCTGCGAGCGTTAAGGACCTGCTCGGCTACATAATTCTTGCCAGCGTCAGACAGAGCGGAATACTGGCTGTTTCCTGAAGTAACGACCGTAAGGTCTGTGGAGTACAGAGCGTCTTCCAGAATGCTCCGCGTTGCCGCTGCCGTAACGGCACGGTTGATCGCGTCGAGCCCTCTATTGGTAGTGCTGGGGAGACCAAGCGGGTTGTCGGAATTGAGTATGCGCCTGACAGCCTCGGCTCCGGTATAAGGAGCTGCCCCCGGCTGGATGCTGTACATGATCCTGTTGTCAAAATCCCTTTGCAGGGAGGCTGTCTGCGATGAGTTAAGCGGCGCCAGATGGATAGTCGAGCTGACGAACTGGATGTTCTCGTTCAGGTGCCCGCCCCAGTTGATATAAAGCATTTCCCTGATGAGTCCGACAGTCCTGCCGGGCTCGCGGAATACCGGAAGATAGATATACAGGCCCAATCTCCCGTTATATGTATCAAGCATCCTTGGGGGGAGGGTGATCGGCTCGCCGTCGACAAGGGTATACGTGACGGAGGCCATGGAACCGGCTTCCGACGGAGCCGGGATGAAGTAGCCTGTCCAGTAGCCCCAGCGGTTGTTTCGCTGCGTCAGCGGCACATTGCTTGCCGCGGCTTGCGATATATGGACCTCGCTCGAAGTGCGGCCGGTTATCATCGAAAGCTGCATCGAAGCCTGGTCAAAAGGCGCCTGAGCGGTAGTATTCGGAAGCAGGACCACCCTCAGAGGGCTGTTCCCGCTTACACGGTCAATATTGTTTGCCCACTGTGATTCGCTGCTTGCGACGGACTGCCCTGCCACAGTCGCGATGACATTGATGCCAAGCGTAAGAAGCTCCGGGTTTTGCGCGACTATGGCGCCGGAATGGTTGATTATGAGGTTGCGGATGCTTCCCGTGCCGGTAACAGCGGCGTTGGGAGCGCCTATTGTCAGGTAGCCGATAGAAGTGTTTGCCGCAAGATTGATGCTGGCTCCCTGACCGCCGTCATTTATCCGCGTGTTGATGATATGTCCCGAATTCAGTCTTATCTGGGCTCCCGCGCCGTTTATGATAAGATCGTTCAGGTTGACGCCGGTCAGATTGATTACTGAGTTATATAGAACATTGTCGCTGATTATTACTTCAGGCACGCCGCTGCCCGCAAGCGTGAATCCGGAAATCGCCTCGAGCGTTGGAATGTAAGAATTGTTGGTAACTGATATACGTGTATCGGCCACGAAACTTGCGACAAATATACCATCGGTAACAGTCGTGTTGGACAGCACGACAGACTCAGGCCCGCCGCCTCGAACAATCAGGCTGCCGTTGATAGTTGTGTTAGATATGTATACGCTGCCGTTTCCCACACCGTCGCCTATGATGACGTCGCCGTCTATCATAGCGTCGCGAAGCTCGGCGCCGGGATTTTGTATGAGCAGCCCGCCCTGCAGGTAGACATTGCGAAAACCGGTCTCCGGCATATATATGTTATTGAAAACAGTATCGATGATCGTGACTGCTTCGGCGCGTGTTATGAATGCGCTCGGACGGAAGGAGCCGTCCGGATAACCCGAAAATAAGCCCTTCTCAACGAAAGCGGCTACATAGGTTCTTGCGTAATCGGATATAAAAGCGGCGTCGTGAAAGCGCGACAGCGACCATTCGGCTTCCGAAGTCATGCCAACGGTTTTTGCCACCAGTGTCGCGGCCTCCTGACGCAATATGCTGTCGTTGGGCCTCATCGTCCCGTCCGGGTATCCGTTTGCGAGGCCTATCCGGTTTGCAATCGAGATAATCGTATATTGCCATGTATCCGTGTACACATCGCTATACCTTGTGACATTGCCCGTCTCAGTCGCGCCCAGCGCATTTACGACAAGCGAGAAGAATTCAGCCCTTGTAATATACCTGTCGGGGCTGAAGTGATTCCCTGAAAAGATTTCAGGGTCGATGAATCCGATCCTGTTCAGGCGGTTGATTGCGCCGGCGGCCCAGTGCCCGCTGACGTCTGTATATGCAGTGAAAGCCCTCGCTGTCGGTATCATATCCAGCGGGAATAGACCCAAAAGAATGACAAAGACAAGCAACGCCGTAAGCGCCTTCCTTAATAGCTTCATATTTAATTCCCCCTAAACAAACGCGTTGTTTATTCCGATAAATTCATCGTCAGGTTCTCATAGCCGAGCACTATATTAGACTCGCCACACGGAGAAAATGTTCCCTTAACAATTAGCCATAAACATGATATACTATAAATATCGCATTTAATAGCTTGGCACTTTAGCATGATACAGGAGAATTGCATATAATTCATACACAAATTTCTCGCAGAAAGGCGGATAACATAAAATGAGAAAACGGTCTTTGGGTATGGTCCTGGCAATGGCCATTTTAGTGTCGTTGTTTTCCGTATATACACCGCTGGCGGCGGCAGCCGATACGGTATTCGGGCCTTATACTGTCGGCGATATCACATGGTGGGTCGAAATACCCGTCGGCGACACGGCGGGGACGCTATACATAAGCAGAAGGTCGGGCGTCACGGCAAACGTAGCGATGCCCGCATATGCCAGCGGCACGGCGCCATGGGCGGGGCATAGCGCGCAGGTAAGATTAATAGAAATAGACAGCGGCATCACAACAATCGGCGCATGGGCTTTTGCGAATTTCAGCAGGCTGGAGAACGTTCTGATCCGAGGTCCTGCGTCCGGATTGCCGGGGTACATGACGAGCATTGGCAACGATGCTTTCCGGGGATGCGTCAACCTGCAATATTTCTGGAACAATACGCTGGGTATGGTATTCGAGGGCGTGACGAGCGTCGGGGACAGAGCTTTCTACAATTGCAGCAGCCTGGAATCTCTCGATATAGATTCCGCGACAAGCATTGGCGCTGATGTATTTATCGGGTGCAGAAGCCTGCGCTGGGTTCGCGTCACAGGCGCCGGAAGGTATGTTAGCATGAGTTACGATGCGACCGGAACGGATCCTGTTGCGGTATACGGCGCCACAGAGTCAAGCCTTCTTGTTGAAATGAATGCTGCAGTCTCTCCGCGATATCCTATAAGAGTCCTTAAAAGTTCAGTCGATTTAGCCGGCAACACTTTGGACAATACGGGGACCCCCACCTCAATATATGCGATTCCTCCTACTGTCACTACGATAGACGCCGAAGCATTCGCGTATCTCGTGAAAATATCGGGATTTGTGGTCCCGGCAAGCGTCACGACAATCAGGGATCTGGCGTTTGCTTATATCAGGAATCCCTCGATCCTTGTATACGGCGGGCTGACGCAAGCTACATTTTTAGGCGCCGCGCCGTCGTCATTCGCGGCTAATGCATTCCAGGGCATCGTCGACGCGTTTTTTGAAATCGTATTCTATCCACATGTGGCACAAACATGGCAGACGCCCAGATGGAACGGATACCGCACGAGGGTGGACAGCGCAGGCGTTTCGCTGGATCAATACGCAATAGTTATCATGGCGGGAACAACGGCAGAATTGCGCGCGACCGTACACCCGTCGCAGGCAAGGCAGGCTGTGAACTGGACGTACGCCCATGGGGGCCTCACAGATGACACAGCGATAGTTGCGGGCAAAAGCAGCGCTCTTGATCCCGTCGCCGTAATAACAGCGCTAGCCCCCGGCATAACCACTGTCAGGGCGACTGCGATCAACAACGATGGCTCGTCCGGTGAGCCGCCGGCATACGCCGATTGCACAGTGATAGTCCTAGATAGTTCTACAGCGCCGTCGACCCCCACATCATTCATTCCTGTGACGGATGCAACGCTGAATATCACATCAATGATGATGGGCACGGAAGTCAGATTAAATAACTACGTCACGGTGTTGCCGTCTAACGCGACGGTCAATACGCTCCCGCTGGGCGCAAATATCGCCTGGACAATAGTAGATTCCGCAACGACTGTCAGCGCTCAAATCACGAATGGAGTACTCTCTGTGCCGTGGGGCGAGACCGGGACTGTGACCGTGGAGGCCAATGTCATCAAGGGCGTTGCCGATATGGATTGGGACTACTACGATAATCTGAACTTTACAAAACGGTTTTCCATCACGGTAACTACTTTCATACCGGTAATGAATATCGCAGGAGTTCCGACTACGGCTTATGCGGGACAGCCTCTGTATATTTCCGGCACGATCGAGCCGGCGGGAGCTTCGCAAAGACAGATCGCATGGTCTATAGTATCGGAAAATGCCGGCGCGGTTTTTGACAACTCAAATAATATGCTGTTGGCGCAGCGGCCCGGAACAGTCGTATTGCAGGCGACTGTAAACAACGCTCGAGTAGACAACTTAGGGTATCCCGTAGAATACTCGCAAACTTTCATCATCAGGGTAGACCCCTATATCACAAACACGCTTACTATACACGCAAACCCCGGCGGCAGCGTAAGTCCTTTGGGCATAAGGAACCTGGCCGAGGGTGAGGAGATACAGTTGACCGCGACCGCGTCTACAGGGTATATTTTCGCCGGATGGCAAACGTCAAATGGCGGCTGGTTCACAGACACGGGCACTGCCACAACTAGATTTACAATGCCGGGCAACCCGACCACGGTAACCGCGTTTTTCACATATACAGGATATCCCGGCGGGGGCGGCGGGAGCAACCCGGGCAACGTGGTACTGCCAACGCCTGTGCATTACTTCACGAGCAGCAGCGTCTATATAAGGAATTCCGCAGTGTCGTTCGGGCATGTAACTGTCAGGAGCTACCAGCTTTTCCGCTATGTCACTCTGGACGGCAGAACGCTTACGCGCAATTCGCATTATACAGCATATGACAGGGGCGGCTCCACGGAGATCATTCTGGCAAACGGCTACCTAAACGGGCTAAGCCAGAGCACGCACACGCTTACAGTGTACTTCTCGGACAACGTGACTGTCACGACGGTATTTACTGTTCTCTGGGATAGTTATTCTACGGTATGGTATAACGATGTTTTTTCGTCAGACTGGTTTTATGCAAGCGTGGGATATGTGACAGACCGCAGGTGGATGGGCGCTGCAAGCTCGGAACCGGGATGGTTCAGGCCCAATAATCAGGTGACGCAGGGCGAAGTGATCGATGCCATGTATCGTATGGTAGGCAGCCCGACAATACTGAATATGTACAACCAGCCGCTTCAGGGCCGCGACGCTTCTTTCGAATGGGTGAGAGCGAATGGTATTTTGCCGATAGGCGGCGCGTTCAACCTCAGCAGCCCTATAACTCGCCAGGACATGACTGTGCTATTCGGGCGTTTGGCCAGCGCGTTGCGGCTGACATACCCGATCGTACGGACTGCCATATCGTTTTCGGACGAATGGCAGATAGATGCGTCAGCCCGCGCCCCGATTTACTCCCTCTACAGAGCCGGGATAATAAATGGCCGGACGACAAGCACATTCGTACCGCTGGGCGCCGTGACAAGAGCGGAATTCGCCACGTTTATGCGCCAGTTCGCGGAGACAATGGGCAACTGGTAACTGGTGGTCCGCAACACAGCTTAATATAAATAACCAGCAAAGAATACAGAGCGTATGCTTTGGCAGCCGGGGGCTGAAACGGCAATGGCTAGACCCCCGACTGCCTGGGCCTGTTAAGGAGTTGGGCAATGACAATTGAAGCTAAATTTTTCAGCAGCGATATAGCGGGGCGTCTGCGCGACGGAATCTATGAACTGGCGGAAAACGCGACCGTTTTGTCACTGATGGATGCTGCTGTGGATGAAGCGGGGATTGAGTTTTCTGAAGAAAAAAAGCGTAACTTCGTATTTATATATAATAACAGCCCCGCTTCCGCAGACACAGAGCTGAGCGATGGGGGCAAACTCCGAATATTATATAAAATTACGGGTGGTTAGGACAAATGGAAAGGTACGAACGCAATGCGCCCGCCATATCGGCAGCCGAGCAGGAAATACTCGCGTCAAAGCGCGTGCTTGTAGCAGGATGCGGCGGGCTTGGCGGGTATATAATAGAATTTCTGGGACGCATGGGCGTCGGCAACATCACCGCCGTCGACGGTGATGTTTTCGCCGTTTCGAATCTGAACCGGCAATTGCTGGCCACAGGCGAAACGCTCGACAGGCCTAAGGCTGAGTGCGCGAAAGAACGCATGAACGCGGTTAATCCGGAAATATCTGTAACTGCGGTATGCCGGTTCATAACTGAAGAGAACGCGGATGAAATCGTGGCTGGCCACGATATAGCCGTAGACGCTCTCGACAACGGGAAAGCGCGCCTGCTGCTCACCGCTGCGACAAGAAAAGCGGGGATACCTTTTGTCAGCGGGGCCATAGGCGGATGGTACGGCCGCGTGATAGTCCTGTATCCCGGCGACGACGCGGATTTCCTATGGCAAGGCCAATCGGTCTCGACGATGGGCAACCTCTGCTGTACCGCCGCGCACGTCGCTTCGGTGCAGGCAGCCGAGACAATAAAGGCGCTGCTGGGCCGACAGGGCGTTATCCGGGGCAAATTGCTGGAGTTGGACCTGCTTAACGCGCGATGGGACGAGATTCCTTTGGAAATGACACAGGGCATGAACCAACGATGACAATAATTGCAAAACAACAGCGGGGATTCTACCGCAACGTATTTGCGATCATGATCCCCATCATGCTGCAGAACCTTATCACTCATACGGTCACGCTTGCCGATACATTCATGGTTGGCATGCTTGGAGAGCAATACCTTGCGGCGGTGACGATTGCGGCAACGCCGATGTTTGTGTTGATGATATTGGTATTCGGCGTGCAAAGCGGCATGGGGATACTCGTATCGCAATACTGGGGAAAAGGCGACACAAGCGTTATCAATCGCATAATTGGGGTAGCAATCTATTGTGCATTGGTTGTGACGATTGCCGGAGTCGTGTTGATGCGCTCGTTGCCGCATCAGATACTTGGGTTCGTGACCAATGACAATGCGCTTGTCGATCTAGGTGTGCCATATATGAGGATCACCTGTTTTGCGGTGATGCTCAACTCAATAAGCCTTGTATACCTTGCTTGTCACCGCAGCATGGAAAACCCGCGCTTGGGCGCGATTGTCCTTGGCGTCTCCGCAGTATTCAATGTATTTCTTAACTGGGCTCTAATATTCGGAAACCTCGGTTTTCCCGCGCTTGGCATCCAGGGCGCGGCAATTGCTACGTTGGGCTCGCGTGTTGTCGAGGTGCTTATCGTAATTGTCCACGCGTTCTTCAATTCGCGTTTTCGTATTAAGCTGAGCCTGTTCCTAAGACCCGGAATCATCATATTCAAGGATTTCCTGAAATACTCGCTGCCGGTGCTGCTTAACGAAGCGCTGTGGAGTATGGCGACTATGATGTATCCCGTGATCCTTGGCCATATGGCGGGCGCGGAGACGAATCTGGCCGCTTACAACTTGGCCGGCAATCTTGAGCGGGTTTTCGCAGTTGCCATGTTCGCTTGCGGCGGCGCTACTGCGGTCATCATAGGCCGCGAGCTTGGCGCGGGCAGGGGCGATAGCGTCAACGGCGTAGCAAAATCGCTTATCGGGCTGGGGTTCATTATCGGCATTTGCTCCGCCGCGTTGCTGCTGCTTGCGAGACTGACTATTTTTGAACCTTTAGTCTATCCGCTTTTTGATCTATCAAATGACGCCGCATCAAAATCAAGCATTATGCTTACGATACTCATCATTATGCTGCCTTTACGAACGCTGGGCTTCACTATGGGCATAGGGATACTCCGCGGCGGCGGCGACGTCAAGGCGTTTATGATCATTGATCTCCTGACGCTTTATGCAGTCGCGTTACCGCTTGCTTTTATATTCGGCCTTGTGCTCAAACTCGGGGTGACTATTGTGTACTCGACGCTTCTGCTTGAAGAGGTTACGAAATGCACGCTTATATTTCTCAGGGTTAGGGCAAAAAAATGGATTAAAAACATAACGAGAGAGAGTGTTGGCGCCGGGAAATAATATTATTTCAGATACCCACTACCTTCAGGCGCTACATTGCATTCCTTTTCGCTCAGTGACGCATCCATGCGTCAATTCGCGATCGCTCCACCGTCCTTGGATACGCCAAAGGAATGCAATTGCAGCATCTGAACGGGGTATCTGAATACCATTATTTCTTGTTTTTCTCGAAGATTACGCCAAGACCGCGCAGGATCAGGTTCGGATCGTGGATCACTTCCCTCTTGCAATAGCGGTATATAGCGTCGGCCAATCCCCCGGTAGCGACGATTTGGGCTTTTTCCCCAAGTTCGGCCTCGAAGCGTTCCAGCATGCCATCGATCATCGAAGCGGCTCCGAATACGGCGCCGCTTTTCATGCAGTCGACCGTATTGGTCGAAATGCACCTGGCCGGGGCTTCGATCGGCACTCTAGGGAGCAGCGAAGTATCGGCCGCAAGCGCGTTCATGGAAATCGACACTCCGGGCAATATCGCGCCGCCTATGAAGCTGCCGTTTTTATCCAGCACAAACATCTTGGTCGCCGTACCCATGTCAACAATAATTACGGGCGGCTTATATGAAGCCAGCGCGCCTACGGCAGTCGCGGCCATATCGCCGGCAAGCGTCCCGGGATCGTCGATCGATATATTCATCCCCGTCTTGATGCCCGCGCCGACTATTATAGCGTCGATTCCGGTAAAAAGCTTCACCGCGTTTTTGAATACCCGGGTCAGCGGCGGCACGACGCACGATATAACGGCGCCGTCGATTTTTGCGCTCGCGACATTGTTGAAATCAAGTATGCTTTTCATTTCGACCGCGTACTCGTCCGCAGTTTTCGTGTTGTTTGTCGAGAGCCTGAAAACGTGTGATATCTTACCTTCGTCGATGCAGCCGATGACTATATTCGTATTGCCGATATCTATTGCAAGAATCATGCTTTGACAACCTTTCTTCTGCCTTGTCCGTATTGTATGAGTCTAACGACAGTTGGGCTGAGAACAATATTTATGCCAAGCTCTATCAGGAAATTTATGCCGATCATAACGATTATTATAAACGCTATAGAGCTGTTTACCCCCAGCGCCGCGAAAAGATCGCCCGATCCCGCGCCTTCTGCCAGCGTCAATCCGGCTATCGGAGGGAACCATTGCGCCACAGTCGGCATAAAAAACGCATACATTCCGATGATGAAGACGCCTGTGTTCACGACAGGGCAGACAACAGCGGCGGCAACCGCGGCAATCGTCCTGTTTCTATTTGCGACCAGCTTGTAGAGTGCTCCGGCGGCCAGCCCGGAAAGCAGGCCTTTTGCCAATACTACCAGGATCGTTCCTAGCGGGTTTACGCCCAGAAAAAGCGCGGCGTCCCCGCTGATCAGTACCGCGAACCCTGAAACCAGTCCCAGCCAGCCGCCTCCGTATATGCCGGTCAGAGCCGCGCCGATCACGATGGGTATCAGCACAAGATTGATAGTGAACGCGGGGAGCAGTGGCCTGATGAAAATTGCGAGGACTTGCAGAACTACGACAATTGCTGTAAGTAGTGCGAGGAGCACGAGCTTGCGCGTGTCGAACCTTTTTGATGTATTCATTTTTCTCTCCTTGCTGCCGCTCCACCCTAACGTTGGATGCGGCGCATACCCTTAGGCAGAGGCTATAATACAACAGCTTTCAAAAAAAAACAAGAGCAATCGCTCAAGAAGTTACCGGTCAGGGGGTAGCCGAAGGAGCAGGGGGACAGGAGCAGGGGGACGGTTCATCCGCTTGGCAGGAGCACATCCCGGGATAGGGATATAGCAAGGGGACGGTTCTCCTGCTAGCAAGGGTAGCAATGGCTAGCAGGAGAACCGTCCCCTTGCTACCCTTGCTAGCCCCCCGGTCTCCAAGAAAGAGTGCAATTCCGCCCCCTGACCCAATGTCATTTAGATAAGCATTTCACTTCACCTATTAAATGACCCCT
>Ga0082212_10008769_pt1 | contig 13146 bp, 7 predicted proteins | sample TergutNt197P3_FD_71548 | JGI IMG/M metagenome (GOLD analysis project Ga0082212, IMG submission 71548) | Neocapritermes taracua P3 segment gut microbial communities from Petit-Saut dam, French Guiana - Nt197 P3 | ecosystem: Host-associated > Arthropoda: Insects > Digestive system > Gut ... | reverse complement strand
ATGGAATTGTTTTCTAAATAATCGGCAAGCAAAGTTAAATCGCCATTTACCGACGAGATCGGCAATAGATAATTCCCCGGACATCAGGCGGGGGAGAAGGGTGTCGCGGAGGGCAGCTAGGCGTCGATTTTCTCCAAAAGTTTTGAAAATCTGTTTAAATAACGGCTCAATAATAGCCGAATATTCAGTGAGAAAATTGCTTGGGGGCATGGGTATTGACAACGCCTTAATTGTAGACAAGCTAAGGTTTGCCTGTACCGCTTGTTGAATATTCTTGGTATAAAAGTCCAAGTGTAGCCCTCCAATAAAAAAACTATAAAGTGTTACAGGGCTGATTTTGGATGTGTCGGCTCGAATGATTGCAACAGCTTGGTTAGTGTTGGCTGGTAATAAATCTGCGCCAACTAAGGCAAAGCGTCCCAAAGTTCCCGCTATTGTGAAGATGATATCGTTAATCTGTAACACTGAACGATTTAATAAGGAATTTGTTTCATCGTCAATGAAAGCAATTTTACTGAAATCAATTGAATGATCATCTAAAATGCTTTCCGCTTTTATGAAATTTATTCCTTCGGCCACAAATTGTCGCTTTAAAGTCGTAGGGGTTGTTCCTTTTGTAACAGTAACACATAAGCCACCCAAAAAATAATGTTGCCATTCCACCGGCATTACCCCACCCCAAGGCTCAAAATCCACGAACCATGATTTAAAAATCGCCTGTGCCATCTGCTCTAAATGACGATTTAACTTTGCTTGCCGATTATTTAGAAAACAATTCCATATAAAAGGCAGGTAGAACCATGAAAGACAAATTAATTACAGAAATTCAAGCAAGTATGGCGATGATACTCTCAACTGTCCAGCTTGATGAACTGAAACGAGTACTAACACATTACCTCCACAAGGTTGAAGTCATTGAGCGTAAAATTCTCGATCCAGGAGAAAATACTGGGAATATAGGGCTTCTCAATGTGTTTATTTCAGCCAAACGCATTGAAGGATGCTCCCAAAAATCGTTGAAATACTACGAATCAACTATTTTCCATATGTTTAACAGTGTGGATAAGCCGGTGCGGGAGATGAATACTGATGATCTACGTCGTTATCTGGCGGATTATCAAAAAAAACGAAGTTCCTGTAGGGTAACAATCGACAATATGCGGCGTATTTTCTCCAGTTTCTTCAGTTGGCTGGAGGACGAAGACTATATCCTCAAAAGTCCTGTGCGGCGTATCCGTAAAATCAAGACCGAAAAGACTATCAAAGACACTTTTTCCGATGAGGGAGTAGAGCTCCTGCGCGATGCCTGTGAGGAAATTCGCGATCTGGCGATGGTTGATTTACTTGCGTCAACCGGGATGCGCGTGGGTGAATTAGTGCAATTAAACCGGGAGGATATTAACTTTCACGAACGAGAATGTGTGGTTTTTGGCAAGGGCAGCAGTGAAAGAGTAGTATATTTCGATGCACGAACAAAAATCCACTTGTTAAATTACCTTGATCACAGGATTGATGCCAACCCTGCATTATTTGTATCATTATCCATGCCGCATGATCGGCTTTTGATCGGCGGAGTGGAAACACGGCTTCGGGAAATCGGCAAAAAGGCAGATTTATGCAAAGTTCACCCGCATAAATTCAGACGAACACTGGCTACACGGGCCATTGACAAGGGAATGCCCATAGAACAGGTGCAACGCTTGCTTGGTCATGTCAAAATTGATACGACCATGCATTATGCGATGGTCAATCAGGCGAATGTCAAAAATTCGCATAGGAAATTCATTGGGTAAGGAGAAACAGTATATGAAACTGGGTGAAGTATGCAGAAGTGTATCTCAGACTTTTCGCAGGCAACAAGATAGGGTTATCCTCACTAATACCTCAGACGTTTTTGATGGGAAAGTCACTAACCACCAGTATGTGCAAAATGAAAACTTGAAGGGGCAATTCAAAAAATCGTTTCAACAAAATGATATTCTCTATTCTGAAATTCGTCCTAAAAACCGCAGATTCGCTTTTGTTAATTTTGATGCAAAAGACTATATTGCATCCACAAAACTAATGGTTATACGAGCCAACAATAAGGTACTGCCGCAGTTCTTGTTTCAAGTATTGAAGTCTGACGAAATAATTAATCAACTTCAATCATTGGCCGAAACTCGCTCAGGTACATTTCCGCAGATTACATTTTCGGAACTTTCGGCATTGGATGTTCCTATACCATCAATTGCAGAGCAGCGAGAGATCGCTATTACACTTACTGTTATTGATGATAAAATTGCCATCAATGCAAAAATAAATCGTCATTTAGAACAGGTGGCACAGGCGATTTTTAAGTCGTGGTTCGTGGATTTTGAGCCTTGGGGCGGGATAATTCCGAATGATTGGCAAAGAGCTACTCTTAGCGATATTTGTTTTTATAACACTGATCGTATTTCAGTCGGAGAACTTACGGAGCAAACGTATATTTCTACTGAAAATATGCTTCCTAATCGTGGTGGCTTCGTTCACGCTTCATCATTACCTTCTATCTCACAAACAACCAAATTTCAGCCAGGTAATGTTTTGGTTTCCAATATCCGTCCATATTTCAAAAAAATCGTGTTTTGTTCCCTTTTTGGCGGATGTTCAACCGATGTTCTCTGTTTTCAAGTACGGGAAAAAACTTTGGCTCCTTACCTCTACTGCATTTTATTCAACGATTCCTTCTTTGATTTCATGCTCGCAGGATCGAAAGGGACGAAAATGCCCCGTGGAGACAAACAACAGATTATGAGTTATCCTATCATAATTCCTACAGATGATGTTCTTAACGACTTCATAGAATTTGTAGCACAGGATTTATCAAAAATAGAAGCAAACCGTAGTGAAAACCGATGCCTCGCCGACCTCCGCGACACCCTTCTCCCCCGTCTGATGTCCGGAGAGTTATCCGTTGCCGATCTCTCCGGTAAATGACGATTTATCACCAGGAACTCCTTTATGGAACATTTCTTGGTATTGGAGTATTGATGGATAGCGGAAATGTGCAAAATTTGATAAATTTAAGGTAAAATTGAGGATTACAAGGGATATCTGCTTTTATGCCCTTTACAGAAGCCAATTACGAAAATGCCGTAATGATCCTGCTGGACGAGTTGGGCTATACCCGCCTGTATGGTCCGGATGTTGAACGCAATTATCGTAATCCTCTGTACATGGACGCACTGAAAGAAAAACTCCCGCATATCAACCCCATGGCGGACAGGCAGGCGGTGGACGAGGCTCTCTACAGGCTAACCTCTGTCGAGCATGGCACCCTTGTACAGCAAAACAGGCAGTTCACGGACTGGCTGCAAAACGGCATGGAAGTTAGCTACCAGAAAAACGGCGAAACCAAACACGACATCATCCAGTTGGTTGACTACCACAAACCAGCTAACAACCTGTTTCATGCCATTAACCAGTGGACCGTCATTGAAAACGAGACCAAACGCCCCGATGTTGTGGTTTTTGTCAACGGCCTTCCTTTAGTGGTGGTGGAATTGAAAAGTTGCATACGGGAGGACACCGACTTTTCCGATGCATACTGCCAGATTAGAAACTATACATACGATATTCCTTCGCTGTTCCGGTACAACTCCTTTTGTATTATCAGCGACTTGATCAACTCAAAAGCCGGAACTATTACCGCAGGGTTTGACCGCTTTATAGACTGGAAGACCGTGAACGGCAGTTACGAAGAGACCCAGTTTGCCCGTTATGATGTACTGTTCAACGGGATGCTGGAGACAGGCCGCCTTTTGGATATTATCAGACATTTCGTTCTCTTTTCCCAGGACACACCGGAAGAAAAAAAGATTCTTGCCGGGTACCACCAGTATTTTGCCGTACGAAAAGCCGTAGAATCCACTGTTTATGCTTCGGGATTGGGATACTTTGAAGAAAACTCCTTTGATGATTTTATGGCTGCGGAAACTCCTCAGCGGCAAAAAATTCTTTCAGGCAAAAAAAACAGGTCGGGTAACAGAAAAGGAGGTGTATTCTGGCATACTCAGGGCTCTGGAAAGTCTCTGTCAATGGTATTCTATGCCGGTTTACTGCAGCATGTGCTGGACAGTCCTACTATTGTTGTTATCACCGACCGCAATGATCTTGATAACCAGCTTTACACCCAGTTTGCTGCCTGTAAGGATTTTATTCGCCAAACCCCGGTACAGGCGGAAAGCCGGGAGCACCTAAAAGAACTGTTAAAAAAGCGGCAGGCAAACGGTATCTTTTTTACCACCATGCAAAAGTTTGAAGAATCCGCCGAACCCTTAAGTGAACGGCGGAATATTATTGTCATGGCGGACGAGGCGCACCGCAGCCATTATGGCCTTGCGGAACGGGTGAAAAACGACGGAACCGTTGTGATGGGTACTGCCCGGATTATCCGCGACAGCCTGCCGGGAGCTACCTTTATCGGTTTTACCGGAACTCCGATTTCATCCAAGGATCGGAACACAAGGGAAGTATTCGGGGAATATATCGATATTTACGATATGACCCAGGCTGTGGAGGATGGCGCGACCCGTCCGGTGTATTACGAGAGCAGAGTGATGAACCTCGGACTTAACGAGGATGTACTGCGTCAAATCGATACAACCTATGAACTTTTGGCACTAAACGCAGACGAAGAAGATATCGAACGCAGCAAAAAAGAACTTGGTACTATGGAAGCAATTCTTGCCGCACCGGAAACCATTAACACCCTCTGCGGGGACATTATTGCACACTATGAAGACAGCCGGGAAAAGCTGCTTACCGGCAAGGCCATGATCGTCGCTTATTCCCGATCCATCGCCGTAGATATTTACCGGAAGATTCTGGAACTGCGTCCCGGCTGGAGTGAAAAGGTCAAAGTGGTCATGACTTCCAGCAACAGCGACCCGGAGGAATGGCGGGCCCTTATCGGCAGCAAAGCCAACAAAAAAGAGCTAGCAAGGAAATTCAAGGATGATAATGATCCATTAAAAATTGCCATCGTGGTGGACATGTGGCTGACCGGTTTTGATGTGCCCAGTCTTGCCACTATGTATATCTATAAGCCCATGTCTGGTCATTATCTGATGCAGGCTATCGCGCGGGTCAACCGTGTTTTTCGGGATAAAGAGGGCGGTCTGATTGTGGATTATGTCGGTATCGCCCGTGCCCTGAAGGAGGCGATGAACGACTATACAGTCCGTGACCGGAAGTCTTATGGCGATATGGATATTACCAAAAAAGCGCTGCCTAAATTTGAAGAAAAGCTGCGTATCTGCGGCGAGTTGTTTCACGGATTTGTCTATACCGCTTTTTTACAGGAAAGCAGCAGCGATAAACTGCGGGCTGATCTTATATCGGAGGGCATTAACTTTGTCATGGGCAAGGACGAAGAAGAGCAAAAACTCTTCCAAAAAGAAGCCCAGTACCTGAGACAAGTTAAAACCCTCTGTCAAAGCCTGTTAAACCGTGAGCAGCGTATGGAAGCCGCATACTTTGAGGCTGTGCGCGTGGCAATGAGTCGGATATCCGGTCCGCGAAAATTATCGCTCAAAGAAATTAACGAACAGATCAATGAAATGCTCAAGCAGAGTATACGCAGTGAAGGTGTCATCAACCTGTTTACAGACAAAAAAGAGGATTTTTCGCTCTTCGATCCGGCGTTTTTGGAAGAAATCGGCAAAATGAAAGAAAAAAATCTTGCCGCAGAATTGATTCGCAAGCTATTGAGCGAACAAATCGCCGTGTATCAGCGGACAAACCTGGTGCAGTCGGAAAAATTTTCCGAACGAATGCAGCGTATAATGAACGCCTATCGAAACGGTCAGATCACCAATGCCCAGGTAATTGAAGAACTGCAAAAAATGGCGGTGGATATTCAAAAGGCGCATCAGGAAGGAGATTCCCTTGGTCTGTCGCAGGAAGAGCTGGCCTTCTATGATGCCATTACAAAACCGGAAGCAATAAAGGATTTTTATAGCAACGATCAGCTCCGAGATATGACCAAGGAATTAACCGATGCACTGAAAAAAAGCCGTACCATCGACTGGCAAAAAAAAGACGGCGCCCGTGCTCAGATGCGGGTGATGGTCAAGCGATTACTCAATAATTATAAGTATCCGCCTGAAGGTCTTGAAGATGCGATTAAAACAGTAATAGCCCAATGTGAAATGTGGGCAGATGAAGAGTAAATGTCCTGCTACTGATTCTTCAATGCTAAATCCCACAATCGCAGGAAAGGGTCGATTTCCACGCGGAGGCGCTTCAGGAATGAAATAGCCGGCGGGCTGCCCGTTTCCAGTTCCGCCCTGCCAGGGCGGCGATCCGGCGCGGCGGCATAGTCGGGAAAGTGCGCCCACAGATAGTCACATTCGTCAATGAGGGAATCAAGAGTACCATGATCCATCGGGGCGTTGCCGGTCAGCATATTCCGCAGCAGCACCAGGCGCTCCTGTTCGGCGCGGACAAAAGCCCGCAGGTTTCCGGCAGCGGCCTCCGTGCCGGGGGGGAATTTTTTCTGGCCGCCGGCGGCAATGTCAACGGTGCCGGCGATGATGCCATTGCCGAAGCCGCCGCACAGCGCATCAAGGGCATCATCCACCGAAAGTGTTGCAATACCAAGGGGAAGGCCGTCGCCGGAAATATCAAAAATTTTCATGCCGGCGTTGTCCTGAGTCGCGCCGAATTCCCGCTCGAAAAGGTCGCGGTAATGCCGCAGGGCAGGGTTAGAAAGCACCCTGCCGCCGGCTTTCGAAGCCGTACTGAAAACTCCATCGTTAAAAGCGGCCTGTGCATTCAACAGGGGCTCAAAACGATTCTGCCGGCGCAGCCTGGTCAGATGCCCTCCGGTCGAACGGGCATGGTAGGAATCCAGTGTAAAGGAAAAATCAAGACCTGCGGTGATTATGGTTCCGCTGGTAAGCCGGCGGGCAATTGCAACAGCGCTCAGGCCGACCGATCCCATCGGCGGCACGGCCGCGGGCAACAGGCCGGCAGATTCAAGCCGCCGGAAAATTGCCAGCTTTGTCCATGGTGTAAAGAAAAGGTACAGGCCGCCGGAAAGGACGGTTCCCGAGCGGGGTAATGCGGAAAGATCCATCGCGGCGGGGACACTCCAGCCGGATAAACCGGTAAAATCTGCAAGATTCCAGTGCTGGCTTTCCAGAATTACCGAGAGGTCGGGCTGTATGCCCCGCTCCCGCAAGGCGGGCAGGGCGGTGTCGACGCAGACGATCCTGAAAGGCCGGCTGTTGGGCAGCCGGTGCGCCTCGCCAAAACGGGCAGAAGCGTCCAGAAACCTGTCCAGCGAGGGACCCGCCCCCAGAACGAGTGTTGGATCGCCGCCGAAGGAAAGCTGCCCCAGCGAAGGGCAGAGCGGAAGCAGGGAAAGGTTTCGCAGGGCGTTACGGATATACAGGCGGCCCAGCCTTGTCAGCGTCATGGCATTGCCCCATTCAAGGGCGATCTCCCGCCGCAGCGACTGTGCCAGCGAATCGTACAGTTCCGGAAACAGCTGCCAGCCGCCGTTCAGACGGATCATTTCCACGCGGCGGAAAGCGCGGGGACCCCATTCCTGCCGGACAAACGCGCACAGCGAGGCGTTGTCGCAAAGATTTGTCAGACGCAGCCGGGGATTTTCTCTCAACGCAGCGGGAAAATATATCAGCGACAGGGGAAACAATTCCGGATCGGCCTCAACACACAGCAGGGCGGAATTCGGGGCATCCGCAAGGCGCGAAAGCAGAAGCTCCAGGCCGAAACCGAACAGGGGCGACGGACAAAGGTACAGGGTTCTATCCGCAATAGCTGCGGCCTGTGCGACCCGTTCCGCCTTTCCGGCAGGATCGACACCGGAAAGCAGGGTCTTTCCGTTATGGGAAAAACCCGCATCCATCAATTTCAATCCTGATTCATAAAATAACGGAAGTATACATCAAAGAACTTGTCTTCCATTTTGGGGCTGTTAAGAAAATACGATTGGAGAGACTGTTCCGTATTATTGTAAAGCCAGTAAGAACTGTAGGTTGAAGCAATCCCCTCTATGCTGGACTCTTCGATTTCGGCCTCGGCAGTGGGATACAACACAAGCACACTCGATCCCTGCACCACCGGCGACGAGGGGGAGTTAACCGGGGTGGAAAAAGCAGTCTTCCAGAAATTTTCGTTTGAACCGGAATTCCTGATCTCGTTGACGGACTGGGACGCAAGAGTAGTAAAGAGATCGACGTTGCCGTAATTGATCGGAATCGGACCAAAGGAACGGCTTTCAATTCCCATTTTGGTCAAAGCCTGCTCAAACCCTTCTTCTTCGATCAACGCAATAAAACTATTCGCCTGGTCTATCGCCCAGTCCTCCATGCGCCCCCTGCGATCATTGCGCATATAGGAACGGACTTTTTCCATGATCACCGGATCGCTTGTATCCGCATACTGAAGGGCAGCCTCGGCGCGGAAGAAAGACCAGCCGGCGGATGTCTGCATTACATCACTGTATTCTCCCCCCGCAAGGGCAATCGCATTTTCGCGGACATCTTCTTCGGGAATATCACCGAGCAGCTCATGCACCATTTTTATTCCCATGTCTCCGCCCCGTTCGGCAAAATTGTCTTTGGAATGGGCTCTGGCCGCGTCCTCAAAAGTAGTTTCGCCGTTCCTGATTAGCGTGAGTATCCTTTGCGCTTCACGCTCGCTGGAGCTGACCGTAATCATCGAGAGATGGACGGAACGAAATATTTCGTCATTCTCCTGTGCAAAGGCTTCGTATTCCGCATCCGGAAAAGCATCCACGGAAAAAACAGCCATATCAAAACTCCGTTCAACCGATGCCATCCTACCGATAAATTCCGCCTCGGCATCGGATTTCAAAAGTTCGGTTACGTCGGAACGGAAATGGTTTTTGGCAATATCGTCCTGCGTCTGTTTCCACAGGGTCAGGCGCCTGTTGTTGTCCATCTCCCGGTACAACGCCTGGGAGAAGCGTCCGTTTTCCTGAAAGGATGGATGCTTCGCCACTTCGTAATCAACGGTTTTTGACGGCGCCGTGTAGCCGGAATTTTTCATCTCCTGCAGCATGGCTGTATGAACGGCGGCGGCCTGAAAAGATTCCCGCCAAATTCTGGAATTAAACGAGGAAATGTTATCGATATCCATGTTGTTCTGCACATAACGCACCAGCATCTCGTAGTGCTGGGCAAAATAATTCCCCGGTACATAGCTTATGGGAACCTTGTCATAATATCCAAAGGTCAGATCCACGCTCCCGCCTCTTCTGTACTCCGGCACAATGGCAGGAAGCAGTACAAAGGCGACAACTACAATTATCAATATGAGAAAAGTCCCGATAAAAATTAAGGGATTCTGCCTGAAACGGCGCATCATTTCCGAACCGGTTTTTTCGCGCGACGGTGTCTTCTTATCCTTGAAAGCCATGTGAACAATGTAGCATTTTGCCGGATTTTGGTCTAGATAAACCCGTTAACGCGCCGGACTGAGCCCCTGCAGCGGCCTGGCGCGCACCTCGCGGGAAAATTCCCCGGCATGGAACTGCGTCTGGCTTTTGTGGCTGTATGCCGCCACACGGAAATAATACAGGGCGCCGTTTTTCAGGCCGTCTATGTAAACGGTATTCTGCTTACCCGCGTCTATGGGAGAAACTCCGAGCGCGGCGTCTTCCCCGAAATAATCGTCGCTTGATGTGCCGTAATAAACGAGGTAGCCCTGGGTATTCTGATCCGGGCTGTTTCTCCAGAAGAGCTGCACCCCTCCGTCTGCTGCCACAGCGGTAAGCTGGCCGGGAGGCAGGGGCGGCTCATCGGGGATATAGGTGATGCATAATTCTTCAAGATAGGGACTCGATTCGCCGTTTGCCGAAGGATAAAAATCAACAGCTAATTGCACATAACGGCCTTTGACACTGTCGCCAAGTTCGGAACCGGGTATTACAGGCAACCAGGGATCATTCCAGCGGTAGGGGTTATCCGAGGCGCGGATAAAAAACTGCATCTCCGAATCATCGGAAAAACGAAAACGGCCGCTCTGCCGGTATTCGCTCCCAATCCTTGTGTCCAATATTGAAGTCTTGCCGCCGGATGCATCAATCCTCTGCACGCCGTTGCTCCCCGCGCCAAGATCAATCGCCGTTGTTTCAATTCTTCCGCCGGGTGCGGGATACTTCCGCACCGACACCCCCGGAGCATAGGCGCCGTGAATCCTGAACTCGTCCATCATCCCCGAAAAACCGCCGCCTAAAACAAAGCTGCCGCCCTCGCCTACAACGGGGCTGTAGACTTCGCCGCCCTCGCAGCCGGTGGAAGTGGCGTATACAATCGCTTCGGATACGCCGTTAACGAGATACTCTATCAGGCCAGTGTCTGAATCGAAACGGATAAGGTGATGACTCCAGTTCTTGGGAACCACCGCCGAAACGCCGGAAATGTTTATATCAATACTGCTTCTGCCGTCCACAGAGGCAAAAAAATTAAGGAACGACCATTGAAGGCGGTTTTTTGACGATACGCAAAGTATGCGCTGGAAAGAATAATGATGCCGGGATGATGCCGGAATTGCCGAAATCCACAGGAGGATCTCTTCGCCGTTTTCCAGATTGAGGGGATGCAGCCAGAATTCAAGGGTAAAATCATAGATACGGTTATTCGGAGCAAACAGGGCGGTGTTACTCTGCACCTCAAGCACCAGGGGGCCGCTTGCGCCGGCTCCCGTTGTTTTTTCACCGATTGGCGAGGCTCCGGGGAAAAGGGCGGCGCCAAGTCCGGCGCGCGCATAACGGCGATCGACAGCTACAAGTGCCGAAGAAGCGGCCAGCCGGTAATTGCCCGTAGAATCCCTGAAAAGCGAGGGATGTCCTTCATCAAAAGAAATGGCCATATCCAGGCTGCTGCCGGAAGTATCGCCGATCTGGCTGTATGCGGAAGACAGAACCAGCACCGTTGATGGCCTGACGAGGCTCTCCTCGGCCACGCCGGTGCGATAATCGGCCATTTTCCACAGCGAATCGCCGCTTAATCGCATGGTTTTTTCCCCGACACCGTAGAGGCTACCTGAAAGCGGGAAAAGAAGGTACAATATGGCAATGAGGCATACTTTGTTTTTCATAATTCTACTATATTATCGGCAATAAACGGCTCGAAATGAATAATCAGGGTAACCGCAGCCACATTGAACAGCTCAAAACCACTGCCCATGACGCCCCCCGTTTGCCGGGAGTATACCTGTGGAAAGACGAAGAGGCCCGGATTATCTACATCGGCAAGGCAAAATCGCTGAGAGACCGTCTCGGCTCCTATTTTTCAGGCGCCAAGGACATCAAAACCGCCACTCTTGTCCGCCACGCACGAAGCATCGAGACCATAATCGTCGCCAGCGAATACGAAGCGCTGCTCCTTGAAAACACGCTGATTAAGCAGCATTCGCCCAGGTACAACATTAACCTCAAGGACGGCAAAACATATCCGGTAATACGGATAACCAATGAAGATTTTCCCCGAATTTTCAGAACACGCCGCATTATTGATGATAAAAGCCTGTATTACGGGCCTTTTCCTGACGTGCAGAAAGTGGACGCCATGCTGGAACTTATCGACAAGCTGTTTCCCCTGCGCAAATGCAAGACGTTGCATACAAAGCCGGGCCCCTGCATGTACTACCACATCGACCGCTGCAAGGCGCCCTGCTGCGGAAAGATAACAGCGGGGGAATACCGCCTCCATGTCGAACGGGTGCAGCGGCTGCTTTCCGGTGAAACCGGACCGCTGGTTGCCGATATGACCGGGGAAATGCACGAGGCGGCAAAAGCCCTTGAATTTGAGCGGGCAGCGCAAATGCGGAACGCAATCCGGGCAATTGAAGACCTTGCCGGTGAGGACAGCGCGCTGGTGGACTTTGACAGCGAAGGCAGGGACTACATTGCCTGGGCCGAAGAAAAAATGCTGCTAACTTTTACCGTTTTTTCCATGCGCGGCGGCAAAATGACCGGCAGGGAATTGTACCGCGCCCGCTCCGCAGCGGACGAAGCCGAATCGCTGGAACTGTTTATTACAGCCTATTACGACAGCGCCCGCCCGCCGCCGGCAAAGATATACCTGCAGCCAGTGGAATTTGACAACACCACCCTGAAGAACTGGTTCAAAGGCCAGTTTAACTGCGAGCCTGAAATAGTGCAATCAACAGAGAAGCGTCATGCGGCGGTTCTCGCGATGGCGCGCCAAAACGCCCAGGAAGATCTTCGCAGGCGCTTGCGGGAGCGGGGAGCGGGCCCCGCTTTGGACGAACTTGCCCGTGTCCTGAATCTGCCGCACAGACCGGAAAGGATTGAGGGCTTCGATGTCGCGCAGCTTGACGGAAAACATCCGGTCGCCTCGCTGGTCTCTTTCAAAAACGGCGGCCCTGATAAAAAGAACTACCGCTATTTCAAGCTGCGCAGCGTAATCGGCGTGGTCGATGATTTTGCCGCCATGCGTGAAGTTGTAGATCGGCGCTATTCCCGGCTTATCAGAGAAGGGAAGGATCTGCCCGACCTTATCCTCATTGACGGCGGCATTGGCCAGGTAAACGCCGCCAGGGGCGTGATGGAAAAGCTGGGACTGGACACGGCCGTTGCCGGTCTGGCAAAACGCGAGGAAGAGATTTGGCTGCCCCAGACCAAAGAACCGATTGTGCTGCCCCGCAGCAGCGAGGCTCTAAAATTGCTGCAGTTTGTCCGCGACGAGACCCACCGCTTTGCCACCAATTTTAACCAGCGGCTTCGCTCGAAGGATCTTTACTTTCCCTCGCTTGAATCGGTGGAAGGAATCGGCAGGCACAGGGCGGCGGCAATCATGAAGGCTTATCAGAATATTGAAGCGATCGCAGGAGCCGACCCCGCAGAAATTGCCGAACGCTGCCGGATAAGCCAGGCTGCGGCAAGGGCAGTCCGCGCCGCCGCAACTCTTGCCCTGGAAGATCGCAGGGCGCTTGGGCAGCGTCTGGCGGCAGACCGCAGCAGGCAGCCAGGCACCGGTGCAATCCTGGCCGCCGAAGCGGCAGCGGAATATGTGTCCAGCGAATGACGCGAATAACGAATCACAGGATCAACGAATGACGCGAATGGACGCTAATAAATACAAAAGCAATATAGATTCTTCA
>Ga0082212_10008767_pt1 | contig 13147 bp, 7 predicted proteins | sample TergutNt197P3_FD_71548 | JGI IMG/M metagenome (GOLD analysis project Ga0082212, IMG submission 71548) | Neocapritermes taracua P3 segment gut microbial communities from Petit-Saut dam, French Guiana - Nt197 P3 | ecosystem: Host-associated > Arthropoda: Insects > Digestive system > Gut ... | reverse complement strand
GGGTTTAAACGGTTGCCTTCGTCATCAAGACAGGGAATTTTCTTTTCCACCAAATGCAGTTCCAGCTTCTTATCAAGGATTGCATCCAAACTTTCCACTTTAAAAAGATAATTCATGATAACGCCGAATCCGTAAGCCGGATTGCCGTTTTCATCCTTCGCGTCCATTAGTTCATCGGTCATATCATAATACTCAATAATTGAAGGGCGGTCATCCTCCAAGCATATATAACCAATTTTTTCATCACGGGCATTTTTACGTACTACCTTGGCACCAGCAATGCAATCCATCTTAATTGTTGCTCCAATAAAGCAAGGATCACATATTCTTTGCAGAACATTATCAACAGCAAATATATTAAGCCACTCAATGCCGCGAGCTTTAACTGCATCAGCAATTCCACAGTTATTCATGGAGATATACCAGCCCCCATTTCCGTTCGGTGATGTTGAAATAGTATCTTTGCTTTCCAATAGAACATTGCCCTCATAGTCCGAAGCGGGTGCCATTTCCTGTTTGAAAAAAGAAATATAGTTTTCATCATAACCAAAGTAGTTATGTTTCTTTAGGAATGTTATTGTAGTATCATGATTCTTATCACTGGTCATGATATAAAAAGGCATGAATACACCGGCTTGCTTAACAACATCCAGCATATTTGTTATCAACCGTTCAAAAATATAAACCGGCTTATTTAATCCAATGTTATACATTCCTTTCGGGTTTTCAGAACCAAGACGGGTTCCCATTCCTCCGGCAAGTAAAACAGCCCCGACTTTTCCTTGTTTAATTGCTTCAATACCAACCGCAGTAAATTCGTCTTTGCGATGAACGATATCACCGATTTCCATAGCCTTAAGTGGTTTGATTTCACCTTTTCCAGCAATAATCGATTTGCTTTTCAATGACGCTAAGACTCCAAAATCAATTTCATCAATTTGAGCGAGCAATTTCTCTTGTTCGCCAACTGATAGTTCTTCATAATATTTAAGAAGATGTTCTTGCTGATACTTTTCCAGTTTTTTTAATGCGTCTTGATAGCTCATCTTAATAAATGCCTCCATCTATATCTGTTTTTATTTCACAACCGCCCACAGGACGAATACTTAATATATGACAGGAATCCGACCCGAACAACGCATTTTGCCTATCATAAAATTCTTCCAGAAATTCGTCCGGCACAAAGGCTTGAATCGTACCCGCAAAACCGCCGCCATGAACCCGCCACGCGCCTTTTCCTACGAGAAGCGTTTCGCTTAAATCAAGCGCAAGCGTAAGACCTTGCTGGTCAGGTTCTTTTACAGAAAAAACATTTTGCAGACAGGTTAAAGAGGAACGCCCCGAACGGATAATATTGCTTATGAATTTTTCGATATTCCCACTTTCCAGGGCATTTGCCGAATCCACTGCCAGTTTGTCATCCCGATAAAAATGAATTGCACGCAACGCAGCGCGATCTCCTGCATGAATTCTTATGCTATGTAGCTTATCATAAAAGTCGGCTTCATCTACATCCCGTAAATAATCTTTTCCCATATAATTAGCAACCATGCGCATTTCTTTCGTTATCTCTGCATAATCATCCGTGAGGTTGGCATGGCTGCCTTTCGTATCTACTATACAAAGATGATAACCATAATCCGAAAGATTACATGTAATTGGACGTATAATGGGTTTCTTAGGCTCACGAAAATCAATCTGTACAAACCCGCCAATAGATGATGCCATCTGATCCATCAGGCCACTCGGTTTTCCTAGATAAAAATTTTCGGCATATTGTCCCGCAATGGCAATGTCAACAGCAGTTACCTGCGAACCGAAAAGACTTGCCATAATATTTCCAACAGCAACTTCAAACGCTGCTGATGAGGATAAACCCGACCCGACTAATACATTACTGGCGGTATAAGCATTAAATCCCTTTGGTTCAGAACCATGATCTGAAAACCACTTAGCCATGCCTCTAATCAGAGCTGCTGATGTCCCTTTTTCTGATTCACGCACAAATAAATCCTTGAGGTCAATTTCATCAAGTGGATGCCCTTCTGATTGTATCTGTATTACGTTTGTGCCATTAAGGGCCGCCACGCATACAATATCCAAATCAATTGCCGCCGCCAGCACATTTCCATGTTGATGGTCTGTGTGATTGCCGCCGATTTCAGTGCGGCCAGGTGCAGAAACTATAATCACGGACATATTACCGAATTTATTTTCGAAAGCGTCTAGTAATTCAAGATATCGCTTTCTGCATATTTTAATTTCTGACAGCGGATATAATACTGAAAAAGTATTATCATATCGTCCTGATTCAATGTAGCTTCTTATTTTGTTGCATTTTATCATAATACTCAACCTCGACTCTTCAGTTCCATAACTTCCTGAGTCTTTGCCGTAAGCTGTATCCTTAGTGATTTGATTTCAGCTTGCATCTCTTTCATATCAGATGAATCGTCCCATTTTTTTCTCTTTGCCGTTTCATCAACTGCTCTCCCGTAATTTTTCTTTACATCAATCGGAACATTTTTGTCAAGAAGCAGTGGTAATGCGGCAGGAACACTTTCAAAGACTATATTTGCAGGTTCTAAACCATCCACATATGCGTTAACATATATTTTTCCGGCTGTTTTTGTTGCCCGAATCAACGCAGTAGCAACACCAAATTGTGTCCTCATGGGGTTCGCGTGATTGCTTAAGTCACCGATGACAGCACCCTCGCCGCTCACCTCAAAATACACATATTCATTGCTTAAAACCTTTCGTACACCTTTATTATCTACAAGGCTGGCACGAACCGGAATAAAATCGCTGCCGTCCGCCACAAGCGGCACGCCACAGTCATCCAGCTCAAGCGCGATACCTGTCAAGCGTTCCGGATACCGCTTCTCTTGCTTGCAGACCACTTTCCCGCCAATCACGCCCTCAGCCACCATAACAAGGCCGCCGGTTGCATCCCGATAATTTGTGCTTATTTCATGGAAATCGAAGAAATCTTTAAAAACCATCGGGGAGTGGGGTATAAACCTAAATTCCGCAATCGGCTTTTTCACTATCGCTTCTTTACCCAGCCATAAAAGCCTTACTTCCTCACAATTTGAATATACGATAACATCCCTGCCGGATATTTGCGTCAGCTCATGTGCGATATAGACCATAGGCCCGGTTTTTATCTTCCCCTTTATTTCAAGTTCCGGGGCATATTGACTTTTAAATAGATAATACGAATAACGTGCAATCCGATAACTATCGATTAGTCCACCCCAAAAAGGGTCCGGGTGATATCCGCGCTGATGGTCAATACCACACCACAGCGCAGCACCCAGCCGCTTAGGCGGCATTTTATAAATCTCATTTAAGTCATGTGTCCTAATGGCGGCTTGCTGTAGCATTGCGTGTTCACCCCATTCACGTTTTACGCGTACCATAGCGTTTTGTGAATAGAAGTTGTCCACCTCCTCGCCATCGCCATATTCTCTTGTAAATGAGCATTTTTCCTCATTCATACCGCCATGATAATAGAAATCAAAACCGGCCGCCTTTGCGTGTTCCCAATCTGTGGCTGTATACGCGCCGGTATAAGGAAATTCCTCATGAACGATTCTATGTAATTCCTTTAATATATCAATCGGCTGCTGATCTGTTTCATTTAATGCGGCTTCCCATAAGCAAACGGCCGGGCGGTTCCTGTCACGTCTTACCATTGCCCGCACATCTTGCTTGATACGTTGTCTAAAAAGCTGACAATCTTGATTGTAAAACTGCCAGCCCGGTGTCGCCACCGTAACCAGTAATCCCAATTCATCGCAGGCATCCATAAATGCGGGAGACAGCGGATAATGAGCCGCGCGTACTATATTTAAGCCGCCCTCCCTCATAATGATGGCATCACGCCATTGACCACTCTTGGGCAATGCGTTCCCAACATATACATAATCCTGATGGCGGTTGCCTCCGCTCAGCTTTTCGCCAACCCACTTATTGTTGATAAACATCCCGTCATCACCGCGCATTTCAAAAACACGAATTCCGAACTTAATATCAAAAATATCGAAAGTACCGTTTTGGCTTTTTAAGGTTACTCGTAAAATATGCTGATACGGGTCATTAAGATACCACAATCGCACACCGGTAAGCTGTGTTTTATATCGCAATTGTTTTTTTTCTCCTGCCGATATAATACCATCCATTTGGCTTGCGTGTACTCTTATATTTTCCGCATCAAAAATTGCTGTTTCTAAAGTATATACATCATTAACCGCCGCGTCATTTTTAAGTTCAATGGATATTTCCAATATCGCACGGTCTTCATAAGCCTCAAGTACGGCGACGAAAACGCCCCCACCTGCTAAGGTATCGCTTAATATGGTGTCCGTCACATGCAGCTTTGGTGTTTCAATCAAATATACATCACGATATATACCGCCTAAATATGCAAAATCCAAACCGTCCTGCGGTGTTCCGGGAGGATATTCATTGTCGTCCGAGTTGTCAGCCATCACTGCGACAATATTTTCACCGGGCAAAAGCTTTTCGGATATATCAATACAAAACGGAAGATAACCGCCAAAATGCTCAGATATCTTAAAGCCATTCAGATAAATATGACATTTTCCCATGACAGCTTCAAAATATAGGTAAACCATCCTATCATTGGTCAGCTCGTTTGCATGAAAATGCTTGCGATACCATGCAGTGCCTTGGTAATTCCGCATCCCGCTGGCATTTTCTTTAAGCAGCTCCAAACCGTGCGGCAATGCAACGATTTCCCAGCCACTATCATCAAAATCTTTTTTCCAGGCACCATCTAAAGAGCCGAGATAAAACCGCCAGTCAGGACCAAAATCATAAACTTTCCGGTCACTCTGCTTAACAGGATAAAAACCGGCAACCGAATACATATGCTCCATTGTCTGAAACCTCCATAATGTCAAATCATTTCAATCATAAATGAGTAAAATTCAAAATCACTTCCTCTTGCTCCTTGGAAAAAGTAATTTCATGTTTAAGCAAATTATCAATTCCTGCCTCATGCGAATATCCATCCGGAATATGGAACCAATAGGTTTCGGTTGTACCCTTAATTCCGTTCAGCGTGAGATTCAGACGTTCCCCATCCCAGTAATGGTTTTGAACGCTGACCGCATCCATGCTGACATGTCTTGATGAGGCAATCAATTGCGGATGCGCGCAAACAGGCGTTAATGATATGATTTGACATTGCCCGAGTCCTAATGCTTCAACCTGCATTTCACCTTTATGATTCCCAAGATATTCCTGCTTCCAAAAATCAAAAACAAGGTATTCTTTATCAGGGTGAAGCCCAAGCTGTTCAAACTTTAACTGACAGGCACTGAGCGGAACAGTTGCAAAGCGGCCCGCAACGCACCAATTTTTCCAAGGCTTTTCAATGTGAAAGGCCCATAACGCTGAGAACGGATGATTGTCATCCATCGTGAGGTATTCACCGGCCATATTGATGGCATCATTAAGCTCCACATGCTCAGCCGCAACTGGTTTTTCGCTGTTGGTAACCGCAAAACCATGCAGTTTTGTCCAGCAAAAAGCCGGATAACTTAAATCCATCGGGCCTGTTTCCCCGGCATAAGTATCAAGCGTCGGAAGGCTCTTTTTAATAATCTCCATCCGCTCAGGTGTATAAACACTTAACGGGTCACTTAGCATTAAAAGGCTGCCTGAAAGGGAAACCAGTGAAATTACGCTTTTTAACCATTCTGTCTGCGTGCGGCAACAGATATGGTCAGGGTCATTCAGAAACAATATCCGTTGAGAATGGAACCAACGCGCAGATTCCACCATCTGCATCCGGATACCGGCCCAGGTGGGGTTCGCATCCATCGCAATCCGGCAAGCATCCACTACTCCGACAACCTCGGACAATACTCCCCAGGAAGCCAGGAAATAAGCGTCGCCCCCTATTCCCATCCGCACACATTCCATAAAACGCCGGAATCTTTGTTCCGCGTCCTCATTTGACATAACTCCCTGCCGAACCGCTTCGTGCAAACCATCTAATAATAAATGTCTAATCGCATCGATTTTAAAATAATGATATCCAAGTTCCCGCAAACGGCTATAAATGGGTAATATATGTTTTGACAGGCTATTTTCATCGCAAGCGAATACATAATCGATCCATTCACCCAGCAGCAGCTTTCCCTCTTGGTCTTTCACGAAACAATCTGCGTGTTTTTGAACGAAATCTACGTTTATGATATTACAATTCGTCCAGATTGCAGGTGAAAACCCATGTTCTAAAATGGCATCCACGACACCTTCATGCCCATCGGGAAAGTTTTCATTTGTGTCAAGCCACCCATCGGCGAGATTTTTTTCCGCATCATAAGGAATGGGCATCTTTTCATAACCATCATCAAGCTGGATATACTCCAAACCATAATCTGACAGGGTATTCCCAAAAAACTTCGCTATGTCCGCAATGTCAGAAGCAGCCACTTCACGCCGGAATGCTTCCCATGAACACCAGCCGGCAACAGGTTTTGTGTTTGGCCGAAATTCCCAAGGTTTATGATAGGAATATCCCAAATGCTTATTGTAATAGCCGGGCTTAAGATTGATAGTCCAAGGCTTTCTGCCTAGCTTCACACGCATTTGCGCCGTTAGCTCACCATTTTCGTTCAGCATGAGTTTATTTCTATGCCATTGCCATTCACACCCATGCCATTCGATCAGTAAATCCTGTAAAATATCGTACATCCCGTTTACGCCATGCATCAGTGGACGGCCGCATTGCCCCAGAATAGCCTGCTCGCGCCCGGCCCTGTTCGGGCGCATATTTAATGCGTCAGCACTTAAGGTTATCGTTACGAGTGAATCCATTGCGCTTTCGCAGTCATCTAAAGCCACGTAGATACTTTGAAAAAATGGAATATTTTGGATGTTCCCGTCTGAGCCGTGCCGGAAACCGGCCTCGTCGCTTCCGGGGATTTCGATGCTTATCAAATCGCGGCCATTATATTCATAGCGCAGGACTCGCGCCGCCGCATCCCAATAATGCAGCGCATGTGCCACCGGCGGTTCTTTAAGCACCGGATGTTTATTCTCGTTATGATTCATGTTTTTATCCTTTCAATCCTGAGCTTGCCATCCCATCAACAAAACGTTTTTGGAAAATAAAGAAGACAATCAAAACCGGAACAATAGCGATACTTGCCCCTGTTAAAAGCTTCTCCACAGCGACGCCGTATTGCCCTCCGTTCAGGGCGCCAAGCCCAACCGTAATCGTGTATTTCTTCTCATCACCTAACATTAAAAGCGGCCATAAATAGGAATCCCATGTCCAGAGAAACTGCATAATGGCAAGAGCTGAAATCGGGTTCTTAAATAAAGGCAGACAAACTTTATGAAATATCTTGAATTCGCCCGCGCCATCTATTCGGGCTGCTTCAATCAACTCATTCGGTATCGTTTTTGCAAATTGCTTCATCAGGAAAATGCCAAAAAGCGAAATGAGGTTGACGATTATCACAGAGGTATGGGTATTTATCAACTTTAACCATAGCATTAGCTGATAAAGCGGAATCACATTAACGGTAGACGGAACCATCATGCAAAGCAAAACGCCTGAAAAGATAATATTTCTTCCCTTGAATTCATATTTTTCCAACACATACCCAAATAATGCCGATGTATATACCTGGCAAGTCACACAAACAAAGGCGATAAAAATACTATTGGCAAAATAACGGGCAAAATTATATCTGTCCCATAAGAGAACATAATTTTCAAAAGTGGGGTCATGCGGATAAAGCGTAGGCGGAACTTGAATCACCTCCGCAGAGGTTTTAAAGCTGGTCAAAATCATCCATAAAAATGGGAAAATCATCGCTGCCGCCATTGCAAATAAAAAAACACAAACGATGATAACAACGAAACGATTTTTAAAATGTATCATTCGTCCCCTCCTTTTTTGCTTATTCTAAATTGGATAAATGTAAAAAACAGAATTACCACAGTCAGTGAATACCCGACTGCCGATGCCCGGCCGAAATGATATTCCCGGAACGCATTTTGGAATACCAGCACCATCGAAGTGAAAGAGGCCGTTCCCGGTCCGCCGACCGTTCCGGTATCGATTCGGCTTGTCATAAGAAGGATTGGGTTTAATACCTGTAAATAGTTGATCATGCCCGTTACCGCCACAAGCAAGGTCGCAGGCTTTACCATAGGCAAAATAATATGCCGGAACAACTGCATCTTGCCCGCACCGTCTATTGTTGCCGCCTCAAATAATTCACCGGGGACTTCTTTTAAACCCGCGAAGAAAATGATAATGGCATAGCCTAAGTCTTTCCATACGGTCATTGCGATGATGCAGGGTATGACAAGCCGTTCGTCAAGGAGCCACATTTGTGGGGAACCCCCAAAAAATTCAAGGACCGTATTGAAGATACCCGAATTCGTATTATAAAAAGCGTGACGCCACAAAATTGATACGGCAACCCCCGATGTAATGACCGGCATAAAAAACGCGGAACGGAAAAAACCTTGAAATTTCTTATTAATAAAAATCAATGTGGCGAAAAAAAGGCCAAGCCCGACATAGAGGGCACATGTAATCATGGCGAAACGGATGGTATTCCACATGGATTTCCAAAACAAGTCGTTTTCAAACATCCACTTGTAATTATCAAACCCTGAAAACTCAAAAATGTTCCTGATTGGCCGCCAGTTGGCAAAACTGCCAATAATGCTGTAAATAATCGGGAAGTATGTAAACGTACCGATATAAAAAACCAAAATGCTCATTGTAACAACGATTATGATTAATTCCTGCCTGCCCTTGGGTTTTTTTTTGCTAAACAATTTAGATTCCTCCCTCAATGATAAAAAAAAGGGGCTGTCGCATAACAGCCCCTTCGGGTCCTATTACTTTAAGAAAGAAGCAAGGGATGAAAGACGTTCCGCCGCAGGTATTTCCGCATCACCAACACGCTTTGACATTTCACTGTCGAAATACTGGAGGACTCCTTCAACCTCTTTGCCTTGCAGTATGATTTCATCATTCAGAATCTGGCCGACGAAATCATCGAAAGCACCGGTAAGGATACCGACCCAGACCGTATTATCCATATAGCCTGAAATCGTATTGACAACATGATTGTTGGCAAAAACAGAGCTTCCGACGCAAGACTTTTTGGTAGGGGATACAAAGGCTTTGTCACACAGTTCGGCCTGATATTCATCGCTTGCCAGATAGAAGCGCAGGAAATCCATTGCAACCGCTTTGTTTGCCTCCGGCGCATTTACGTTGACGAGCGGAGAAACCTCAGGGTTGTTACGGTCTACCACCCGCGTTCCGTCGAAAGTCGGTGTCGGGAAGATACCCCAATCCAAATTGGGGGCATTTCCGTTAAGCCATGAGGCATACCAGGTCCAGGCATATCTCATCGCGGAGTTCCCGGCGGCAAAATTTTCATTCGCTCCGGTAGAACTGACGCTTGAAATCTTATCAACGTGAACGAAATCTTGCAATAATTGCGCCGCTTGAATCATGCCCGGATTATAAAGCTGCGTATGCTTCCCATCTGCTTCGAATATGTTATGGCCATTTTGATAATTCATCGCCAGCATCAGCCAGCCGTCGGGCATTTCAAAACCGTCAACACCGTTACCTGTTAATTTTATCGCAACTTCACGGAACTGGTCCCAGGTTTTGGGTATATCCGCATCAGTCAGGCCGGCTTCCGCCCATAAGGTTTTATTATAGAACATGGCCCCGGTCATGTTACCGACGGGAATGGTGTAAAGCTCACCACCATACATGAACGGCTCAACACCGTTGAAATCCTTTAAAACGGCCTCTTTCATATCGGCAGGGAATGGTTCGGCGAGGTAGGGTACAAATTCTGTATACCAATTCAGATGAAAGTGCATAAGGTCAGGACCCTGTCCGCTGGAGACAGAAATCGGCAGCCTCGTCCAGTAATCGCCCCATCCTAAAGTGCCGTCAATATCAAATGTCACATTCGGATGCATTGCCATATAGTCCTGCATTGCCCTTAAATGCCGTTCATAACCGCCTTCATGGTCGAACTGCCCGAAAACAAGTGTAATGGCTTCGCCGTTATTGACCGGTACATTCGGGTCATAGGTGAGAGCGCCGGAACCGATAAGGGGAAGCTGTTCCCCGGCCGGGGCCGATGCCGCTTCATCAGATGCCGGAGCGGGAGCAGGGGCAGCTTCTTCCTTTGCTGCCGGAGCTTGTTCTGCCGGAGCCTGGCTAGCCGGTGTATCAGTGGATGAACAACCGATAAGGATTGTTGTCAGTACTACAACTGACATAAAAACACTAATGAGTTTCTTCTTCATATAACATAGTCCTCCTTTAATTGAGCGGTTCATGATTTAGCTGCCGCTTATGTTTATATATCAATCATAGCAACCCGCGTAAAAGAATAAAATAGTATCTTTAGGTTCTCGCATGAAAGCCTTTTTAACCGACTATTTTTCGGTCATGGTATTTTTCGGCTGTCAATGGTATTTTGCGGTTACAAACCACTCGGAAGCCAGTCGCCATGCGCCTCAATCAAATCATCTACCATCGCAAAAATATCGTCTAAAGACAGTTCGCCCGCAGTATGCGGGTCCAACATTGCCGCGTGATAGATATGTTCGCGTTTGCCGGTGACCGCCGCCTTAATCGTGAGTAATTGCGGACTAATGTTTGTCATATTCATTGCTGCCAATTGCTCAGGCAGGCGGCCGACGCGGATGGGTGTAACTCCATTCCCGTCCACCAGGCAGGGAACCTCTACACAGGCATCCCAAGGTAAGTTTTCAATCAGGCCGCCGGTATTCAATACATTGCCGCCAATTCTTATTGATACGTCAGTCATGATTGCCTCCATGATATATGAGGCATATTCGATACTGCGCCGGTGTGCCAGCTCACTTTGATTACGAAGCCCCTCATATTCTGCTTTCCAGCCCTCGATCTGTTCAATGCATCGGCGAGGATATTCATCCAGCGGGATCTGAAAGCTGTCAATCAGTTCGGGATACCCTTTCTTAATATAAAAAGCACTGTATTCGGCATTATGTTCACTGGATTCGGTACAGTAATAACCCAATCTGCTAATATAATCGTACCGGACCATGTCACTATGCCCACCTTTTTTATTCATCTCACTTGCCCGCTGCCTGATCTCAGGATACAGGTCAACTCCGTTTTTATCTTCTATCTTTAACAGCCATGCCATATGGTTGATACCCGCAATCAATTCCCGATGGCCTCCGAGTTTATCCTCCATTCCTAACGGACGAAGCAATTCTTCACTGCAAACCTGGACGCTATGGCAAAGCCCCACAGTCTTTACCTTTGTGTATCTAAGCATAAAACCGGTGAGTATTGCCATGGGGTTGGTATAGTTAAGAAACCAGGCATTCGGGCATACTTCTTCCATATCGCGGGCGAAATCTCGCATTACCGGAATGGTGCGAAGTGCCCGCATGATGCCGCTTATGCCCAAAGTATCGCCGATGGTCTGGCGCAAGCCGTATCTTTTAGGGATTTCAAAATCCGTAATGGTACAGGGGTCATATCCGCCCACTTGAATTGCGTTCACAACGAAATCGGCGTCACGTAAAGCGTTTTTGCGTTCTGATATACCCAGATAAGCAGTGATTTTGGTTTTCGTGCCCAATGCCCGGCTGGTCGCTTCAAGTATGGCTTTGCTTTCCGAAAGTTTTTGACCGTCAATATCATAGAGGGCCAGCTCCGCATCCTGAAGCGCAGGCGAACACATACAATCTCCCAGCACATTTCTCGCGAAAATAGTGCTTCCGGCACCTAAAAAAGTAATTTTACACATCATCAATCTCCTCGCTTATTTAATACGGGCAGGCAATTGTTAAATTACCATAACCTCTATCCTCGTTCCCGCCGCTTGTTCATTACAACAACTACAATTATGGCAACTACTAATATCCCAATGCCCGCAATACCCAAAAGCCAGCTAAAAAGACCGCCGCCATCGGTAACAAGGGCATTCGCAATTGCAACGGGAGCGGGAGCTAAGTCACCGGGGCCGGAATCAGAGGAATCAGGGGCCAGTTCCTTGGCAGCGGTTTCACCAGGGCCGATGATATACAATGAAAGATGATTCGTATAGAACGTCACTGACTTTGTTGTTTCATCATAGATACTTTCCACTAACTCCAACTCACCTTCTTCATTCAGATACCAGACGAAAACCGGAATTTCCCCTTCATAAGGAATCGTAACCGAAACCATTTCACCGTCAAAATACCTGATTTTTTGTGAATCTGATGATAGTGTAATGCTAAAAATCAAATCGTTGTCCCGGACATTTTGTGTTTGCATTACGGAAAGGTCGGATGTATTAAGCTGCGTAATCGTTATGGTTAAATCTGACCCATCAGCTTGCGTAGTTACCGAATTCAAGGCATTATTATCAAGAAATAATGTACCCTTAGGTAATTTAAGCTCAAGTGAAAGATCGGCATCCGCTAATAATGGCAAAGCGTAATATGGCAGAACCACAGCTTCCGTATCCTTTACAGCGGAGAGATCAAAATGAGCGGTGCTGTCGTAAGCACTTAAAATGATTTCCGAAACCTTATCATCGGGTAAATCTAAAGTTACGCTTTTTCCGGCTTTTGTAATCATAACGATTACCGTCCCCTCATTGGCCGGAATCGTAAGCCCTGCATCTCCGGCATGAGCGGCCGTTTGGTTGTTTTCGGGAAGCGTAGTAATATTCCCGCCTCCGCTTCGTCCGGGAGTTAGTGTTGGAGTTGGCGTTGGTGTTGGTGTTTGCTCCGCTGCCGGCGGCGGTGAAGGGGATGATGATGGTGAAGCCGCTGGTGCAGTATTTCCCCCTGTTGTATTACCATCACCTGAACCGCTGCCCGGTGTCGGTGCTGGCGTATTGGTTTGGAACATTGGCAGCGATATACTGGAACTGGTAATACTGCTTACATCATGGGTAATTGTTTCCTTCATCCGTTTATAACCGGTAACAGTAGTTCCGGGCAAAACGCCGGATAACGTATTAGTTTCGCTGAAATTGATTCCGTCAAAACTGTATTCCGCACCGGAAGTAACCGGAATCGTCACAGTATATGATACATTGGCGACGTGAAC
>Ga0082212_10008766_pt1 | contig 13149 bp, 7 predicted proteins | sample TergutNt197P3_FD_71548 | JGI IMG/M metagenome (GOLD analysis project Ga0082212, IMG submission 71548) | Neocapritermes taracua P3 segment gut microbial communities from Petit-Saut dam, French Guiana - Nt197 P3 | ecosystem: Host-associated > Arthropoda: Insects > Digestive system > Gut ... | reverse complement strand
ATTTTCAGCGGCGTGGACATGCACGACTGATCGAATTGCAGCGTGGCGTGATCCTGCCGGATCAGTTGGAGTGAAATCGTCCCTTCGTCATCGGGCATGTGATTTCCTGAAAACGCCTTCCGGCTCCAGTTTTCAACACGCCGGATCATATCCGGATTCGGCATGATCGCATCATCCGCGATACGCGGCGCCCAACGCTGAAAGTCCGTACTCGTTGCGGCAAACGGATTTTGAGCATCGTCCAGTTGCGAACAATTGGGCAGATAAAAAACTGCCGAAAATAATAGAATATTCAAAAATTTGATTTTCACGCTGATTGATTTGAATGAAATGATATAAAATTGAATCAAAATTAAAAATAATAAAAAAGCGTGTAAATTCTGAGAAGGGTAAAAAATACAAAAGAACTTGATAACGCTTTTCCATTTTCAACCTGTTTATTGAAACCAATATCCATTCATTAAAAGTTTATTTCAACTCTCTCTCCTGTTGCGCTTATGGCAAACGCTTTAGCCGCGTTGGCATGAATATCAAACGACATGGTTCCGGTAGTTGGAACTATCAAATTGCCGTTCACATCTACCTGTTCTATTGCAACTACGTTTTGCCAGTTACTCAGAACTATTCTGTTACCGACTTTACCGACGCTTCCCTGTACGATTGCAGCATTGTTTCGGAACAGTTCAACATTATCGCAGCGTATATACTGTATCTTGTGCTGCGGCGGGTCATACTGACTTACCTGATTTTTGACAGTATTGATCATTGATTGCGTTAAGCTAACACTTGCTGTACCGTAGTCGTCCACAGTTCCCGTCCCCGGTGTTAAAAATCCCCAAAATTCAAAGAACTCCGAGAGGTCTTTTTGTACCAAATCGGAACACATCCTGACAAAGTTCATGTGTAACTGACCTATTGCATTCTCGTCTGGATGGGTTCGGATATACTCATACAGATCGGGATAAAAATCCGTATAGTCGAGCGCCCTTGCAAAATATAGTTCCAACTGCCAGAAAACCGGTAACTTTTCGCCGTAATGTCCCGAAATCAACGCGTAGCATTTACGGTCGGGATAAAACAGGTCAAATGCTGTTTGATAGCCATTAGCTCCATTTCTTAATAACCCCGAAACTGTCCATTTATTGAATGTCATCTCCACATACATCGTAGAAACATTGTTTGAAACTTCGACTATTCCAGGCCATCTGAATCCCGGTCTCGTCTGGTTTGCATGACCTGCTTCGTGCGCCGGTCCCCATATTTCTCCGCTCCTTATCCGGCTAATTGACGTCACCATGTCCATCAATCCAACAGAATAGTTTGTCCGGTAAGCGCTCGAGCTCATGAACAGTCCGTTATAGTACCCTACCGAGAAAAGACATCTGTTTCCACGCTCTCTGCCATACTTCACCAATCCCAAATGTCGCGCTTCCAACGACACAATAGAATCATACACTTCTACCAATCTGACCGCATTGTCGGTGTTTGCTCTGAGGTGACTTGTAGTGAACTTCAGATGCGCGTGAGTTCCGAGCAAATCGAAATGGTCGTCTTTGGCATTGGCTATTATCCTTTTCCAGTCGTCGTTCGTATGTTTTGTGATATCAAAATATCCATTTATTGTTCCGGTAAGGATGTTTATTTTGATTGGCGGGGCGTTGCGGTAGTCGCTTGTATTATAGATAATGTATGTCAATCCGCTTTTTCCGGTGATTTTAAAATTGTTCACGCCCTTTTTCAACAAATAGTCAGTAGCCCCCCAGTTGCCTGCTTCCTGGGACTCTACGCGCATAGAAATGTTTTGCCCGTGTGTCTCGCCCACAAAAACGATAAATTCCTGCCCGGTTTCGGCAAGGATGCCCGTCGGATTGTCTATCAGGTTAAATGGTCCGGTTTTGAGTATCGTCGCTTCCTCCAAGGCTATGGCAAACGCCTTATACTCCTGCACCCTGAACTCTCGCTGATATTCATTCCTGTAGATGGACAAAGCGTAGTTTCTCATAGATTCGTTTTCTATAGCCCATATTTCGTTTTCGGTTATTTCGGGACGCAGCTCGGAATAGATGTCGTCGGCAAATAACCAGCTGTAGTCGCCGCCGGCTTCTGTTCTGTAGAATTTCATTTCAGGAATAACTAAATGATATCGCATGTTGGAAGAATATATGATGCTAAGATCCACAGATTTTACAATAAATCTTACGGCGAGCGGGTTTTCCAGCCGCTCCGGAAAAGTTAACGCATAAGGCGTGGAACTGCCACCAAAATCGTATTCCCCGACAAACTTGAATCCGGGGCTTGCAGCAGTAGAAACTAATACATCAACTAATTTAATGCTGCCGTTTGACCCTGTCGGACGAGGATAGAAAACAAGGTAATCTATAGCCGGCTCATTGTCGAAATAGTAAGTCAATGTTACCGGGAAAATTGTTCCGGGGTCTGCCCATACAGTATGATACATTGTCTCCATATCGTCGTCGAACGAGTACTCTATTACATTCCCGTCCCACCCCGGTTCGCTTGATTCCGCTCTGCTAACGCGCACCTGTACATCTTTGCCGAAGTCATGACAACCGCTGGTGCACGATTCCTGTACCACCGTAACCTGATGGGCAAGGGTTCCGTCGGTTTGCTTGAAGGTTACTTCAGCTTCACGCGTTTCTGTTCCCTGGTTCGTTTTAACCGAAAAAAGAACCGTGTTTTCTTTTTCTGTCTCAATTTGGGTCAGCCATGTTGCGTCTTCGGAAACGATGACTTCATAGTTGACGTTGGCAGCAACATTCATTGCCAATTCGCCTGTGTTAAAAAGAATGTTGTAAACATCCCGGTCAGTGCGAATGATTGGCTTAATTCCGATTTGCGTTACGGTGATGGTCTTTTGCAATTTATCTGCAGTAACGGTAATCGTTGCCGCGCGTTCATCAAACCCGCCGTTTGCAGTTACGGATATTTGCAGATAATAATTGCCGTTTGCGCCCTGCGGCAGAACCGAACACCAGTCGGCGCCGGCTTCGTTAACTGTAGCGCCCCAGTCTTCTATGTTGGTTTCTACCGCCACGATTCGATTGCTGCGCTGTTCGGTAAAAACAACGCTTTCTTTTTCTAATTCCAATTTAGGAATGAACAATTCATCCGCTGGCGTCTTACATCCAGACAGGATGAATATAAACCAAATAAATTTTACTGCTGTCTTCATTGTATTATTTTTTTTAATTTTTTATTTGTCCGTATTTGATGAGTAATGTTGCCGGCTTGGCAGGAATGGTGATATCGAAACCGTTCATCAGTTCGCTTCCTTTATGCTGGGTTCGTATCCCGTATTCTTCATAAAACAACTCATAGACGGCGTCTTTTTCCAATCCGGACGGTTTGATCCTGATGGAATTTTGCTGATTGGCAGCGCGACGGAAAGCAATGATTATTCCATCTTTCTCACTGGGACGGTTCAATTGATATGCCAGCCATACGTTATCACCTGTATGGTTAACGGCAGGCGTCAATGGATAATAATCGCCATAGAAATACGGACGCAACGATCTGAAATCCTGCATATATTTCCGGCTTGATTCAACAGTTCCAGGTCCCCGTCCCTTAAGCCAGTTCAAGCCCATCATTGCAGAACTTAATCCCGAACGGAAATTATAATCGTCGGTTGGGTGAATGCCCGTAGCGTGAACGGGCAGGTAAAAGTTAAGACCATACGTATGACACTGCTGACCGTTAGGTTCGCCATAAGCGTAGTCGGTTCGCCAGAGCGGAGCGCTGCGCGATGTTGTTTCCAGATCAATACGCCTGCCACCGCTGGCGCAGTTATCTATCAGCAAGTCGGGAAACCTTACCAGCAAACTGTCCCAATAAGCATATAATCCTTCGATGTACCTTATTTCGGACATCCCAATTCTGCCGGGCTGATCTTTGGCTGCCCAATATGGATGCGGATCCATGTTGAAATCCTGCCGGTAGTAATCTATACCCTCCTTTTTGATAATTTCAGTGATATGATCCGTCAACCAGATGCGCGCCTCTTTGTTACCCAAATCGAACAAATGGGTATTGCCGCTCGTTGGCGTTTTAAGTAACCACTGAGGGTATTCCCTGTGTATCATGGTATTGGAATATACCCTTTCCGGTTCAAACCACACTAATAATTTTGAGCCTGCCTCGTGGATTGCATCGGCAACAGGACGTAATCCGTTAGGGAAACGATCCATCGCAGGCGTCCAGTTTCCCACATTCGACCACCATCCTCCGTTGGGTTTACCCCATCCGCATCCTTCGTACCATCCGGCATCCAGCCAAAAAGCATCGGGCATAATATTGTATTGTTTGTAATGCCTCACTATAGCCAGGAGGTATTCCTCCGTAGTACATTCAAATTCCCCGCAAGGCTCGTCGTCGCCCATGCGAAACAATGCACACAGCGGATATTCGGCAAACTGTCCGTTTATTTTTCGCGAGTGGTGCGCCAGAATAAACTGTCTGAACCGGTTATGTCCAACCATGCGGTCTTCTCCCTGCCAGAACAGCAGGCAGATTTTGGGGCTGCGTATTTCTTCCTTTGGGTAAAGCGCCAGTTGCATCTTTTCCATGCCCGATTTCAGGGCTACTGTTTTGGCGTCGTTTTGCACAATATCGGCATACCAGTCTCCCGTCCATCCCACGGCAACCATTATTCCTTGCTTTCCGGACATATTGATGTTAAAAAAAGGAAATGCAGCGCCCGACGACGAACGTCCAGTCGGAGTTGAAGTCATGTAGAATTTTTTTCCAATGGACATTTCTGCGTCAATGGGCATAAAATCAGCCCGTGTAGCCCCGCTTCCTCTGGCATGATGAAGGATAAAGGCAGGATTCAGCGAAAAAGACGCAGCATCACTCAGTTGATAGATTGTTCCCGACACGCCGATTGCCACCGGTTCGCACCAATCCGCCTGGTCATGACTTTGTCCGTCAGCCGCGTCATTAACGATGAGCGTCAAAGACGTAGTCTTTTCGGGAAGAGCAAGATCAATTACCCTTGCTTCGTCGCTGCCTCGAACTGTCTGCGTCCGCAAAAGTTCCTTGTTGCCGGCGACAACCGCAAACTGCACGGAACCGCTTACCCCACCCGTGTCGTAATTGTTATCAATGCCAACAAACGAGGTAAATTTTGTTATCGGTTCGGGAAATGTTACACGAATTTCACTGTTGGAATGTGTACCCAGCCCTTTGGCAAACGAACGCGAGCCGATCCTCAACGGCGTTGACATGCACGACTGATCGAATTTCAGCGTACCATGGGTTTGACGAACCAGTTGGAGTGAAAACGATCCGACATTACCCGTTCCGTCTTCTCCGGCGCTAAACGAATGATCTACAGCGGCTACTTTTTCGATGAGCGGCGTATTCTTTCCCGATGTGTTCGAAAAATGCAGTACCCATTCCAGTGAAGGAAAATCGGTGAAGCAGGTTACGGTACATTTGACAAGCAGTCCTGTCGCTTTGTCCGTATAACTGTACACATACACTTCTTTGCCCGGTTCAGTCGAAGTCATTTTTTCTGCCTTATATTCCCAGTTTTTGATAAAACTTTCAGACTTTTTCCCTCCGTAAACAAATGAAAACGGTGGAACAACGCCTTTGGCAAAACGTTGTTCCATCCATTGTTTTACATTATTTACAGGGACAATGGATTGACTTTGGATGGGTTTCCCGGATAAAATCAGGAAAACGCAGAAAAGGAAAAAATATTTATACATGGTTTTTATTGATAATTGTGATAGGATTAATTATTTGTTTAAACATATTCAGTAAATTAACAAGGGTTGAGATGAATCAGATGGAAAATACGTATTCTATGGATATGTACAACCTAACGGATTATCTCAACCTTTGTTTCGCATCGGGTCATTTCGATGCATCATTCAATTTAATTACTCGTATTACTGATAATATATATGTAATATGGCAACATTTACATACGGGTTCGCCCCTGGTCTGCCATCGAGAAATTCAATTCTAAAATAACGTCCTTTTGTAACCCTATCCGTCATGAGCACTTCACAAGAAGGTTCAGAACTACCAGTAGTTGAAGGGGAGAAACCGCCTTCGCCAATTTTTGTCCATGTGCCGGATTCATCCGGATTATCACTGATGTAAAATACCATACTTTTTGTGTCTGATAGAGAACCCGCTTGACGATAAACATCAAATTTGAAGATATTTTTTGGAGTCCTCATGTCAACAATTAACCAATGCGGCAGAGCCGTAGCAGAAGAATGCCACACTTGCGCAGGATTATCATTAAGGATATACTGCACATCGGTACCCGAATAACTACTTGACGCCGAAACACCCAGCCAGTCGGTCGTGTCATATTTGTAAAAAACACCTGCCTTCCAAACTATGAGCAAACGATACGAAGTTTTTACCTGAGCGCTTTGCACGGTGGGCGTTACTGTCCAGTACACTTCCGATAGCAATTTTGTATTTAATGAGTTGACGACAGTAAGCATACTGGCATTATCCATCACGTATTCGTTAACATCGCCTAAATTCATCAAATATGTTCCTTCGTCGGGAAAACTCGGAGAAAGAGAAAATTTCAGGGTGTATGAGTTGACTGTGTTTGTTTTTGTCCACGTGAATGCAACAGGCAAACCTTCCGTCAAGTCATTATCAATACCCGGTATAGGCGTTTTCAGAAAGATCACCTCATCGGCGCTGGAAGAGAGACGGAAATTTATTATCTGCTGAAAATCAACCGTATCTATGATCGGCGTGTACGTATGGTCGGGGTTGCTGGTCGTCGGGATGAGTCTGCACTTCAATTCTACAGGTATGTCTTTTTCCGCTGCGACATTTTCCAAAAAGATTACCGGTTTATCGCCTTCATCTCCGTCAGTGCATACAACGCCATCCCTGTCGGTATATTTCCATTCGAAATTTACCACTTTGTGCGTCAACGCCGATATGCCATTTGTCCATTCTATCTGCGCCGCTGCTGAAGATGCATTGATAGACGGCGGGGTTATTTCTATCGAGTTGAGGTTTTCCGCTGTATAGGGTCTGACATTTGCTGTCAGCGGCAATGAGCGGCTACCAAACTCGTCCTCCGTGTAGATGGTGAATTCATAATATTTTGACTGTGTCAGTCCCGTAATGTTTACCCACGAACAGATACTGTCAATGACCCTGCGGTGCCCGGTTTCGGTGAAGTCCGGACACTCAATAACCGTCTTCTTTGCTTTTGCCATTCTGATCTGCGACGCAGGAATACGCCCTGCTTCCAGCAGGTCTATTTCTACCCGCTCGTAGCCGATCTGCACCTTGAGGACGCCGTCCAATTTGTCAATATAGACGATTTCGCCGTCCACATACTTTTCAACATTGTCGTATATGCTATCGCACGAATGCATGACTGAATAGCTGAATAATAGAATAACAGAATAACTGAGCATTCTCAGCAAAATGCTGCTACTGATCCGACTTTTTTTATGATTTGAATTTTTCATTTTTCTTTTTTTGATGTTTTTACTGTGCTTTGCGTCCATACAGGGTGATTTCCGAAATGGATTTTCCGGTTAAACTGAGGGCTTCGTACCTGATAAAGCGCGTAGGTTTGCTGAATTGCGGTTCTTCCGGGAAGATGAAAAACATGTCGCCTGCCTTTCCCAGTAACGTATAATCGCCGTCGGATATGACCAGAGGCGGACTTATCACACAACGTGTCAAGTGATCCCATGATTGAGATGTTTCGTCCCATCCGTATAAATTGTACGTAAGAACATTGTTGCCACGATAGAGATTACCTCTGACATCCACGACGCTTGAGGTGGCGCCGTTATTGTAACCCGACCATTGCTGATGGGTAACGATGCGCGAGAGTTCGTATTCTTCACCCAAGTCTATGATCAAACTCCATGGAGCGGTTTGCAAGGTACTGAAATAATTGATAACGTCAATATCAATCACATCGTCAATTACTTCTTCCATTCGCAGACCGCTGACCTGCGTAACGCCGCCCTTTATACTTCCCGCGTCAGGTAAGGTCCATCCGTCCTTGGGCAACAGCTCGTCAACAAGCAACACGATAGCGGTATCCTTAGCCTGAATCACATTGTCGTACTTGTCCCTGACATTTATCTTGACCGATACCTGTTCGCCTGCGAACAGTTTCAAACTGTCAATGGTACGTATTTCTGTCTGGTTGGTATTGAACACAGTGGTGTGTTCGCGACGAACTCCCTTCTGCGTGTATGTAAAATCAACCCATACATAGAGGGGTTGCTCCGATTCATTTTCCCATTTCAGCAGCATTGCCGAAAATGACGACAGCACATCAAGCGATTTAGCCAGCGTTACCGCCGGAGGTTCGAGCGCTTCGACCGTACAGCGGATGCTTGTCGAGCGGTTTCCAGAGCGGTCAACCGCACAGAGTTCAACCGGGTGTTCGCCCTCTCTGTGAAAACCGTAAACATCCACCAAACCGGCGGCAAAAGACGCTGCAAACCGCTGCGTTTTACCGGCGGCATTCAGGTAAGATGCTTCGATGTACAATACATCATGATCGGCGGGAGGACGGAAAAAAATCCTTGCCCCGCCGGGCAACGGTTCGGATTCAACAAATACCGGAACGCCCGGAGGCGTACTGTCATCGCCGCTAATTTCAAAACGTCCGCCCTCCTTACAACCTGAAACCATGATTCCCATCACCATCAGGAATATTGAAATTATTTTATTTATGTTTCGCATAATTCTTAATTTTTAATTTTTAATTCTTCATTGAAATTACCATCCCGGGTTCTGTATCAGGTTCGCATTTCGTTCTATTTCGCTTTTGTTGATGGGCCACAGACATTCGGTAATACCCCATTTCCGACCCTGAATGTTTCTCATGATAAAAAATGATTCTGCGGTGGTTCCCTGATAGTTCCATGCAAGTATGGGACGCGAGAACTCTTTTACAGAACGTTTCCATCGCTGCATATCCCAGAAGCGGTGTGCGAACTCAAAGGCGAATTCATTGGCGCGTTCGCGCAGGATGATGTCGCGCATTCCTTCTTGGGTAGTATGCTTGTTGAGCGCTTCGTCTGTCGCCCACAAAGGGTTGGAATACGATTCCTCCACTGTGGGAATACCAGCCCGCAGGCGCACTTCGTTGACGGCGTCATATACTTCCTGCGTTGGTCCGCCGTAATATTCGTTTAATGCCTCCGCCTTCATCAGATAAAGATCAGCTAAACGCATGTACGGATAAGGATAAATAATACTGTTTAAAGACCCTGCGACATAAGATTCAGGATGTACAATTTTCTGTATGGCAATGCCTGTCGGAGGATTCCAAGTACCTTGTACCTGTTGGTTATAACCGCCATAAGCATCCTGAAACATCATGGTGGGTATGCGTACCAGATGCGCACGGTAGTAACTGCCGGTAACACCCAGATCGGCATAAAAGCGCGGCTCGCGGTTCATATACATGTTGACGGTAGCTGTTCCGGGCTGCATGAACCCCCGCATCGGCGCATATTCCGGCTCATATTCTTCGGGCGTCTTCACGATTTCATGAAGCGCTCCCATGTTCACAGTACGGTCTTCGTCGAGCGGCAATCCGTTTTTGGTATAATAACGTTCCATGACCTGATAGGACGCTTGCGCCCACCCTGTGCTCAGGTTTGGCGCACTCGGTCCGCCAAAGGCTGCCGGTTTGCTGATCATTGCAGCAATTGACCATGTTGTGGCGCCACGTACCCAACCCCAAATAATTTCATCGTTCCAACGCTCTGTCATCCGTAAGAGCAAGTCGTACAGCGTTTGCATCCGGTCGGGATTCGCATGGAAATCTTCAACATCATAATCGTAGGGAGCGCTCCTGTAGCGGTACAGACTGAAACGGTACTGCTCACATGCGTCAAGCGCTGCCTGTGCGGCGTCGGCTGCGGCTTTCCATTTTTCGCGGTCTTCTGTCTGCGAAAAGAAATGCTCGTCGTCGTGATCACGGAAATTATGGTAATATTCGTAGTTACCGTTGTAGAACGGACTGGCGCGATGCAGCAATATCCTTGCCTTGATGGCTTTAGCCGCCACCTGATCGGGTTGCCCCAAATACAGGGCTTCTCTCTTTCCTTTCAAATAAGGTATTGCCTCGTCAATCAGGTTGAGGATGTAATCGAAGCATACTTCCACTTTACTGCGGGGCTGGAACAAATTGGTAGTGATGGCGCCGTCTTCGTCGAAAAATTCCGGAATGATCACCGGTCCATACATCTGTACCAACAAAAACAGGTAATATCCCTTCAAAAATTTAACCTGCGCTTTCCAGTCGGCTTTCATCACGGCGTCCATATCGGGAACACGGTCAATATTGCGGATGAATTGGTCGCATTCGCGCAGGACGGTGTACATTCCCATAGTGTAAGGGCTAACAAGACTGTTCCCTGTCCATAAATCCAACACAGTACCGGTGGCGCTCTGCATGCCTCTCATGATAGACACCCCAGGGCTCGCATAGCGGTTATTGTTAACTTCATTTGGAATAGCAAATTCGTCACCCAGCGTCCACATTAAATCCCTGTGATCTCCCGGCAACATTGTAAAACAGGTTGCCAGCGCCTGATATGCCTGTTGCTGAGAAGTGAATAAATCTTCGTACTGTAACACGTTGTCGGGTACAACATCCAAAAAATTGCTGCACGATGGCATACCTAACCCAAAAACGAGTATGGCGAAGATGGATATTTTGATGTTTGTAAAAAATTTCAATTTCTTCATGTTTAATAATTTTTGAATCTTTGAATTTTTAAATTTTGAATTTTTAAAATGATACCTGTACTCCTATATTGAACCTTCTGTTGATGGGATAAGCCAGTCCGTTGCTGCCCATTTCGGGATCCCACATTTTGAACGGCGCAATGATAAAGAGATTTTCGGCGTTTACATAGACGCGGCTCCCTTTCATTCCTATTTTACTGAAATCCGGCAATGTATAACCAAATTCTACCGTTTTCAGGCGAAGGAACTTACCGTCGCGCAACCACCATGTAGAGGTTACCGTATTGTTTTCGGGCGGCGACAGGGATAAACGGGGCCAGAAAGCATGTACGTTGGGATTGGTTTCTGTCCAGTAGTCGTCGGCTACAATGCTGAGCGCATTGCGCTGATTGGCGAAGGGAGCGATACTCGTAGGCGCTATGAAGAACGATACGCGGGCATTGCCCTGGAAAAAGAAAGAAAAATCGAATTGCCTGTATCCGGTGGACAAACCAAAACCATACTGTATCTCAGGCACAATGGGAAATCCGATGGGAATCTGATCCGCGTCGTCCACAAAGCCGTCGTCATTGATATCCCTGTATTTGATGTCGCCGCCCATAGCGCTGGTCAACCCAAACTGTGCGGGCGACAAATTAACCTCCGTCTTGTCCACAAAAAGCCGTTCCGCCACATAGCCCCACTGCTGGGAGATGCTGTGTCCTACCCTGCTGCGGTATTTTTCGGCATAATTTGGCTCGCTTAATTTGAGATATTCGCTCACGGCATACGTGAAATTTGCCCGTCCCGTGATCCAAAAATCTTTGTTGAAAGAATGTTTCAGGTCAATGGACGCTTCTACGCCCTGCGATTTCGCCTTACCGATATTTCCTGCCATAGGCGCCTCAAATCCTGCTGAACTGGGCAGTGCGTCCCATGTCATGTATATTTTATCGCGGATGTCGCGAAAAATGTCCGCCTGTATCTTCAGCGATTCGTTCCTGAACAGTCCTACTTCGATACCCAAATTCAGCTTGCTGGATACCTCCCACTGTACTTCCGGATTGGCATAACGCTCGGTGGCGTAGCCATTGGATGGCGCGCTCAAATCAAATCCCCATTGCGCCCTTCTTGCTGTTGACGTGTTTACATTCGAGAGGAAAAAGAATCTTCCCGCTCGTCCGGCAATGGCGTCGTTACCTACCAAGCCATACGTGGCTTTCAGTTTCAGCATGGGAACAATCTCTTTCATACGCTCAGACCAGAAGGCTTCGTTTGAAATAAGCCATCCGGCGCCGACCGATGGGAAGAATCCGAAACGGTATTTTTTGGCGAACTTTTCCGAACCGTTGTAGCCATAGTTAAACTCAAAGAAATAACGCGTGTCGTAATCGTAGGCGATACGTCCCGAATTGCCGAGATTGCGCTCCGGCAATGTTTCAAAAATATTGGTACTGCTGCCTGCGGTGAGTACATATTCTTCCGCCATGCCCACCGTCATCACTCCGACGTTGTGTTTGCCGAAACTGCGATCCCAGTTCAGCCGCGCTTCAAAATAATAATGTCCGCTGCTGTTGCGCCCCGGCTCTACTTCGCCAAGCAATGCGTTGGGATTGGTGGGATTGGTGCACCAGAGCGTATAGTCGCCGGTTACCGGATTTGAGGTCTGCATGGCGTAAAAATACGGACTGTATTGCTGCTTTGCCGAATACCAGTTCCATACATTCGCAGAACCTTTCAACTGGAACTTCAATCCTTTCACCCACATATCCAGGTTCTGCATCAGCGTAGCCTGAGCGGTAATAGTGCTCTCGTCGCGATTCTCATAACCGCGCACCATCTCGGCGTATGGATTTGCGGGAGCGAGTGTAGCCGAACCAAACAGGGTATGATTGGTAAAACGGTGAGCAGGATCGGGTTCCCACACAGCGGGATAGGCAACAGGGTTGGCGTTCATGACCATTGCGAAAATGGTACCCGCCGATGTATAGGGTCCGTTGAACCGCTCAAACCGTCCGCTGATGCGCGTATCTAAAGTTGTGTTTTTTGTAATTTTGAAAATAACGTTGGTACGGATATGGAAACGGTTGATGTCAATATTGTTGTTGAAATTGCTGCGGTTGTCCACCTGCAGCAATCCGGTTTCCTTGTCGTAACCTCCGGCAACGTAATACGTGGCTACTCCGCCTCCGCCCGATATGTTGATATTCGCCTTGGTATTCCATGTCTGCTTGTTGAACAGGGCGTCGTACCAGTTGATATTGGGATAAAGCATGGGATATTCGCCTCTTTCGGTAGCCATGATCTTTTGCATATCGTAAAAATCACTTGCAAGATCGTTTTCGCTACGACGTGTATAAATAGCCTCATTGTAAAGGTTCATATAGGTAACGCCATCCACTAATTTATTCATACGGGTAG
>Ga0082212_10008765_pt1 | contig 13149 bp, 19 predicted proteins | sample TergutNt197P3_FD_71548 | JGI IMG/M metagenome (GOLD analysis project Ga0082212, IMG submission 71548) | Neocapritermes taracua P3 segment gut microbial communities from Petit-Saut dam, French Guiana - Nt197 P3 | ecosystem: Host-associated > Arthropoda: Insects > Digestive system > Gut ... | reverse complement strand
CATGTCACGTGAATAGGAGCTACAGGTACTTGAGCGCTTAACATGCCACGATTCATAATAATTCCTGCGCCGAGTTTGGGACGGTAGCGTATTTCGTGTCCATTAATTTTCCATTGAATGTCAAACCTGTATTCTAACTGAAATCCGTTAAAAACCATTCCCAGATTATTATCGCCGTCTTTTATTTGCAGATTACCAAGCACAATATCATGCGTATGAATTACTTGACTATGGAGGGGTTTCGCCATCACAGCAAGCCATAAAATGATAAACAGGCATTTTAAATATTTTGTTACCATATTTAATTTTCGTTTGTTCGCGAAGATACATCAATGTTTAATGAATGTACCGCCGTATTTCCAATATTGTATTATTCGCTTCTTTGTCATTGTTTTATAATTGAAAAATAAAAATAGTTAATATCCAAATCACAGAGATTGCAATGAAAAACCCAATTACTCCATAAGCAAAAATGTGAACCCATGAAAAATTTTTCAGTAAGTTATATTTGAAAAGCCGCCTGATCATAAAAACGGATAATGGGAGATTGATAAGCAAAGCGGTAATCACTCCGGGCGAATAGCCCCAAAAAACAATCGTAGTCAGAATATGTTGAATGGCATTAACCAAGTATATTCCTAACACAATTCCCAAAAATCTGTTATCCCATTTTTTATAAACAGCCAAAACAGGAACGACAAACAGCAGCAAAGTCGCAATAATCAATGCAATCGGAAAAAGTTGCTGAATCGTTTCAATCTGAATATGTTCAGTGATTTGCGCTAAAGGGAATCGGGTTGCAATTGACTCATACCATTTCGACATGGTCAAAGCCTCCTCGAGGTTATGGATATTCCATGCAACTACTAAGTATATCCAATAACGTGTCGTATTAAATTCTTTTTCAGATATAGCACGTATATCCATCATCTTTTTTTTACCCATGCTGTGCACCCTTTACCAGGTTATTTTCAATATGTAAATCCCTGCAACTGACGCTCGTCCTGAAGTTTTGCCCATGCGTCCATACCCTGCTCGCGAAGAACGGCATTGTCCGATTTAAGTATGGGATATCCTGTAAAATACCGTTCGAAACGCGCACAAGGATAATTTTCGCACAACGCGCATATTTCCACGCCTTTTTCTTTTGCGCATATCCTTACTTCACATCCGGGATTACCGCTTCCTGCCTGACAGGAGACGCATACGCCGTCAATAGCCATGCCTTTCAGAAACGACCAGAATGTATCGCCGTTGGGAATCATATTGATTATATCTTCAAACCCTGCTTTCTTCATTTCCTCATACAGGATTTTCGACGCAGGTTCAACCTTCACCTTTACCGCGCAATTTTCGCAGTAAAGACCACAATAACAAATGTACTTTTTGTTCATATTTCATACCTCCTATTATTAATATTACCAATTTAAATTCTATATTTGACCGACAAACCTGTAAACATAACATCCCGCTTCCGATGGATGGTCTTCTACCAGCGTATCCTTTTTCTCATTTCGCAAAGCATGTATTATCAAAAAGTCTCCACTCCCTGAGATTATAAAAAATACGCCGAAAATAAGCAATGCAATATTTCCAACAACAAGCGCCAAAATCGCAGGAATAAACCCCAATATTATTGCAGGCATAATGGCTCCGATTATATATTGTTTAAGTTTTAAAGGCTCTGTACAATGACAATATGGAGTAATCATTTTCCATATAACGCCAAACTTAATGGATTTGAATCCATTTTTTGCATAACTTGCCCATACGACTCCATGTATCAATTCATGAACAATAGTACCAATAATGAAAACCAAAAATGAAATTAAAAGCATTATCCAATAATTTTCTATAAAGCTATGCAGCGAAAAATCTTTAAACTGAAAATCATGCTGCCAAATTAAATAATAGGGAAGCCCAAACAGTAAGATTGCCGAAATTAATATTAATAGTGCAAAGATGTTTGCAAAAAAAATGTCGATAGTTACTTTTTCTTTTTTGTACTTTTCTTGATTATCCATAGAACTATATTATAAATTATTAACTATATATCTGATATATAGACTTTTATTACAAAGTCTGTTGATACGCTTCCCATCTGCCGGCAGACAACGCGCTGTCCGTTTTAGCAATACCGTTTGTGCTGGCATTTTTGTTGTCATAATAAAAACTCTTTTGTTATTATTTCAAAAATTTGCGGATATTTTCTATGAGCATCATGTGGTGCAAAAGGCAGATTAAGTAAAACGGATTTTTTTATTTTCATTGTAAGTTCAACAGCGCTTTCGAGAGGAAACGTATAATCGTCATTGCCCCGAATAACAAGTGTTGGTACACTAATATTCTCAACGCTCTCTTGAGGATAACCATCTTCTGTCATATCAGTCCACATTTCGAAAACGGATTTTGCAAATTTGTCAAAATCGGGTATAGGATTGTACTTTTGGTAAAAATCGAAAATTGTTCGGAGCCATGTTTCTCTACCTCTCTCGGGTGTCTCGCCTTCCATTAATTTACCTATTAGTTCAGCGTCAGATAAACTCCATGTTGCACCAATGGTAACAATTTTTCGTATGGAAATGTTGTTTTCTATAGCGAGTCGATAGGCAATAACTCCGCCATCACTGTAGCCAATAATGTTAATATCTTGTAGTTTCAAATGGTCTAATACTGCCTCAACATCAAATTGCAGACGTTTGTATGTAAGTTTACTTGTCCCTAAAGTAGATTTTCCGTGTCCACGACTGTCAATGCCAACAATATGGTAGTCTTTGGTAAATATTTGCAGTATGGGATTAAAATCTTCCATATTTCCAAAACCACCGTGCAGAAAGAGTAAAACTGGTTTTCCTGTGTTTTCAATTTCTTCGTAATAAATGTTTGCTCCGTCAATTTCAAGATATTTTCCTGTTTGGTGATTAAACTCTACAGTTTGCGCATTTGCATTAACTGTAACAAACGTAATTACAAACATAACTGCAACATATTTCAGCATTTCCCGGATACTTTTCATCTGACTACTATTAAATATCTATTCTAAATTCCGTTTACGGTTCAATTTCCTACTTCATTGTCCACACGCACTGTCGACCTGCTTGCCGATAATGACCGTATTTGCGTAATTGCAACATTGTTGAGTTGCACCAATCGCTCACTCTGCGTAAGTTGTTGCCTGATAAGCAAGGCATTAATACTCTCCATATTCGAGAGAACGACCAACTGTTCCAAAGTGGCATAATCGCGGACATTGCCTTTCAAGTCGGGATTGGCGTCGCGCCACTGTTTTGCCGTCATACCAAACAGCGCCACATTGAGCAGGTCGGCTTCTTCGGCGTAAGTGTACGCAATTTGCTCTTTCGTAACGATATTCGGAACAATATGCTCCTTAATAGCATCGGTATGAATACGGTAGTTGATTTTTGAGAGCGTACGCTGCAAGTTCCATTCGAGTGACAGGCGGCGTTGTTCATCTTCTTTCAAGCGTTGAAATTCAATGATTAACAGATATTTAAACTCCGGAGAAAGCCATGAGGCAAATTCAAACGCAATATCCTTATGGGCAAAAGTGCCGCCATCGTATCGACCGGGCTTGGCGATAATGCCAATAGCGCCGGTTTTTTCTATCCATTGTTTTGAAGTTAAAACAAACCCATTGGCGCCACTTTCATTTTTAATGTTGTTGAATTCAACAACATTAAAATTCGGATTGTTCATTCGTTCCCATATACCGACGAAATCAATTGTATAACGCGCACTTAACCATCGAGATATAACGTAGCCTGTGGCTTCTGCGTTTTTGAATTTCGCCATATCCGTCAGCGAAATGTAATCATCTTTTCTGTGCGACAACAGAATGATTTCAGTTCCATTTACATTTATTGTTTCCTTTTTCGACATATTTCAGACCTCCTGTTTTAATATAATTTTCACATAACTTCTTTTTCTGGATTGCTTCGTTCCTCGCAATGACGACACAATAAAATCAGCTATTTTGCGACACCAACATCATATTATTTTTTCATATTATTCTTATTATCCGGCAATTACAAGCATCTCATAATCATCTGTCCGTAACGTATGCTCTCTTGAAAACTCGCCAAGCCTTGCGCCGAAGATATCAATTGTTGTATATCCCAGCGATTTCAGCAGCCACGTTATCTCGCTCGGCACATAATACCTTTCGTTACAGTTGAGCGTCATTTTTTTCCCTGAATCATCCTCAAAATCAACAACATTCTGTTCACGAAATGTCATCAAGTCAAAATTGTTGTTTCTACACACCGAGTTGCCCTCTTCTACTACTGAGGCGTGAAAATCATCTACCGAATGGTATAACGGAAACAGTCCGTTCGGGGCGGTGAAGATAAATTTTGCCTGAGGCTTGAGTGATTTTGTTACGTTTTTCAATATTTCGTAATCCATCTCGTCGGTTTCCATCAATGAAAAACCGCCTTCGCAAAGCATGATTGCTACATCAAATTCGCTGTCAAAGGGCAAACATCTTGCATCCTGACGTTGAAAATCAATAACCAAATTGGCGTCCGCCGCCTTTTCTTTGGCTCTTTTCAGTTGCGCTTCCGACAAATCAATGCCTGTTACATTGTATCCGCGCTTCGTCAATTCTATGGCATGACGACCTGTTCCGCAGCCGACATCCAATATTTTCAAAGACTTGTCATATTGGATTTCTTTCTCAATAAAATCACACTCACCCACTGTCCCATGGGTAAAGTTTTCGCTGTCGTATTTCTTTCCGTAATTTTCAAATAACGATTCGTACCATTGTTTTTTCATGTCTGTACCTGTTTTATTTGTCAAATTTATTTTCTGTCTCTTTTCAATGCTTCAAAACTACGATCGTATCGTGCTTCGGCCCCCTTGCTGAAAAAACAGGCAGGGAATTCGTTCGCCCGCAAATGATAGGCGATGCACTCGCAGCACTTTCCATGTTTACCGCAAGGATATGTACATGGGCATTGTATTGTTTTATTATTTTGACAAGCCATATTATTTTCTATTAGTTTCATTCTTTCTTTGTATCTTTACGATATATTATTTTCTTGTTCGGAACATCGTAGATTTCCGTAATTGGACTTTCTGCGTATCCATGCGCTTTATTAAACTTGTCCAATGCAGGATAAACTTTCATGATACCGAACAAAACGGAAAGTTTCCCCTTAAACGGAAATTCGGCTACGACAAAATCACTTTGCGGCAACGTTTTCACTTTGTATTTTTCCGCCAATCGGGCAATGGTGGCGCTATCCACATTTTCTACGATGCAACCCGATTCGGCGCGCAACTTTTCTTTTTCAACTTTTTTCGGATTGTCGTAATAAATTCCAATTCCCTTTGTTGTTTCGATTTTTTCGTCATTCAAAAGCGCGTAGTAAACTTTATCTCCTACTTTTGCCGTTTGACTGTAATCACCCGTAAAATTTTCGTAAACGACTGTTTCCCCTCCCTGATTTTCAATTCGGAAACTGATTTTCTTAAACCCGCAGTAATATGCGAAAACAGCGATAAGCAATACCACTAACAGGGCAAGAACGATTAATACTACTTTCATGATTTTCATTTATAATTGATTATTAATTCTTTTTGTTCAAATTTTCTATTTCGCCGACCACCACACGATGGCATTATCGTACAAAAAAGTCCATTCCATTATTCACACTTTCGAAGCCGTATTTTTCATAAAGCGGTCTGCCCATATCTGTGGCATGTAGCGTTATCTTTTTGTATCCGAGTTGTTTCGCTTCGTCAACAATTCTTTTGAATAATGCTGCTCCAATACCCTGATTGCGATATGTCGGAAAAGTGTACATGTTCATAATGTATGCAACCTTTCCGTCGATCACATCAGGAAAGGGCGGAACGATTGAAAAACTCAATCCGCTTGTTGCTATAATTTCTTCGTTGTCAAGGGCAATCCATGACATAAACGAATTGTCACAGAGCGCTTTTTTGAAATAGGCAAGATTCGCCTGTTCAAAGATCATTCCGGTTTCTTCCGAATACTCATTGCTCACTTCTTTCAGGAAAAAAGTGCGTATTTCCGCAAGTTTTTCCGCATCCGATAAAACGGCTTTTCTGTATGCAATCATCTATGAAATTTTATGTCCTTGTCGGACGGTTTATATTTCGTTAAATTTTACTTTTCGTGTTGCATGTTTAATAATCCACTGCGTATGCTTATTTTCGCTTTTTCCCCATTCTTTGATTAAGGCAAAGGCGGCTTGGGGATTTACTTTGATGTAATCCGCTACATTATTGGCTACCGACTTCATGACAAATTTTACCTGTTCGGTTTTCAGGATATTCAAAATGGCGAAGACAGGTTGCGGATTATCAATGAAAAGTTCCAACTTGGTTGCCCATGGCAGTTTGGGTCTTAACCCTTCCGAAGCCAATCGCCTGAGGTGAAAGTTTTCGGATTGTGCCCAGATTGTCATTTGATCAATTGCTTCGGTTGGGTATTTTTTGATATAAGGGCGTATGGCGTATTCGCCTGTATTTCTTTTGGTAAGCTCCTCGATAGCCTTCATAGAAACGTCAAAATACGCCAATCCGTATTTTTCAATAAACTTCCCGACAGGCATCAACCAATAGAAATCCGTAAACATGCCTGTTTCGTTTGGGTTTTCATCGCCCATAATGCTTGTAAGTATATTGATAGATTTTTTGTAATCTTCAGGCAGACAAATACATAAAGCATCTGCTATTAACTCAACTCTTTGGGTTAATGTCTTGTCCGAATAGTTTTGTCGAACAAGGTCAATAAATTTATCGGTCGGAAAATCTTTATCTATTTCGCTGATTTTTCCCGACAACAACTGCGCCAGATTTACGCCAAAATAGTCTGTTAACTTAATGCGTTCCTTTTCCATATAATCTTTTACTTTATATTTACTATTTTATCAAACCGACTGTCCATACATGCACTGACGTCTGTCGTAACAAATTTGCCGTTATGGAACAAACTGAAAATTGTTGCGGGTGTCGGTGCGGATTGCGCTTGTTCGGGCGACTCAAGTTTTATCACATGCAACGGAAGTTTCCGCCGTTCTGCTGTTTGTTTTAATTCCGTATTCACATGGTATTCGGTAAACGGACAGCGGTTGGAGTAATAAACCACCAATCCGTTTTTGTCAGGACATTCGCCTTTCGATACGCTTTCGTTGAATGTTGGATTGGCCGCCTGCGGACTGAATTTCAAAGCTAAAAGGCTAAATCCGTAGCTCAGTTTTTCGACCGTTTCAAATCCTTGCCGCAACAGCCATTTGGTATCGCTCATAAAAGGAAATTTATTTGTTCCGACAACGGTTACCAAGCCCTCTTTGCCCTGTTGCTTGGCATCGTTGATAGCCGATTGCAACAGCGCTTTGGCATATCCTTTACCCTTGTACTGCCCCGATACCCAAAAACAGTTTATCATCAGAAAGTTGGGTGCCGTGACAGGTATCCACGCCTTTTCGGCAGGGCAGTACTCGATAAAAACCTTTGCCCGCTCATCAAGTCTGCGAAAAACATATCCGTTGTCAAATTCCCGCTTAAGCCACTTCTTTTTAGCCTCGTAACTATCAGCGCATTTCTTATCAGAAAAGGCGCAACAAATATGCTCTTTCCCGATATTTTCTTTCGTAAGGGTAATAAATTTTGCATCCATCATTTATACGTTTACAAATTTGATTCATTACACAAAGGTACGATTTTTTGACGAATATTTGTGATTAAGCCTGAAAATTTCGTAAAATCAAAAAACATCACACAAAAAACAACTATATCAATTCCTGTTTTTTTTTGTATTTTTGCGCTATGTATCATTATCAGGAATACAGTCCCGATATACGATTGACGCCTTGGGTGGAAAACTATTGGACGTCAACCGATTTCATAGACGTTGGAAATACGCCGAAAATTTTTCCTGACGGCTGTACGGATATTATTTTTATGATTGATAAAGCGAAAGGGGTATCTTACGCAGGTCTTTTTGGTACCATCACATCATTTATTGAAGTGGTTTATACGGAAAATATGCAGATGTTCGGTATCCGTTTCAAGCCCGCCGGCATTACGGCATTTACCCGCGTTCCTGTCGAAGAATTTACCGACAAGGCAGTGGATTTGGCGCTGGTCGAAACCCTTTTTAATCAATCTTTCAGGGAAACAATTCCCGAAAAACAAACAGCAGCGGAAATCATTGCATATACAAACGATTACCTGATCGACAGGCTTTCCTGCATCTATCAATCCGACAGGCAGGTGATTCGTGCCGTTGACTTAATCAGTCGTGCAAAAGGACAAATCCCGCTTGCCAAAGTTACCTCCGATGTATGCCTGTGCCAAAGGCATTTTGAACGCAGATTCAAATCGACGGTTGGTATCAGCCCAAAAATGTTTGCCAAAATATCCCGATTCAAACATGCCCTGCGATGCCTGAAAACCACGCCCTATAAAGACCTCCTGACTGTTGCCGTAGAATGTGGATACTACGACCATTCGCATCTCATTAAAGAGTTCAAAACCTTTTCGGGTGATGCGCCAACCGATCTGCGTATATAAGGGAGTTTGTACGCAAGCCAAAAGAGTGAGACGAAAGTAAACGAAAAAAATAAAGAAATATGAACACAAAATTTTTAAAACTCACAGCATTTATGCTGATTTTGATCGGAGTTTTTTCTTGTAAAGATGATGTATTAAAAGAAACTCCAATAGATTATCCGACAGAACTTTCAACAGATTACCCAACAGCAGTTTCACTTGATATTTATTCACTGTATGGAACGATGTGTAATTGGGCTAATCGTGAAAATGATGGTAAAGTGGTAATAATTAATAGCGACGTGAAGATGAAACAATATCTATCGTGCTACATGAATGGCAATTATCATACTTTTGATTTTTCTAAACAATCTTTATTGCTGGTAGGCTGTGTTGCTTCGTCCGGGATCTATGACGTTTTTGAAACAAGTATTCAACAATTATCATCGAATGAATTTGAGTTGAAAGCAGTAGTAAGATTAAACGAAAATCCCAAACCTTTTGAATGGGATATTGCGGTGAGAGTAGATAAATTGAGAGACGATGCCAAAGTTGTTTTAAAAGTTGAAGAACTGCCTGCAAGTATTACAAGTGTTATTGGCAAATGGAAACTTATGAAAGGACAAACATCAGGATATGATTCTCCGTCAGAGGAAATAGATTATTCTAAACACAATATCGTGTATGAGTTTAAAAGTAATGGCGTTTTGACAGTTTCAGAAAGCAGCATTGTTGGTTGGTTAAAAAACGGAAATCATTCTTATTCAATTGGTAATTACAACGAGATACAAGTTGGTTATTCGATATCTTGGTATAGTATTTCTCCCAATGAATTGATAATTGATAGCAGACCTGTTGATGGATCGGCTTTTTACTTTGCTAAAATAGAATAAAATGATAACAGAATGGCGGAATTGCTAAATATTACTAATCCAAATGAAGCGCCCCTAAAAAAAGTCGTTTTTTTACACATTCCGTTTATTCTTTTGGCATACCTTTGCAAAAAAATCAAAGTTATGAAGTACGATTTTATACAGGCGTATTGCCTTGCAATGAAAGGGGCAGAGGAAGATTACAAGCAGGAATGGGATGCCATTCGGTATACTGTACGAGGCAAAATGTTCGTTTTGGTAGGGAATGACAATGAAAAGCGACCGATTATTTCTGTCAAACACACGCCTGAACGGGGTGAAGAATTGCGTGAGCAATATACGGATATTATTCCCGGATATTACCTGAACAAAACGCATTGGAGTTCATTGTTTTTGAATGGCAATGTACCCGAAACGGTTTTGAAGCAAATGTTGGATGAATCATATCAATTGATTTTTAACGCATTACCTAAAAAGGTGCAGCAAGAGATTATTGATTGTAAATAGCTGTTGCCGTAGAATGTAGATACTATGACCACTCACATCTCATCAAAGAGTTCAAAACCTTTTCGGGGGATGCGCTAACCGAACTGCGTATATAAGGATGTTGGCTGCAAGGCGGTGAGAGCGCGGTAGAGAAAGTCGTGAAAACTTTAGAAATATAAACATAGAGGCAAGACCTGTGAAGCCGTTAGATCAGGAAAAATATTTAACAAATAGTAATTTTATGGCACAGTACAAAATTGACGATTTCATTAAAGCGGTAGAACCCGCACACCAAACATTTGCGAAATCCACGCATGAAGTGCTGGCGATAGGCAGTTACAAAGTGAAAATAGAAAGCAAAGCCTCAGGGCTGTTTGTCTCATATTCTCATCCAAAAACAAAGCGAAGCCTATTGAATTTTGTATTCCGTAAAAGTGGACTGTTGGTTCGGCTATATCCCGACAATGCAAGCACTCGTTTTTCAATGAATAACCTTCCTGCGTCTATGGAAGAAGAGTTAATTAAAGCGCCTGATTGCAAGATGTGCAGCGAAAAATGTACCAAGGGTAATAAATTTTTGTTACGCGGACAAGCGTATGACAAATGCCGGTACAATTCGTTCCTGTTCGTAGTGACCGAGGAAAGCAAGCCTATCTTAACCGAATGGATTGAAAAGGAAGTGAAAAAAGTTCAAAATGAAATAATTAATCAATAAATACATATAAATATGAAAGTTAATACATTAACACCAAATTTGGCTGTCACAAACATACGGCAAACAGTGCAGTTTTATAGCGAAAATTTAGGCTTTGAATTAGTCATGGCCGTACCTGAAACACAGGACGGGATAGACCAACAACTATTCGACAACAAAGAATATGTTTATGCTTTGTTAAGGAAAGAAACCGTAGAATTGATGTTTCAGCGGTTAGATTGTTACCATGAAGACGTTACCATTGACGGTAAAATTGGCGCAAGCGTTTCCTTTTACATGCAGGGCAAAGGAGTTGATGCGTTTTATGCCGATTTGAAAAGCAAAAAAATTCAAGTTTCCGAGATGAACCTTACATGGTATGGAATAAAAGAATTTTATGTCAAGGATAACAACGGCTACATTTTAGGATTTGCCGAAGAAGTGGAAAAGTCTGAATAAGGAAATGCCCAGCAGCCAACATGCGGCATTCTATGATAAAAACCAAATAAATTCAGTAAAAAAAATCAGGATGCAAACTTAATAATACAAACAGACATGATTAAATTTAGTAACGTACGATTGTTAGTCAAGGACTACAAAAAATGTTTCAGGTTTTACACGGAAACACTTGGTTTTGAACCTACTTGGGGTGATATAGACGGTTGTTATGCGAGTTTCAAGGTTGCCGAAGGCATTGAGGGATTGGCTATCTTTGTCTCCGATTTTATGGCGCCGGCTGTCGGCAACGCCGATAAAACCCAACCGTCGGGATACCGCGAAAAATCAATGGTATCGTTTGAAGTTGCCAACGTGGACGAGACGTATCAGGCGCTTATGGCGAAAGGTATCGATTTTATCAATCAACCAACCGATATGCCCGATTGGGGAATGCGGACGGTACATTTTCGCGACCCGGAAGAAAATTTGATTGAATTATTTACTCCGTTAAGTCAGGCGTAAAATATCATTCAAAAAAGTCCGAACAAGCCTCCTCTTCAGCAAAATACTGTTTCGGCGTCAAGCCGCACAACGATTTGAAATCGCCGATGAAATGCGACTGGTCAAAATATCCGCTGTCGCAGGATAATGCGGTCATGTTCAAATCGGCGTTTCGTTGTTTCAGAAAGATGGCAAACTGAAAACGAATGATTTTCAGGTATTGCTTCGGACTTATTCCGATATGTTCGGCAAAAACCCGCTCAAATTGTTTCCTGCTCAAACAAGCCTCCGAAGCCATTTGAGGAATACGGATATTCCCGGTCGTTCTTTTTATCAAGTCAACCACATGGTTGATCCTGCGAAACTCAAAATCCATATTGTTTTTCAATAAATCAAACAGGTAGGTTTCTGCAATGCCCACTCTTTGGTGAAATGTAATGGCTTCGCCCATTTTTTCTTCCAAATCCCGCCCTGCCTGTCCCCACAGGAATTTCAACGGAACATTTTGATTGCATATTTCATGCAGTGGGAATTTGAAAAACCGCATCAGCCCCTGCGGCTGAAAAACAATGGAAAAAACGGACAGTTCCCCTGTCAGCGCTATATCATAATAATCATTCTGATGTCCATACAACGCTACATTGTCCGACAGCCGTTTGTTGCCGGTCAATATTTTGGGACGCGGAGTGAAATACAGCAGCAATTCCGTTAAACCTGTCGGAATAATCCGCTGCACACATGTTTCGCCTTTTTCCAGCGTGTTTTCAATAGCCCAGTAACGTTTGATATACGGGGCTAATGCGTCCGACGGATTTGCAAATTGTATGGGCATATTTGTGATGGAAAAGGGGCTATGGGTTTAGTACCATAGCCCCGGTTAATTATTCATAAAGCCCGATCTTATTATGCTCGGAATCCATACATACCGCAAAATACCCCATTCCTTCCGCCTCAATCTTGGTTTTAGGAATGACGACTTTGCCTTTCTCCAGCTCTATCCGCCGAATGGTTGCCTCAATGCTGTCGGGAACGGCCAAACTGACCAATACCCCATTTTCGGACGGTTTGACGTGTTGCGAATAGACGATGGCGCCTTCTCCCGTAGGGAAACAGGCCATTTTTTCGCCGTTACCGCAATCTATCGGCGCCAATTCAAGTTTGAACACCGAACCATAAAATTTTACCGCACGTTCAAAATCGGCGGTCGGTATTTCTACCCATGCAACAAATTTTTCCATTTTTTCTGTTTTTTAAGTTAAAATTCGACGGCAAAAGTACAGCCCGGCATCTTCCTGAAATTGTATAAATGCGACATCTTACCGCACGTTGCGTCGTGACGAAGCATACACGCCAATGGCGCAGAGGGCGGCACAGATAATAAAAGTTATTTGCAGGCTATCCAGAAAGGCCGTATATACGGCGGGGTGGATTTTTTGATTGCCGAGTTTCAATGCAATGGCCATGCCGGCAATACCCATGCTGAATGCCTGTCCTGTGAGGCGCATGGTGCCGGTGGTGGCCGACGCCTGTCCGTAATATTTCTTATCTACGGAACTCATAATCACATTGGTATTGGGCGAGGAAAAAATGCCGAAACCGATACCCAAAAGG
>Ga0082212_10005422_pt1 | contig 13149 bp, 13 predicted proteins | sample TergutNt197P3_FD_71548 | JGI IMG/M metagenome (GOLD analysis project Ga0082212, IMG submission 71548) | Neocapritermes taracua P3 segment gut microbial communities from Petit-Saut dam, French Guiana - Nt197 P3 | ecosystem: Host-associated > Arthropoda: Insects > Digestive system > Gut ... | reverse complement strand
AATTTTTTTTGCAAAAACAATTCTGTCATGGAAAGTTTGTTGTAGTTTCCCATCCATACATTTACGTGAATCGAAGAAATTTTTGCTACAGCTCCTTCTTCCGCGGCTATTGCTTTAACCTGTTCTGCAACTCCCAGCGGCAGAACAGGTTCTTCTTCGGCAAAGTCCAGGGCAATGTCAAAAAGACGGGCAAATTGATCCTTGGCTATGCGTATACCCGGTACTTCCGCCATTGCCCGCTTTTTAATCCTCTTTAAAACAGGATGATCGTTATACACTGCATTGGGATGGAATTCCTGTTTTCCCACGCCGTTTTCAAGCCAAAACACCAGTGCGCCGTTTTCGCCAACTACGCCGTCAACCGGCCATTCCCGGGCAATCAAATCACACCATCCGGCCGGGCGGCCTGTAATGGGAATAACTTTAAGTCCCGCATCGTGTAAATTCCAAAGTGCAGCATAAGCTGCCGCAGAAAGTTTTCCCTCTGTTGTAAGAGTATCGTCTATATCCATCAGTACATAGCGTATAGCAGCTGCTTCAGTACTGCTCATTTCGGTAATTAACTTCATTTAATGGTTTGTCCTTCTGTTTGTTATTGTATAGTACCAGATTGCACAGATCTTCAGCCAGTTCAGCAGCATTTTTTCCTTCGGCACAAATACTGTGGGATGCTGTTTTTTTAAAATCACTCGCACGTCTTTCATGGAGCTGGCGGTGTTTTTCTTTAGATTCCGCCGGTGTTTCTGCTTTAAGGAACGGAGGAAGTTCACCCTGACTGATTATACGCTGCCAGGCAGTTTCGGCGGATACTTCCAAATACACAGTACAGTTTTTTACAGACTCTTTTTTCAGCAAAGCCATTGCGCGGGGATTGTCGATAATACTGCCGCTCAACGATAGTATTGCAGACGAAAAATCTGATGCAAACAGAGCCGTCAGAGCCGCTGTTTCTTCACGTTGAAATAATTCTTCTCCGGCTTTGTAAAGTTCCCTGACGCTTTTGCCTGTTTTTTCTTCAATTAATCGATCCAAATCATAAAAAGGTATTTTAAGAAGCTTTGCCAGTTCCAGGCCTGTGCTGGTTTTGCCTGAATGTTTTGGTCCCAGAAGAATTATTACAGCCATAGCGTTCTTACACGAGTTTATTCGAAACTACGGTTTAAAACCAGAGCGAAAATTTGTATACTTTAGCTGTGAGGTAATTTTGATACTCTACGATCCTGCATTGAATATGAATTTTCAGGATTACGGTATAATGCTCCCCATTGCTCCTGACAGGGGAAAGCAAATCCTGGAATTTATGAACAGCCATTACTATCCGGGTACACGGGGAGCAACTATGCCCTATCCGGGTCCGGCAATGTCCATTGCCGATGCCCTTGAGTTTTTAGGAATCGCGGATCGTACAATAATAACCAGAGCGGATCTGGAGAGGGTTCACAGTAAAGAATTTGTATCCTTGTTATACGATAAACAGAAAAAAGGTCTTGAGGAATCTCTGCTGAATACTTTTGAATTAATTGATGCTCAGGGCAAACCCAACCGCTATGAACCAGCACGCGCAAAAAAGCCGCTATCTGATTTATTCCAAACAATCCTGGCGCAGGTTGGCGGAACTTACCTGGCCTGCCGTCTAGCACTGGCGAACGGGCCGGGATTCTGCTACTTTATGGGCGGCGGAATGCACCATGCCCGTTACGATTCGGGCTCCGGTTTTTGCCTGATTAACGATTCGATCATAGCCATAACAAAATTGCTTTCGGAATCAGTTTTACCCCTTATTTGGATAATCGACCTCGACGTTCATAAAGGAGATGGTTCCGCCGAACTGATTCACTTTGCCCGTGAGCGGGGGGAACTGCAAACTCCGCCAAAGCAAAGTACTCAACCAAAACTGAGTACTCAGCTAAAGCTGAGTGATCCTTCGGGTGAATCCGGCAACAAAAAGCCTTGCGTTCTTACCCTGTCGATCCACATGGCCAAGGGCTGGCCTCTTGATACGGATAGTCTTGCTGCTGCCAAAGAAGGCCGGGCGCCGCTTGTAAGTTCGGACATAGACATTGGAATTGATGCTGGTAAAGAAGAAACGTACACTTCCCGTCTGGCAGAAGGTATCAGTGAACTGGAACGGCTTAGTACGGAGCTTTATCCGTCTAACCCAAAACCGGATCTGGTGCTGGTAGTAGACGGCGCCGATCCCTATGAGCATGATGAACTTCCTTCCAGCATCCTGCTTAAACTTAGCCTGGAACAGTGTCTTTTACGGGACAACTATGTGTACCGTTATGTTATGGATCGCGGAATTCCTTCCGCCTGGATTCAGGCAGGAGGTTACGGCAGCCGCGCATGGGAACCGCCGGCGCATTTTTTACTGAGATTAAAGATCAATTGAGAAAAACTCAAATTTACCGTAGAGAGCTTATTGATATAGTTAATCCGAATAAATAAAGCAAAGGAATGAGCGAGTTCAAGAGTCAGTAATATGAAACTCGAAGTATATAATGTATGGGCAATAGGATACCTAAATATAACTGGTCCAGCAAATGGAGTAAATACAAAATTTCATTTTCGAATAATTTATTAAATGTATCCAATCTTTAAAATAACCCTGAATAACAAGGTTATTGCTTATTGCATAAATTTATGATAGACTCCTGAATTAAGGAGATAATAATGCCGGCAAAAGCATCTGAAAGACGTTCTATTTATAACCAAAGAAAAAAACAGGGTTATTGCCCCCGGTGCGGGAAAAAAAGAAGAAAAAACAGCAGGTACATCTATTGTGATGATTGCCGTTTATTTTTCCGTAATTACCATGATTCAGTTTGTGAAAGATTAAAAGAACAAAGAAGAAATCGTTATGAAGAGCGCAAAGAGCAGGGAAGCTGCCCCCGGTGCGGAAAAAAACTGGGAAAAAGGTATGCAAAAATTATCTGCCCAACCTGCCTGGAAAAACAGTATGAATATAATTATGGGAAAAAAAGAAGTTAGCGTTAAATGTCAATGTTTTTGTCAGCTGCCTAACAGGATCAGCGGCAAAAAAGCAATTTAACGCTGCGCTGTTGCATTCAGCCGTCTTGTTCTTTCCAGCGCTTCAACAGCTTCCCGTGAACCGGGATTAAGGCTTACCGATCTTTCATAAGCTGCCATAGCCGGTTCATATTCTCCGGCTGCTTCCCGTACATTTCCAAGCCTAAACCACCAAAGAAATACATTGCTTTCCAGAGTTACCGCAGTAGTGTAGGCAATATCGGCATGAAGAAATTTCCGCTGATTGCGGTAAATTTCACCCATAAAAAAATATGCCGTAGAAGCCCGGTCACCGCGCGGCATGGACGCCGCATAACGCTGCATCATAATAAGAGAATGTTCGTAATCGTTCAGGTAAAAGTATGCTTCTCCCATAGTCTCCACAATACGGAAATCACCGGGATTGACCCGCAGCGCCCTGTCTCCCCAGTTAATCACTTCTGCATAACGCCGTTGCCTGAGCAATGTCCAGGTAAGCACCGTATATGAATCCATGTTGGTATAGTTTCTGTTAAGTTCTTCCACGCAGATACGCACCGCTTCATTGTAATAGATATTTGCTTCTTCAAAACGGTTCCTTGTTTCCAGGTCTCTGCCAATCCTGTAATTTTGTAATGCATCGGAACCGGTCTGCCGTTGTACCGGTTGATTTTGAGGTTGAGTTCGCTGCGGTGCAGGCTGAGTTTGCTGTACCGGCTGAGGCGGGGTTTCTGCAGGTGATTGTGTCTGCGCAGGTGTGGGAAAGGTTTGCGAAGGAACCAGATGCTGTGAAGGCTGAGAGGGCGCTATTTCAGTTTCCTGAGCCAATAACAGCAAAGAAGAACCAATAAATAAGCCCATTAACAAAAACAAGAAAACAATTTTTAATTGCACAATTCGGTGTAAAGTTTTCATCGCAATTCAGTATACTACACAGCAAGCAATTTGTTAATTGCCGCCGCTGCTTTACGGCCTTCACCCATAGCAAGGATCACAGTGGCTGCTCCCAATACTATGTCGCCGCCCGCATATACCCTGTCCAGACTGGTCTTTTGAGTTTCGTCCACAACAATCCGGCCTCTCCTGTCTGCATTAAGGTTTTCTGTCGTCCGGGACAACAGCGGGTTTGGTTCATTGCCCAAAGCGACAATCACCGTATCGCAGTTAAATACATAATTGGAATCTTTTACCGCCACAGGCCGCGGGCGGCCGGAACTATCCTTTTCGCCAAGTTCATATTTTAACAGTTCCATTCCGGTAACCCGGCCTTCTCCGTCTCCCATAAAACGTTCGGGGTTACAGAGATAATTAAACACAATGCCTTCTTCTACGGCATGTTCAACTTCTTCGGCCCTTGCCGGCATTTCTTCCCGTGTCCGCCTGTAAATAACATGGACTTCCCCGGAACCGAGCCGCAAAGCCATTCGTGCCGCATCCATTGCAACATTACCGCCTCCGATAACAACAGTAATATCGGATTTATACATGGGCGTGTCTGCTTTTTCCGTATTATAGGCCTTCATCAAATTTGCCCTGGTAAGGTATTCGTTGGCACTCATCACTCCCACAAGATTTTCGCCCGGACAACCGAGAAACTTGGGCAATCCTGCTCCGGCGCCTATAAATACAGCATCATAATTCTCAAGCATTTCTTTAACGTTTCTGGTACGGCCTGCAAGAAAATTTGTTTCTATGGAAACTCCCATTTTTACAAGGTTTTCTACTTCTGCCTGAACAATGGATTTGGGAAGCCTGAATTCGGGAATACCGTAAACCATCACCCCGCCGGGCTTATGAAAAGCTTCAAAAATGGAAACAGCATGACCCTCCCGGATACAATCCGCCGCTGTAGTTAATCCGGCAGGACCAGAACCGATAATTGCAACACGCTTTCCCGAAGCATTCTTAACAGCAGGTACCGTTACTTTACCGTTATTCCGCTCCCAGTCTGCAACAAAACGCTCAAGCCGTCCAATCGCCACTGCCTTTTCAATATCCTTAAGTATTTTCCCCAGTGTGCATTCTGCCTGGCATTGTTTTTCCTGAGGACAGACACGGCCGCACACGGCTGGGAGAAGATTTGTTTCTTTAATAATATCCGCCGCTGCTTTAAAATCACCTTTCTGGATTTCTGCAATAAACCGCGGAATGGGAACTGCAACAGGACAACCGGCAACACACGGCTGATTTTTACAGCCCAGACAGCGTTCCGCTTCCAGCCGGGCTTGATCTTCACCGTAACCCAGCGCAACTTCATTTACATTTTTGCCGCGGGCAACCGGATCCTGAGCCGGCATTTCCTGCGCAGGAATGGCTGATCGTTCTTTTGCATTTATTCCGGACGACGCTTTCTTTTCCAAAATTGTTTTTAGCAAGGTTTTTGCTTCATCATTAAGTTCTGCTGCGGTTTTGAATTCCATAAATTTACCCTGTTTTCTGTTGTGAATTTTCCATATCAAGGTGACACCGGCGGTGATCCTCATCTTCTCTGACCTTAAAAGCTTTCATGCGGAGCATCATATTGTCAAAGTCAACTTTATGTCCGTCAAATTCCGGGCCATCTACACAGACAAATTTTGTTTCGCCGCCTACCGTAACCCGGCAGCCGCCGCACATTCCGGTACCGTCAATCATTATGGTATTAAGCGAAACCATAACCGGAACATCAAACTCTGCAGTGGTTTTTTCACAAAACCTCATCATAATGGGAGGGCCAATGGCAACAGACATATCCGGTTTGGGAACGGCAGAACAATATTCTTTAAGCGGCTCGGTAACCAGGGCTTTTTTACCATAGGAGCCGTCATCGGTTACAACGGTAAGTTCGTCTGCAATATTCCGCATTTTGTCTTCGAATATTATAAGCTCTTTGGTTCGCGCCCCAATGATCACCGACACACGATTACCGGCGTTTTTCATAGCCTGAACTATGGGAAAAAGCGGCGCTACGCCAATACCGCCCCCTACACAAACCACATGCCCGAATTTATCAATATGAGTAGGATTCCCCAGAGGGCCCAGAATGTTTTCGATATATTCACCTTCGTTTTTCAGGGCAAGTTTGTGGGTCGTAGCTCCCACAGTCTGAAATACAATTACCAGGTTGTCACCTTCCGAATCGGCTATAGTCAGAGGAATTCTTTCTCCCCAATCGGTATCTGCCTGGACTATTATAAATTGTCCGGCTTTTCTTGACCGGGCAATAAGAGGAGCTTCTATCTCCATCCGGAAAACTTCTTCGGAAAGCTGTTTTTTGGCAATAATTTTATTCATTTTCATTTCCCATAAAAAAATTAATAAGCAATAATTGCAGGGAGAGATACATTCTGCCCCTGACCGGAAAATCCCGAAAATTTGCCTACAAGATCCATGATGATACGGTCTTCATCATCTCTGCTTAATCCGGAACCTAAAGGAAACTGCATAACTACAGTCCAGTTCTCGTTTAACGTTAAAGCGACAATCTGGCCTTCATTCCCCCATTTTTCCTGTACCGGTATTCTGGTTATACTATCACGGTTAGTCCAACCGTCATAATAGACAAATTCCATGGTCAACCAAACTTTTACCGGTTCTGTTTTTTCGGGGATTCGGTATTCACCGGCAAAAGCAGAAAGTGCGTTTTCTCCAAAACCGGGAATTCCGGCTGTCCAATAGTTACCGCTTTCCAGTATCATGTTGGAACCGGAAAAGCCTTCTGTTTCAGATACAGGTTCAGGTTCAGAAACGAGAGCCGTAATAATAATTTCTTCAGTTTCTTCGTGGGCAGCAAACCGTTCTACAATCATTTCAGCTGTGCAGGATTCAAAAACGAATAGATAAAAAAACGCTGCCGGAATCAACAACCCCGCCTTGAAGGGACGAGGTGTGTTGTTTTTACTTTCAGCCTGCTTTTTCATGCAGTCAATCCTTATAAACAACGTTACACGGAACACCCATAAAGGGGTGTGCCCCCAATTCTGTACGCCGGGATACAGTGAGCTTTTCCATACCAAGACAGCCGGAAAAAGCCCTGGAACCAAGTTTTTTAAGCGTATCGGGGATATCAATTTCCTTAAGGCTGCGGCAATTGTAAAAAACTCCGTCTTCTATGGTAACCAGGCTCCGCGGTATATTGATGTTTTCCAGCATATAACAATTAAAAAAAGCTCTTCTTCCCAGAGTAATAAGTGTATTGGGAAGGGTAACTTTCTTTAAAAAGGAACAACCCATAAAAGCCCGCTCATCGACATAACCCACTCCCATAGGGATAACCACGGAGTTAATTGAACTTCCGGCAAAAGCACGCTCTCCGATGCGATTAATACCAAGTTTTGGAGGGATTATCACATCCCGGCCGATTCCCCGGTACTTTACCAGCACACGATCTTTAACCACAAAATCTGCTTCGGTAACCTGAGCTCCAAGAAAGAAACCGCCAAGAATTAATATAAAGAAAAACAGCTTCTTCATACTGTAGAACTATACCATAGATAAATACCAAAAACAATGATACTGTTACAATATGCCTCAAAAAACCGACCTGTATACCATACTGAACAGTTATGCCAGAAAGAATGACTCGCCAAAAATAGACATGGAGACCTTTATCACCTTTCTGGAAAAATATGCTAAACGGATCTGCGAGGAAAAACCTGAATGGACCAAATGGACAGAGCAAACAGGAACCAGGGTATGGATGGATGTGAATCACCTTGCTGAAGACGAAAGGGTAGTTATCGAAAACGATGAAACAGGAAATCATGTATATCTTTCCCATTACTTTTTGGAGCAAGTAAAAGAAGCATACCGTAAGCCTGATAATGAATCGGATGTACCTTTTCCTGATGAAATGTCCCTGAATATAGAAATCCCGCAGGAGCAAATAAAATCCCTGGATGTACCCGCTGCCCTCCCCCATTTCCTTGAAAATCCCCAAAAAGAATGGCTGCCAATCATTAAATTTATTTTTCCCGGCGAAGGAGGAATCGCTCTGGTTCCGGCTCCAATGATTCCCAATACCTTGCTGGAGTTTTCCATTCTTAAAATACGGAACTATCTGAATCGCCGCGGGAATAAAGATTTTATTCAGCGTAAGCTTTCTCCCAGGATGGTAAGCAAAGCAGACTACCTGAACGACACGTTCGACAAGATCATGATTCGGCCTGCCGATAGTCTTAACGATATTAAAGCAGGACGGGAAATTTCGTTTTCGTTCTGGGCTCATTTCTGCAGCCTTGTAAAAAGCGACCTTAGCCAAAAAAAAGAACTGCTTTCCGAAGAACTGGCCGCCCTTCAGTCAATTTATATTATTGAAGTATGCAATAATTTTTTTAAAACCAAAGCTGTAAAAACAAAGGAAACAGAACTTGCTTTTAAAAACTTCGAACTGGAAATGGAGAAATCCCCGTATTATTTTTCACGGGAAACCATAGCCGCATTTAAGGATAATAAAGGCATTCCCCTGCTAGGCGTTTACACTCAGGACGGACTTGATGCGTATATCAAAAAACGGGTTTCTGAACCTGTAACTCCCAATGAATTGCCGGATCTTCTTTTCTTCTATACTGAAGATAAACAAGCCTGGTTAATAAAAAAAACCAAACTGCTGCCGCTGTGTGCCCGGCTTCTTACAGAAACACGTCCTGTAATTATTAAGGCAATATCCAGGCGCTGGAAAAAAATGCTTACGGAATACGTCCGTGAGAAAGCTATGGATGACGATCGGGAATTTGAACGGCTTGTTTTATCCAATGTGGAAGAATATGCTCCGATGCTTATGACTCTGCTCATGGATAAAAGGTTATATCTGGTTCACGAAGAAGTACAGGCAAGCAAAAAAGGAATTCAGGAATCTTCGCGGTTTTTTCAAAAAAGCGAACTCTTGCCTCTGCATATACTCCTTCTTATAAAACGTAAACAGCTTTTAAGTGATATTAAACTTCTTATGCCATTTTGGTACACCATGCCGGTAATCAGCAGCATTATTGTCTTTTTTAAAAAATCGGGAAAGAAAAAGAAAAAAATAAATGAAGAAGAAAAAAGCATAAATAAAAAAGAAGCTGAAGACCCATTAAAAGAACTTCGGAAAAGCGCTGCCGAAATAGCTGCAACAATGATTCCTCCGGAAAAGAACATAGACAGTTACCTGAATGAACTTGCATCCCGCTGGGGACTTTTGGTTGACAAGCAGGCAAAAGCAAACCTTGTAGAAGATGTTAATTCATTGGTACGGGACAAGCTTCGTCACTGGCTGCGTATTCATAAAAAAGGGGCAATAAGCACCGATACACTGGACGGTCTGATCAATGCAATCATGAACTCCCAGGGGCTGCTAAAAATAAGCGAACCCAGGATTTTATTTCAATATATTAAACTATATGTGATAAAACTCCTCATTAATCGTACCATTATGTAAAACCGTTCCGGTTATTATGGACAAAGCACAAAACTTGCACTATTGGAGGTAACCGGAACGGCCAAAACCCGCTAAAATTTTACTGTTTCCATTTCCGGTACACTTGTAAATTCCTCCGGAATTGCAACCTCCTCAAAAATGTCTTCAGGAGGAACCATCTCCTCCCCTGAATCCAAAGCAGCATCAGCCATTTCCGAAGTTTCGGAATTATCTGCTTTTCCGTTTTTCTTGAAATCCGGCTTAAATTCTACATGCTCGGCTACAATGGCAATTCTTGAATGGTGTTTCCCGTCCGATCCGTTCCATCGATCCTGTTTAAGACGGCCCACTACCCGGACTCCCCGTCCCTTGCGTCCCAGGTTGTAACAATTTTCCGCAAGCTTTGCCCACGACTCCACGTCAAAAAAGCCTACTTCCTTTTCCAAACCGGAATCCTGTTTAAAGAACCGGTTAGACGCAAGGGTAAAAGTACACAGCGGCGTTCCCTTGGGAGTAGTCCGGTACAAAGGATCCTTTACCAGATTGCCTTCGATTAAAATTGAATTGAGGTTATTCATAACACCTCCGCTATAGAATATCCGGCGACTTTCCAGCAACGCTGGATGTCCAGTACGACTGGACGCGCCATTAGCACAGGAACGTATTTCACAGACGCCCCCTGCGTTTACTAATAAGGCAAAGAGTGTTTTATTGCTTGTATTGGAGGAAAAAAATTTAAAAAAATTACTGAGGATTTTTCGAATCGGAGTAAAATCCGTTTTTCCAGTTAAACCGCGATATTCCCGAAAGCACCGATCCTTCTTCTGCGGCTTTTATAACTTCCTTATATAGTTTCTTTTTTAAAGGGAAAGAACCGTTAAAAGTTCCGCCGGAAAAATCCAGAATAAAACGGCGGAAACCGGCATCCATCAAAAATGGTTTTTTGTCGGTAATACAAAACGGCATATCGGGGATTACAACAGCACTTCCGTCTCCGTTAATAACAGAAAAAGAATCATCCCTGCTGTCAAAAAAATGTTTAAACCCATAAAGGTTATTGCTGGTTTTAATCCGGAACAGAGGCGGCCAGGCAAAAAGCGTTACAAATACCTGCCGTCTTATAAAACCGGGAATTGTTTTTTCAAGATTCTGCCGGTTATTTTCCAAAGGTGTAACAAATGCATGTGCGCCCTGGGATGCAGCAAAAGAGGATGCCCAGGCATTAAAAGTATAAAGCCACGGCCCTGCGATAAACAGCGTTGAAGGTTTCTTTCCTTTTTTTTCCGTTTGTTTTTTTTCATTACTGTCTTTATCCCTAAGTAAAGAAAAATGACCCGGATTATTTAATACATACGAACAATATCCCTGTTCTTTCAGTTGATCCGGCAGTTCCGAAAGAAATTTATCATCTTCTTCCCCGAACCAGGGATTGAGGGCAAGGATTATTTCACCGGGTTTGAAAGGCAGAGTTTTTTCATCAAGTAAGGAACGAACATTCTTCCGGTTTAAAGGAAGAATTACCCCGGCAGGCCGCTGCGATTGCACAACGTACAAGTCTTCAATAGAAGCAACCTGAACAAAAACACCTTCTTTAAGCGGCAATGTTTGTTTTACAGACGGTTTCTCTCCTGCCACAGCAAGTTGTTCCGGTTTTGGCGCCCTGTCCCTGCCGGGCTGCCGTTTAAAAGGACTTAAATCCTTTGGAATAACAGGCGGATAACGTTTAGTCATAGCCTTGGTCTGTATCAAATAAACAGAATCTCCTGCTTCAAAGCCTTCGGGAATAGATACAAAATATCCGCTGCTGCCGGAACTTTCCGCAAGACTTAACTTGTGAGCAAGACGCTGCGAATCGTCGGCCTTATGAAAGCGCAGTGAATCTCCCGCTGAAAGTTTAATGCCGCCATTGGCACAATCAGGTTTAAAACGTTCATCCTGTATTAAACCCTGCCGCCCGGTTCCCTTTGCCTGACTGCCTTTTATCTTTACGATAGTTCCCAGACTAATGCCGGTTCCCCCATCCTGCTCGGGCCTGAAAACGGTGTCAGGCGCCATATCAAAAAAATATTCCGTTTTCGGTCTGGCAAAATCATTACGTAAAATATGCTGCGCTTCTTCCAGAGCACGGCGGCGTTCATCATCACCGCCGCCCAGACTGTCAATCACAATACGGTACGCTGAAACCACCGTCCCCACATACTCCGCGCTCTTCATTCTCCCTTCGATTTTACAGGCCTGTACCCCGGCTTCCGCAAGTTCAGGTATACGGTTTATTAAGGAAAGATCGCAAGGGTTAAAGTAGTAACCGGATTTAATGGGAGAAATCCGCTCTAACCCCGCTTCGTTCGCTGCAGATCCTTCATGTGCATTATACAACCGCCGGCAAGCCTGGGTGCAAAGTCCGCGATTGGCAGACTTTCCTCCCAAATAACTTGAAAAAAGACAAAGTCCTGATGCGCTGGCACAAAGAGCGCCGTGAACAAAAACTTCCAGTTCCATATTGGTTTTTTGCCGTATGCTTTTAATTTCATCCAAAGAAAGTTCCCGTGCCAGCACAACCCGTGAAACCCCATATCTGGAAAGAGCATTAGCACCCCGTGCGGAAGCGATGTTCATTTGGGTAGAAGCATGGATTTTCAACTGCTTAAATTCTTTGGCCATCATAAGGATTCCAAAATCCTGTACAATAATTCCGTCAGGCCCTATTGCGGCAAGGTATTTTAAAAGCTGAAAAACCCGGTCTGCTTCCCGCTGTTCAAATACAGTATTAACCGTTACATAAACCTTGCGGCCCGATCGGTGCAAGGCACGGAGCGCTCCTTCAAACTGGGAATAGGCAAAATTAGCGCTCCGCATCCGGGCGTTAAAGGACTTTAGTCCAAGGTAAACAGCATCAGCCCCTTCCGCAATTGCCGCATCAAGGGCTTCCGGAGTACCGGCCGGAGCGAGAAGTTCAACCTGCCCAAGAACACTTGGTTTTCCTTTCATTTTGATTTAAGCTTACAGTATGAGCAAGGAAATAACCATAACCGGCGGCAATTTCGAGAGTGAAGTTATCAATGCTTCTGTTCCGGTATTGTTGGACTTTTGGGCTTCCTGGTGCGGCCCCTGCAAGATGATAGCTCCCTTTATTGAACAAATTGCCAATGAATACGACGGCAGACTCAAAGTGGGCAAGATCAACGTAGACGAAGAAGGCGAACTGGCAATGAAGCACAACGTTGCCTCTATACCCACTTTGGCGGTCTATAAAAACGGCGAACAACTATTTATTCAAAGCGGCGCCATGCCCAAAAACCAGATAGAAAGCCTGATTCAGCAATACTTGTAACTTGGGCTTTTCATCATATAAGCCCCAATTTCCTGAATCCGTTAAAGATTCCGTTATCCTGAAGCGAAGTAGTTATATCATCTGCGATTGCTTTAAGGTCATCAGTGGCATTTCCCATTGCCACGCCAATTCCGGCGCATTCGATCATTTTACGATCGTTGTCGCTGTCACCAAAGGCGATTGTTTCTGTAAGGGGTATTCTGTGGTACGCTGCTATTTTTTCAAGCGCTAAACCTTTGTGAATTCCAGGGGAGCCTATTTCACCGTTATTGTCGCCGAAATAGGGGATAGAACCATGAAAGATTTCGCATACCTGACCAAAGTTCTGTTTAAGGTCGGCAAAGGATATTGTATCGTTGGCAACATACATCATTTTAACGGTTCCTTCGTATACAGAAGCATCGTGTATGTCTTCAGGGTTTTCCGGCAGCAG
>Ga0082212_10008764_pt1 | contig 13151 bp, 12 predicted proteins | sample TergutNt197P3_FD_71548 | JGI IMG/M metagenome (GOLD analysis project Ga0082212, IMG submission 71548) | Neocapritermes taracua P3 segment gut microbial communities from Petit-Saut dam, French Guiana - Nt197 P3 | ecosystem: Host-associated > Arthropoda: Insects > Digestive system > Gut ... | reverse complement strand
CGACCCGTTCGGCCTGGCTGAGGGCCAGAGTGTGGAAGGACTCGTCGGCCGCCTCTTTCGCCGAGTTGAAAACCAGAAAGGAAATACCGCCGAAGGCCAGGATAAGACAGAAGGAAATCGTAAGAAGAAGACGTGTGTGTATGGACATTTTGCTTGTTCCTGCCTCCTTGAGAATTATTAAAAGGTATTTGATAAGTATAGCAATTTGTTATCGTGATGTGCAAGAACCTAGACGCCCCAGGTACGCCTCATGGATGCGTGGGTCAGCGCGGAGGTCTTTGGCGGGGCCGCTGATCGTCACCTTTCCCTGGTCGATCACGTAGGCGAAGTCCGATATTTCCAGCGCAAGGCGCGCGTTCTGCTCCACAAGCAAGATGGGAATTCCCAGTTTGTTGATCTCGATGATTTTTTTGAAGAGGTCGCTGACGATGACGGGGGCGAGGCCCATCGAGGGCTCGTCCAGCATCAGAAGCTTCGGGCGCGCCATCAGCGCCCGGCCGATGGCCAGCATCTGCTGCTCCCCTCCGGAGAGGCTCCAGCCCAGCTGCTTGCGCCGCTCCTCCAGGCGCGGGAAGAGGTCGAAGACGGAGCGCATCTCCGCGTCGTAGGGTTTGCGCCCGAAAAATCCGTGCCACGTGACAGTGCCGACCTCCAGATTTTCCTCGACTGTCAGCCCGGGGAAAATATGGCGCCCCTCCGGAACGTGTACGATGCCCCTGCGGGCGATGCGCGCCGGGGATTCTCCGGCCAGCTCGCGCCGCTCGTCGAAGACGATGCTGCCCGTGCGCCGCACCATGCCGGATATGGACTTGAGCAGCGTGGTCTTGCCCGCCCCGTTGCTGCCTATCAGGCAGGTGATGGCGTCCGCCGGAACGTCCGCGTCTATCCCCTTCAAGGCCTCGACCGACCCGTAGTACGCGCGCAGATTTTCTATTTTAAGCATCGAGATTCCTCCCCAGGTAGGCGACGATGACGTTCTCGTCGCTCTGAATCTCGGATGGGCTTCCAAAGGCTATGACCTTGCCGAAATTGATGACGACGATGTCGCGGCAGGTATTCATTATCATGTCCATGGAGTGTTCGATCAAAAGTATTCCGATGTTCCGCTCCTTCGAGGCGAACTCCAGGAGGGCCATCGCGTTTTCGATCTCCCTGTGGTTGAGGCCGGCGGCCGGCTCGTCAACCAGCATGACGCGGGGCGAGGCCAGAAGGGAGCGCACAATTTCCAGCAGCTTCCTCTGCCCGTAGGGAAGCGAGGTGATGTCGTCCTCCCAGTCGAAGCTGAACCCCGCGATTGCCATGAGGCGCTCCAGATACTCCTCGAACCCGGTGACTTTTTTACCCAGAAACGATGCAGCGTAACCGTAACCGCCCCCAAGGTCCGCCCCAAGCAGAAGGTTGTCCCGGATGTTGGAGCGCTGCAAAAACCTGGGGGTCTGAAACGTCCGGCCAATTCCCATACGCGCCCGCGCGTGGGATGGCGTACCGGTGATATCCTTTTCGTCGAAATAAATTTTTCCGTCGTCGGGAGCATAGATGCCGCTGATGAGGTTCATCAGGGTCGATTTGCCCGCGCCGTTCGGCCCGATCAGGCCGTGGATCCTGCCGGGGTACACGGAGAACGTCACCTCGTCGGCCGCAACTACGCCGCCGAAACGCTTGGAGACCTTGTCCAGCCGCAGGATCGTGCGTATTTCGCTCCCCGCCGTCATGATCCCGCCCCCGTTTTTTTCGCGTTTTTCGCGCCGGAAAATTTTTTTATTTTTTTAATTACCGCGTTGCCGAGGCCCGCCAACCCCATCGGCATGAAGACCATCAGGAAAATTATTCCCACTCCGTAGGAGAGCTTCAGGTAACGCTGAACGGGGCGCAGCCATTCCGGCAGCATCGTGACCAGAATTGCCCCGACGAAAACGCCCGCCGTGTTGTTGACGCCTCCGAGCATCGTCATTATGACGTAGGTCGTCGCCACGTCGAACGTGAAGAGATCGGAGCTGATGAACTGGTTATGCATGGCGTAGAGCCCGCCGGCCAGCCCGCTCAAAGCCCCGGCGATCGTGAAGGCGATTATTTTGGTTCTGTATATGTTGACCCCGAGGGTCTGGGCCGCTATTTCGTTGTCGCGGATGGAGGCCAGGGAGCGCCCCAGTCTCGTCCTGCGGACGCGTTCAACCAGCACTCCCGCGAAGAGCGCAAACCCAAGCAGGATGTAAAACCAGTCGTGGTAGTTTCGCGGCGCAACGCCAAGAAAACGTATGACGGGAATGGCGGAGATACCGTCCGGCCCGCCGCATAGGGGTTTGTAATTCATGTAAACGGACCACGTCACCTGGACGAGTCCGATGGTCGCAAAGGTAAAATAGGTGCCTCTGAGGCGAAACAGAACTGCGCCGGAGATATAGGCCGAAACCGCCGCGAACAGCACCGCAAGGGCCAGAACCGGGACGGGCTCCCATATTATCCCGAGCCGCCCGTTCGTAAAATTGGCCACAAAATAGGCCCCGAGCCCCATAAATGACACAGCCGCGAAGGAGAGCTGCCCTCCCATGCCCAGCATGACGGAGAGCCCCAGAGCCGATATGAAGTTGATCAGGGCGACGTTCAGGATCATCATGCTGTAGTTGTTGGTAAAGCGGGGCGCGTAGACGGCGAACGCCACAAACGCGGCGGCTAGAGTCACGTTTTTGAAAACAGCGCCGCTTAAAGCCGCACTGCGGAAAAAATTTCTCTTGTTTATATTTTTTTCGCTCATTTTGCCCACCTCTCAGGCTTTGTCGGCGATGCGCTCGCCGAAAAGCCCCTGGGGGCGGAACAGTAAAACTACTATCAGCACCAGGAAGACGACCGCGTCTTTATAGGTCGTGGTGAAGGCGGAGCTGTACGATTCGACGAGGCCGATGATGAGGCTTCCGAGGATGGCCCCCTTGACGGAGCCGAAGCCGCCCGTCACCACCCCCGCGAAGGCGCGGAGCTGGAGCGACCCCAGCGTGACGTTGACCAGAAAGACCGGCGCGATCATGAAGCCGCCTATGCTCGCCAGTATGACGACGATGATGTAGGTAGCGGCCGTGGTGAGGATGGTTGGTATGCCCAGAAGCTCCGCCGCGTACTTGTCCTGCGCCGCCGCCTGCATGACCTTGCCCGCGTAGAGTTTTTCGAACAGCATGAAGACGAGAAAGATCAAGACGGCCCCCACGGCGATGGTCAGTAGGTATTGATATTGAAGGCGCAGCGAGCCTACCCTCAGCACGCCCCTGACCAGGGGGGCGGAGACCAGGGGCAGGCTTCCCCACGTTATCGTCGCGATCTCGCGGATGGCCATGGCGGCCCCCATCGTCGATATGACGGTGGCGGTGGGGTAGGACGCGGAGCGCAGCGGCCAGTAGACCAGGAACATGAAAATTATCCCTATCACGGCGAAACAGAGCATCGCGGCGGGGATCATGAGAGGTAGGGGCAGCTTCACCTGATTGGTAAGGCTCCACGTGACGAACGCGCCGAGCATCAACAGGTCGCCCTGGGCGAAGTTCATGACTCCGATAGCCCGGATCAGCAGGATGAGCCCCATCGCCATCAGGGCGTAGATCATCCCCATGGCCACGCCGTTTACGCTCAACTGCATGAAGACGTTGGGCTGCATCAAAACACTCAAACCATGCACGTCAGCACCTCCAAAAAAGGGAGCGGGCAATGCCGCTCCCTTCGCTGCGCGATAAACGTTCCGGCGCTACGGCTCGCGCGTGTATACGACCTCTTTGAGACTCGCGCGGCCCTTTTCGTTGAGGGTCAGGAACTGGCTGGTGCTGAAGCAGTGGTTGTCGTTGTAGGAGTAGGTGGACATGGCGCCCTTGTAGGCCTTGACCTTGGAGAGGGCGTTGTTGATCGCCTCGCGGTCCGTCGTCGTGTTGGCGATTTTGCAGGCCTCGGCGAAAACCATCAGGGAGTCGTAGGCGGTGACCGCCGGCATGTCGGAGTCGATCTGATATGCGGCGCGGTATGCGTCCGCGAAGGCCTTCCCCTCCGGCGTGGAGACGTCGGGCGTCCAGTCGGCCACGGCCAGCCATCCGTCCGCGGCTTCTTTCGCGGTTTCGCGGCAGACGACCGAGTTGAACGAGGACGAACCCAGCAGCGGGATGTCGAATCCGGCGGCCTGGGCCTGCATGCAGATGACGGCGGCCGGCATCTGGTGGGAAATTCCTATGAGCCCGTCCGCGTCGGAGTTGATTATCTGCGTCAGTATGGGCGAAAATTGTTTTTCATCGGGGTTGTGCGCGTAGATGTTCTTCTCCGGCACCTCGATGCCGAGGGTCTTCAGAGCGCTGACCGTCTGCGTCATCAATCCGGTGCCGAAGGAATCGGCGATGTGCAGGATGGCGGGGTTTTTCATGCCGATTACTCCATTCGCGGCCTTGGCCATAAGCAGCCCGGACTGGTCGTCGGTCATGCGCACCTGCCAGACGTAGGGGTTGTTTTCCTTCGGTATGTTCGCCGAGGAACCGCCCGCGAACATGGTTATTTTGTTCTGGAGGACGATAGGGGAAGCTCCGATGCAGAAAGCGGAGTAGGTGGAGCCGAAGAACGCCACAACGTCGGGATGGTTCATTATCTTCGTCATGGCGTTGACGGAGGCCTGCAGGTTGTCGACCTCGTCCTCGAATACCACCTTGAGTTCCTTGCCCAAAATGCCGCCGCGCTCGTTGATGTGTTTCTGCGCCAGCAGAATGCCGTTCCTCACGAAGTCGCCGACCATGACGTTCGTTCCGGTCAGAGGAGCGACCGCGCCGAACGTCACCGTCCCGTCAAACGCCCAGCCGCTCATCGGAAAAACAAGCAGCGCCGCCAACGCGAAAAGCAGTAACCTTCTCTTCATTACACTTTCCTCCTTATTATTATTCGGGCGGTATCCGCCCTGAAATTTTTTGAACGGGCGGCAGGTTGCCGCCCCTACAGTTTAACGATTGTTTTCATCACCCGGTCGGGGTTGGCGTCGATGAACTCGAACGCTTCCTTCAGCTCCGACGCGGGGAAACGGTGGGTTATCAATTTTTCGACCTTGACCGTCCCGTCATGCATAAATTTTATTGCGTCTTCGAAATCCTCCCTCACGTACATCATGTGGCCGACGATGGAGATTTCCCGCCGTTGGATCACCGGTACCTCGAAGGTCAGGGGTTCCTTGAAATTCCCCGTCACGACGATGACGGAGCTGCTCCGCGCAACTCCCAAAATCGCGTGCATCGAGGCTGGAACACCAGCCGCGTCGATGATGACGTCCGCCCCGCGCGAACCAAAAAAATTTTTTATCGCGTCGGACAAAGATACTTTCGACGTGTCGATACAGTGCTCGATGCCGCATTGTCTCGCAAACTCCAGCCTCGCGGCGCTGACGTCCGCGATGAGCACTTTTTCCGCCCCCATGGCTTTGGCCGCCTGAGCGGCGCAGTTTCCGATCGGCCCGGCCCCAACGACGGCGACGTTGAGCCCGCTGACATTACCTCCGCAGCCCCATGCGCCGCGTTTAACCGAGCCCACCCCAACTGCCACGGGTTCGATCATACTCAGCCACTCTTCATTCATGTCCGGCGGGCAGCGGTGCAGGTATGAAGAATCTACCGTCACGTACTCGCGGCAGAAGCCGTCCGCATGGACCCCCATGACCTTCAGGCTATCGCAGACGTTGAAGCGCCCGATGGAACAGGGATAGCATTTCCCGCAAAAAATCTGCGGCTCGACTGTCACCTTGTCTCCGGGCCTGTAGCCCTCCACTCCCTCTCCAGTCTCTGCAACGACCGCCGATACCTCGTGCCCGATCACGACGGGGTAGGTCATGTATTTGTGCCTGCCGTGGTACATTTGTATATCCGACCCGCAGATCCCGAAGGAGTGAATTTTTAGAAGAACCTCTCCTTTTTGGGGCCTCGGTTTTTCCACATCCGCCCGCTCGAAAGCGTAGGGCGCCGTCAAACGAATTTGAAGCATCTTTTACAGTTAGCGCTTTTTCGCGACGGTTTCCTTGACCTTCGCGACAATGGCCGGGACGTCCAGCCCGTATTTGCTCAGGAGTTCCTTATATGAACCGCACTCCGCGTGGCAGTCCGCAAGCCCCACGAAGCCGACCGGGACATATGCTCCTCCCAGAGCCAACGCCTCCGACACGGCGCCGCCCAGGCCGCCTATCACACTGTGTTCCTCGGCGGTGACCACGGCGCCCGTTGAGCGCGCGGACTCCAAAAGCAGCTCCGCGTCCAGCGGCTTTATCGTGAACATGTCGACCACTCTCGCGTCGATCCCGCCCGAGGCCAGCTCTTTGGCCGCGTCCAGCGCGAACCCGACCATGACTCCGCAGGCTACTATCGTAACGTCTTTTCCCTCGCGAAGAACTTTGCCTTTCCCGTCCTCGAACTTCGTGCCCGGCTCGTAGACCGAGGGGAAGACGTCGCGGGACAGCCGCATGTACATGGGGCCCTCCGACTCGATGGCGTGTTTTATCAGCCAATCCGTGATAACCTCGTCGCTGGCGACGTAAACCCTGAAGTTCGGGAGTGACCTCATGATCGCCACGTCCTCGATGGCGTGGTGGCTCGGGCCGTCGTAGGCGTCCGAAAGGCCGGTGTAAGCCCCCATGAACTTGACGTTCAGGCTTGAATACGAGCCGAAAATCCTGGCCGGCAGAAGCCCAAGGGTCGTTATGAACGTGGCGAAGGTGTTTATGAACGGGATTTTCCCGACGGAGGCAAACCCGGCCGCCATTGCCGCCATGTTGCCCTCCGCGACACCGACGTTGAAAAAACGCTCTGGGCAGGCCGCCTGGAAAAGCGCCGAACGGGTGGAAGCGGACACGTCCGCGTCCAGAACCACCACGTCGGGGTTATCTTTCCCGTATTTCACCAGGGCCTCGCCGTAAACCTCGCGTATCGCTTTTGCCATCTCACTCACCCCCAAGTTCCGCGATAGCGCGCTTGTAGTCCGCCTCGCCTATCGCCTTTCCGTGCCACGTGTTCTGCCCTTCCATGAAAGAAACGCCCTTGCCCTTGACGGTGTCGGCCAGAATGACTACCGGTTGTCCGTTCGGGGACGCGTTGGCCTTGTCGATTGTGTCGCAGACGGCTCCTATATCGTGTCCGTCGCAGGAGAGGCATCGCCACCCGAAGGCTGTGAATTTCGCGTTCATGTCGCCCTGCGGCATGATGTCGGAACATTTGCCGTCGAGCTGCACCCTGTTCCAGTCGTAAATGGCGATCAGGTTGTCCGCCTTGAACTTCACGGCGCTCATGCAGGCCTCCCAAACCATTCCCTCGTTGACGTCGCCGTCGCCCAGGATGGCGTAGACCTTCGCGCCGGTGTTCGAGAGGCGGAGCCCCAAAGCCATGCCCAGAGCGGCGGAAAGCCCCGCCCCCAGCGGGCCGGTCGACAGGTCGACGCCTGGAGTGTGCCTGGTCGATGGATGTCCCTGAAGCCGCGTGTTCAGGCGGCGCAGAGTTTTCATTTCCTCGACGGGGAAAAATCCTTTCTCCGCGAGCACGCGGTAGAGCATCGGCGCGGCGTGCCCCTTGCAGAGGACCACGCGGTCGCGGTCGGGCTTTTGCGGGTCCGCGGGGTCCACCCTGGCTTTCTCGAAATAAAGCGCCGTCAAAATTTCGCACACGGAAAGGGACCCTCCCGGATGCCCAGTTTGTGCTCCATACAACGCGTCGATCACGTCCCTGCGAAATTTGCCGCACAGTTTTTCCAGGTCCGCCTTCCTTTCCGCCGTCAATCCCATACCTGCAACACCCCAATCTTTCGTAGGGGCGGCAATCTGCCGCCCGTGTTTTAATCTAAATTAAAGACAAAGGCCTAAAGTTAGAATAGCTAAAACCAGTTTTGTTCGGTATCTAAGATTCAAGTTAACATTCGTTTACCGGGAGCAGAAATATTTTCCCGCCCTTTTTATTCTCGAACATCTCGAAAGCCCGTTCCCACTCCAGAATCGAGAACTTGTCGGTAACCAGGGGCTTTACGTTGACTTTCCCCTCGCTCAAAAGCTGCAGGGCTTTTCTCCAGCTTGCGTTGCGCGACCCCAGGGAGCCGGAGAAGCGCAGCTCCTTGTAGCACACTTTTTCGATGTCGAACTCGATTTTTTTGCCCGGCAGGCCGATCTGTGTAAACCAGCCGCGTTTTTTGACCGCGTTCAGCCCCGCGTCGGTCCCCTGCTGCGACCCGGAGCACTCCAGCGCCACGTCCGGCCCGTAGCCACGAGTGAGAGGTTTCAGAAACTCGATCAGGTCCTCTTTCTCCACGTTGACGGCGTGGTCGGCGCCCAGTTCTTTCGCCATTTTTAATCGGCCCTCGTCAACGTTAGTTCCGGAGACGACGACCGTCGCGCCGTGGGCTTTGGCGACCTGCGCCGCCATGATTCCCACGGAGCCGGGGCCGGAGACGAGTACGACGTTGCCCGGCGCTATCCGCGTCAGGTCATAAATGGCGTGAGTCACACAGGCCAGGGGTTCGGTCATCGCCGCGGACGTGAAATCCACGTTTTCCGGGATGGCGTGCAGTCGCGCCTCGGGGACGACCGTATAGCGCGTAAAAACTCCATTGAACCAGTAGCCCAGGGTGCGGCGCTCCACGCAGAGGTTGTAAAACCCCTCCCGGCAAAAGTCGCAAAGCCCGCAGTAGTGAAATGCCGTCTCCGACACCACCCGGTCGCCCGGCTTGAAGCGGGAACAGCCTTCCCCGTTTTCAACGACGACGCCGGAGAACTCGTGCCCCGTTACGACGGGCGGATTGAGCGGAATAGCGATGTCGCTGTGGTAAATGTGAATGTCGGAGCCGCAAATGCCCGCCTCTTTGACCTCGAGTTTGACCTGTCCCGGTCCGGGAACCGGCTCCGGAACATCGCGTATCTCCATGTTCCCCGGTCCGAGAGCGTATTTTACGAGAGCTTTCATGATCCGCCCCTAAAGGGTCTTCACTTTCGAAAAATCTCCCGTCACCGCGCCTTCAAGCACGGAGCCCATGTACTCGTCCACCTGGTCCACCGACATCGGGACGGGCATGTTCTGGAGCTTCATTTTGAGCTGAGGGTCCTTCGCCGCGGTGAGGGCGCGGGTGACGTGAGCTGGCGTAAAGTTGGGGAATTCGGAGAGTTTCGCCTCCGCGCCGACGGAGCGGTCGAAGTTTATCATGCCCTCCGCGACGGCAACAGCCAGCTCGCGCCCGGACAGGGACTCAAAGCCGGGTTTTATATATCCGGCCGCCGCGTAACGGGCGCCGATCACCTTCAGGTGTTTTTCGATGGATGAGGCGAACAGCACCGTATAGTAGGGGTTCATTATGCCGCAGGCGCGCCCGTGGGAGGTGACGTCGACCAGGGAGAAGCTGGTCAGGTGCGCTCCGTTGGTGCCGCCGATCATTATGGCGTATCCTCCGAGGTCGGTGGCCAGCCCCAGGGCCTCGCGCGCCTCCAGGTCGTTCGGGTTGTCGACGGCGCGTTTCGTGTAGTTCAGTACAAGATCAAGGGTAGTCTGCGTTATCTCTTCGCACAGGCCGTATTTGTCGGCCGGAGCGCCATAAAATACCTCCACGGCGTGAGCTACGGCGTCCAGCGCCCCGTCGATGGTCAGGGATACCGGCATGCTCGTCGTCACGGAGTAGTCGAAAACGGAGTGGAAGGGAACTATCGCGTCGTCAACGACCAATTTTTTCTGCCCGGCGACGGGGTCGGTGATGTTCGAGTATTTTGTCAGGTGCGCCCCGCTGCTGGCGGAGGTCTCCACCGCGATGTGGGGCAATGGATTTTTCCCTGTACGCTTCAGGCCCTCCGTGACCATTCCCGTGCCGAACCAGCTGTCGATCTCCGGCGAGTCCGTCCCCAGGACGGCGAGAAACGCCGCGGCCTTCACCGCGTCGATGCCGCTTCCTCCGCCGACCGAGACCACGCAGTCGGGCTTGAAGTGCAGAAGGTACGATTCGATGCGATAAACGTCCTCCCGAGGGGCGTTCGGCCTGGCGCCCTCTACGCAGCGGTCGGGCGCGAGTGTTACGCCCGCCTTTTTCAGAGACTCGACGACCGCATCCACTATGTGTTTTGAAGTTTTCGTGTCCCCGACCACGGTCACGGTTGGGGCTTTCCCCGCCTTGCCCTGCCTGGCGGCGACCTCCCCCACCCGATCCAAAACCCCGAGCCCGAAGGTGTAGCAGTCCCCCTTGAAATTTTTCAGAAGTTCCGCGGCCCGCTCCTTTGCTTTCGAATCCGGCATTCCTAAAACCTCCCCGTTTACGTTAAGAAATGGATTACGTTTTTTGTGCTTTTTGTGTTTTTGGTGCGTTTTATGCGAAAACATTTCAAAGATATGGTATTGGGATAGTATCATTTGCCTGAAAAGCTGTCAAACGGCCTATTTGGCTTAATGGAGTTTTCCTTTTGCAACGTAATATTACGTGATAATATATTTATTGGAAGGTGAATCCATGAATACTGCGGAAATAGAGAGGGAGTTGCGAAAGAAAGGTTGGACGATACAACACGGTGCAAGTCACGATCAGGCCGTCCACCAGAACTGCCCAGGGATAAAAATTGCAATTCCCAGACACTCAAAAGACCTTCCAACCAGGACTCTGGAGAAGATCAAAAAAGCGACAGGACTTTGAAATCTGGCCGCTTAAGGAGGAAGTATTAATGAAATACGTTTATCCTGCCGTATTTTCCCCGGATGAAGGGAAAATACTCGTCAGTGTTCCGGATTTGCCGGGATTGAATACGTTCGGCGACGACTTGCCTGAAGCCCTGTATATGGCAAAAGACGCCATTGAAATGTGGCTTTGGGATGCGGAGAACAAACATGAGGAAATACCAGTTCCTTCTGCGATCTCGGCAATGGGGCAATATTATGAAACCCCCGATGATTTTGCCAGCCTTGTAGCGGCGGACACTGACGAATATCGCCGCCTCACCGATAAAAGAGCGGTAAAAAAAACACTGTCGATTCCCTCTTGGCTTAACGAAATGGCGGAAAAGGCAAACGCCCCGTTTTCACAAATCCTTCAACAGGGATTGAAGTCATATTTGAATATTTCTTAGGCATATATCGTGATAATATTTAAGCGACAGGGCTTTGACGCCTCGTCGCTTAAAGGAGGAGCAATAGTAAATACGCTTACCTTTTCACGTTTTAGACTATTTCCGTTTTATCCCAGCGAAGCCTTTAATTTTTTTACATTCTCGTTAATTGCGTTAGTATGCGCTTCATCCGTCATGCTTGGGTCTTTCCAATCATAGAAAATTTGGCAGGGAAGTTCAGGACACTCGGCGCATGATTTATAACCTTTCTTGTTGATAGAGCAATCATACATAGGGCAGACTTCAACTCCAAAGTCTTTTATATAAAATGGTTTGCCCTTTGTGGAGTGACAGCCCTCACAGTTTTTGTTATAGTCGCAGCTTCCGCAATCTATCCCGCATGGTGACAACGACATTGAAAACAACCCCCCTATTTTATAAATGTAATCATTATGACATACGCGTCAAGTTTAGTCCGCCGCGGGCGCAGGACAAAAAGCACGGGCGGCAGGTTGCCGTCCCTACAATTTATTTATTTTCACGCGTTTCCTGGCCTTTTTCCCGCCCTCGCGCGAGGCCAATTCTTTCATGTACTCCTTCAGGTACCTCGACGTGTAGCCCTTGTTCGAGGACGCGACTTTTTCCGGGGTCCCCTCGGCGACGATCCGCCCGCCTCCCTCGCCGCCCTCGGGGCCAAGGTCCACTATGTGGTCGGCGGACAGGAGTACGTCCAAATTGTGCTCGATGAACACCACCGTGTTGCCCTGGTCCACTATACGGTGGACGATTTCGAGCAGCTTTCGCACGTCCGTGTAAAAAAGCCCCGTCGTCGGCTCGTCCAACAGGTAGAGGGTCTTTCCTCCGAACCGCTTCGCCAGCTCCTTCGAGAGCTTCACCCTCTGAGCCTCCCCACCCGACAGGGTAAGAGCCGACTGCCCCAGGCGGATGTACCCAAGCCCGGCGTCCTGAATAAGGCGCAGTTTCGACGCTATTCTCGGGATGTCCGCGAAAAAATCCACGGACTCGTCCACCGTCATGCCCAGCACGTCGGCGATGGACCTGCCCTTGAAACGGACCTCCAGCGTCTCGTGGTTGTAGCGGCTCCCGCCGCAGACCTCGCAGTCCACGTAGATGTCCGGGAGAAAAAGCATCGACACCCTCACGGACCCGGCGCCTCCGCAGGCCTCGCAGCGGCCTCCCTTGACGTTGAAGCTGAACCGCCCGGCTTTGTAACCTCGAATTTTCGCCTCGGTCAGCTCGGCGAAGAAGTCGCGGATCAGCGAAAAAACTCCCGTGTATGTGGCCGGGTTGGAGCGCGGCGTGCGTCCGATGGGGCTCTGGTCGACCAGGACGACGTTGTCGAAGTCCCCGCCGCCCACGATGGCCTTGTGCCGTCCGGGGCGCTCCCGGAAGTCGCGGTCCAGCAGGCGCTTCATGCCCTTGTACAGCACGTCGTAGACGAAGCTGCTCTTGCCCGACCCCGACACGCCGCAGATGCAGGTAAAAATTCCCTTCGGAATTTTTACGTCGATTTTTTTCAGGTTGTGATGCTCGGCGCCCGTCACGGTGAACCAGCCTTCCGGCGCGCGGCGGGCGGGTGGCGATCCCCCGTGCCGGACGACCCCCGTTTTCTCTCCCCGCAGGTAGGGGCCGGTCAGCCCGTTGGTCTTAATAACGTCGGCATACGTGCCGTGATACGTTATTTCTCCCCCATGCTCGCCCGCGGCGGGCCCCATTTCGATGAGGGAGTCGGCGGCCTTTATCGTCTCCCGGTCGTGTTCGACCACGACAACCGTGTTGCCCAGGTCACGGATCGACTCCAGCGCCGCAACCAGGCGCTCCGTGTCCCGGGAGTGCAGGCCGATGGTCGGCTCGTCCAAAACGTAGAGCACGCCGCTGAGCTTCGAGCCTATCTGCGTGGCCAGCCTTATCCTCTGGCTCTCGCCGCCTGAAAGGGTGTCGGCGCGCCGCAAAAGCGACAGGTACCCGACCCCGACCTCGACCAGGAAGTCGAGGCGCTTTTGAATTTCGGCCGTCACCTGCTCCACGACGCGCGCGCGCGCCGTCTCCAGAGAGAATTTTTTCGTCACCCTGGCCAGTTCGTCTACCG
>Ga0082212_10008763_pt1 | contig 13151 bp, 9 predicted proteins | sample TergutNt197P3_FD_71548 | JGI IMG/M metagenome (GOLD analysis project Ga0082212, IMG submission 71548) | Neocapritermes taracua P3 segment gut microbial communities from Petit-Saut dam, French Guiana - Nt197 P3 | ecosystem: Host-associated > Arthropoda: Insects > Digestive system > Gut ... | reverse complement strand
ATTATGTGCAAATCAAAGCCAATGATAAGGATATACGTTTTACGTTCATTACCGGCATATCTAAATTTGCGAAACTTGGCGTATTTTCGGCATTAAATTCGCCGTTCGACATTTCGTTGATGCCTCAATATGCCGAAATATGCGGATATACAGAAGACGAAATCATTCAGTATTTTCCTGATTATCTTGAAGAAACAGCAATCCACATGGAGATAACGACGGATGAATTAATCAAAAAAATGCGGGAGTATTACAACGGTTTTTCGTTCGATAATGAAGCAAAAGCAAGGCTTTACAATCCATATTCTACTTTGTCATTTTTTGCAGAAAAGGAATTTTTTAATTATTGGATAGATACAGGCAGGTCAAAAGTTATTGCGGATTATTTGAAAAACAGGCATTTAACCGCAGAGCAATTTCGCAGTTACCCCATTTCAAGGGATTTTGCCAAAAGTCCGGGCGATGTAGATACTGCGACTCCCGAGGGATTTTTGTATCAATGCGGGTATTTGACTTTGCGTCCTGGTATAACCGATTATCTTTCTTTGGATTATCCCAATACTGAGGTGCTCAATTCAATGTCGGAGTTACTTGCGCAAAATATTTTGCGTGACAGCGATGAAGATTTTACCCATTGCCGGAGCGATCTGCTAAAAGGACTAATGACTATCAATGAAAAGTTAATTGTATCTGCTTTCAATCGCTTGCTGTCCGGTATCCCTTACGATGATTTTTCAAAAGCGGCACAAAAAAGCATTACCGACAATGATTATAAAATCAAGCCTCAGGAATGGCTTTACCGTTCCTCTATTCTGTCGTTTTTACGCGGCTGCGGAGTAGTAGTAACCGCCGAAATGCACACCAATCTGGGACGCGCCGATTTGGTGGTTTCCCACAAAGGTAAAACATGGATCATAGAGATGAAAGTAGCCTACGAGGGCGAAAGTCCTGCCCAAAAAGCCGAAGAAGCCTTGCAGCAAATTATCGATAAAAATTATGCAACGCCCTATCCCGATGCTGTTTGTATTGGTATGGCTATTGATGATGCGGTCAGGCAAATAACTGATGTGAGGATATTGAATAACTGAAATTCAAATAATTAATAATTATTTTTATGAAAAAAATATTATTTTTCTTTACCTTGAGCATGTTCGTCGCTTCGTGCAAATATTCAAAAAGCGACGTGGTTGTTTACCAGGCGCCTGAGGGCGAAGCGTTAAATATAAAATTTAAAGTTTCGGTAAACGGTATGGATGTTCCGGTTTACAATGCAAGAATTTGCACGGAAGACATGCACGGGCGTCATAAAGCGGGGATTGTTGCCGAAGCGGACATGTATTTTGATATTACCGCCTTTGCCTCTTTTGATATGAAAAAAGGACCGGTAAAAGTTACTGTTTCTGTGGAAGAACCTATTTATTCGGTAAAGATTCTTCCCACTTCTTTCGGCATCATGCCCGCCATAAAAGGCAACACAGTCTCTTTCGAAGTGTCGAAACATCAGCATATTACTGTAGAGGTCAATGGCGACCACATTCGTTCGTTACATTTGTTCGTGAATCCTGAAGAGACAGATATTCCCGATCCGAACGATCCTGACGTCATCTATTTTGGCCCAGGTATTCATGAAATTACTTCCGTTTCTGTAATTGGCGATAATAAAACTGTTTATATTGCAGGCGGGGCGGTTGTCAGGGGCATTTTGTCAGATGAGGAACCAGGTCGCAGAGGAGCGTCTTTTGTGCTCAGGGGAAAGAACATCAGTTTTCGGGGACGCGGGATATTTGATCAGGGATTGGTGCCGCGTACACGGGGAAGGCAGACGATGAGCGTTACCGTCGACGGGTTTCTTTTGGAAGGCGTTGTTTTGTGTAATTCAAGTACATGGACGGTATCGTTGCGGGATTGTAACAATGTCCATATCAATAATCTGAAACTTTTTGGACATCGTGCCAATTCCGACGGTATTGACATCAATTCGAGTCTTGATGTACTGGTGGAAAACAGTTTTCTGCGCACATGGGACGATCTGATTGTGGTGAAAACGTTGCGGGGTTCTAATCAGGACGCCGGTCGTATTCATGTGCGCAAATGCGTTCTCTATAACGAAATTGCCCATGCGTTGAGTATCGGCGCCGAACTTACCCGAAACGTTGAGGATGTATTATTTGAAGACTGCGATATCATTGGCGATCACGGACGCGAATGGACACTGCGTATCTACCATACTGACAAGGCATTGATAAAAAATGTGCGTTTCGAAAATATCCGTATCGAAGAATCGGTTAAATTTGCCTCGTTGTGGATCAATACAGCCATTTGGACGACAGATGCAGAGCGCGGTCATATCGAAGATGTGGTATTCAGGAACATCACGGTGAATAATGCCGGTTATCCGCTCCATAAGGAATTTGAATTTCTCGGTTTTGACGCCGAACATGCCATCAAAAATGTGCTGATCGAAAATGTAGTAATAAATGGCAGAAAAGTAGTACAGGAAGATATTGTGATCAACCCGCGGGGAAATGTCAAAGAAGGTATTGTGTTGAATGATTTTGTGTATGATGTAATTGTAAAATAAATTTAATCAAATGAACAAGAAAATTAAAAATCCTAAACAGGTTGCAGTTGCAATACTGTGTTTCATCATTGCGCTTTTTAGCATGAATGTATCAGCGCAAAAAACTTACCATCTGGCGTCGCCCGACGGAAAGTTAAGAACCACTATCAGTGTAGGCGATCAAATCACCTATACGTTATCGCATGGAACCACCGGCATATTAAATGCTTCGCCTGTTTCCATGACGCTCGAATCGGGCGAAGTTCTCGGCAAATCCCCCAAAGGGGTAAAAATCAAACTGTCGGGCGTAAACCGTACTGTGCCATCGCCATTTTACAAGAAAAGCGAAGTAACTGAAAATTACAACGAACTGGCTTTGACGTTTAATGGAAATTACGGGTTGATTTTCCGCGCCTACAACGAAGGGCTGGCATATCGTTTTGTTACGAATCGCAAGGGTAACATGATAATTCATGAAGAGGAGTTTACACTGAATTTCCAGAAGGATTTTATGACTTATGCCGCTTATTCGGTAAACGGCGAAGGCACATTCGAAAGCCAGATGCATAATTCTTTTGAAGGTCCGTACGTTCATCTTCCGTTATCGGGGCTTAATACCAAAAGAATTTTCTACCTGCCGGCGCTTGTGGAATTGGATGAAGGTAAAAAATTGTGTATCACTGAAGTTGATCTTTACGGATTCCCGGGGGCGTGGCTGAATGGCAATGGCGCCCAATCTCTGAAAGTTGTCCATTCCGGATTTCCTAAAAAGACTGAACCGCGTGGCTCCAGTTATTTCATACTCGAACGCGAAAAATTTATCGCAAAGACTGAGGGATCATGCACATTTCCTTGGCGTTTGCTCATTGTTGCCGAAAATGACGCCGCCTTGCTGAATACCGATATGGTTTACAGTGTTGCCGAACCGTGCCGTATTGCCGACCCTTCGTGGATTAAGCCCGGAAAGGCTATCTGGGACTGGTGGCACGGAACTGCGCTCACCGGAGTTGATTTTCGTTCGGGCATGAATACCGAAACATTCAAGTATTATGTTGATTTTGCAGCAAAACATGGTCTTGAATATGTGCTGGTGGATGCAGGCTGGGCGGTAAATCCCGACAATATTCTTGCAGGAGTGCGGGCAGGTATGGATTTTGCAGAACTGGTGAAGTACGGTCGCAGCAAAAACGTGGATATCCTTGTCTGGATGTCGTATCGGGCATTTCACCACGATATGGATAACGTTTCGCGCTATTATGCCGAACTTGGGGTAAAAGGTTTCAAAATTGACTTTCAGGATCGCGACGATCAGCAAATTGAGGATTATATCTATGCTGCGGCAGAAACATGCGCCAAATACAAATTGCTCATTGACTTTCACGGTATTCATAAACCCACAGGATTACAGCGTACCTATCCCAATGTGATCAACTACGAAGGAGTTATGGGATTGGAATGGGTGAAATTCGGCGATCAGCAAACCCTTGATTTGGTAACCAACGATGTAACCATACCTTTCATCCGAATGGTGGCGGGGCCTATGGATTACACACCCGGAGCGATGCTTAATGCCAACAAACAGAATTTTCGCGTGATCAGTTCGGAACCCATGAGTCAGGGAACCCGTTGCCGGCAATTAGCGACCTATATCGTTTTCGACGCCCCGCTTGCCATGATTTCCGACCGACCTTCCAATTATGAAAAGGAATTGGACTGTTTCCATTTCATGGCAAAAATACCGACCGTATGGGAACAAACCGTACCGTTGGAGAACAGGGTAGCCGAATACGTTTCTGTTGCCCGAAAGAAAGGCAATGAATGGTATATCGGCGGTATGACCGGCTGGAAAGAGAACGAGCTTACCCTCGACCTTTCATTCCTCGGCGACGGCAATTACAAAATCGAACTTTTCACCGACGGAGTAAACGCAAACCGCATTGCCTCTGATTACAAAAAGGAAATCATCAACATTCCCGCAAACCGGAAACTAACCGTAAAAATGGCGCAGGGAGGAGGATTTGCCGGCAGGATTTATTAAAGGGAACCTCTAAAAACTCGGTTTTTTCGTCATTGCGAACGGAGTGAAGCAATCCAGAGCTTTGGTTTTCAATGGATTGGTTGCCTTCGGCGAACCCTTCGGGTTTCGGGCTATCGCCCTCGCAATGACGTATAGGAAAGGTTTTTAGCGGTTCCCTAAACTGCTGTTCATTAAAAAAACCTCACAAATTCTTGCAAGGCTTTCATTTTTTCAGCGGACCCGGAGGAACTCGAATCCCCAACCTTCTGATCCGTAGTCAGATGCTCTATCCAATTAAGTTACGAGTCCATTTTTTTGAGGGTGCAGATATATGTCATTTTTTTTTGAAATAAAATTTATCTTTGCAAAAATATTTCATAATGGATTCAACAATGAATAACGATCAAATAATCAGAAAAGTAACGAAGACTGCTGCAACATGGCTTACCGATGCCTTCGACGAAAAAACACGTGCGCAGGTATAGGATATAACAACTTGGATGTTTTCAGAATTTTTCGCCGGTGAAATAAAAAACACCGGAAGTGTTAAGTAACCAAGTTTTACTGTTGAGGATAAAAAAGTGTCAGACAGGGTGTCAGAGTAAATAGTATACTAAAAAATCTAATATTTAAGTCAATATGATAAATATCAGCAATATAAATAAATGTAAAACTATTTTTATGGTCAAAAAAAGTGTCAGAGGGGGTGTCAGAGCAAAATGTATTTTAGTGTCAGGGATAACTTTTTTACTTTCGATGTACCAAAATCAAATGTTTTTGTAAATATGAAAACTGATATACCTGAATTACAGTTTCTTTCACGCAGCGATTTTCGTGCGTGGTTAGCCGGAAATGCGAAAACAAGCGACGGCGTGTGGCTCGTGTTCGGCAAAACAAAAGAGATGGTTACGCTAACCGCAAACGACGCCTTAGAAGAAGCGTTGTGCTTTGGTTGGATTGACGGACAGATGAAAAGCATCGACCACACAAAATATCTGAAATATTTTGCGCGTCGCAGGGCAAAAAGCGTTTGGTCTGATAAAAACAGGAAAACGGTGGAAATGCTGCGGGACAAAGGGATGATGACTGAATCGGGCGAAAACGCCGTGGAAACCGCAAAAAGCAACGGCTTGTGGGACGCGCCCAAACGCGAACCGATAACCGATGAACAGATAGAAGTGTTTGCGGAAAAGTTGGCAGGCATCTCGCCGGCGTCTGAAAATTTTAATAAGATGTCGCGGTCTGTACGATGCTCATACACGGGGAGATACCTCTCATTTAAAAGTGAGGAGGCCCGACAGCGGGATTTTGGAAAAATTGTAGAACGACTGAATAAAAATTTAAAACCAATGTGATATGAATACTGAAATCAAAAAAATTATTGAGAAAGCGAAAATGGAAATTGCACAAGCCAAACAAACTGAAAGGAAAAACGGTCGCAGGGACTTCCTCAGAAAAGCCGCTCTGGGCGGCATCGCTCTGGGCGGTATGATGGGCGCTTCCATCGAAGATACCGTTGCCAACGCCACTCAGAATGTAAAAAGAACATCTTCGCCTTCGGAATTGAAAATAACCGATATGCGTTATGCCGGCAGAATTATCAAGATTTATACCAATCAGGACATCTATGGTTTGGGCGAAGTTCGCGACGGCGGCGACGTGCGTTATGCCCTGTTTCTGAAAAGCCGTATCCTTGGCCTGAATCCCTGCAACGTCGAAATGATTTACAAAATCATCCGTCAGTTTGGCTATCACGGACGTCAGGGCGGCGGCGTATGCGCTGTCGAAATGGCTCTTTGGGATTTGTGCGGAAAGGCTTACGGCGTTCCTGCATGGCAATTGCTGGGCGGCAGGTATCGCGACAAAGTACGTCTTTATGCCGATACGCCCGACAGAGGCGGCGCCGATGAAATCGCAAAAGCAATTAAAAACAGGATGGAAGTACAGGGATTTACCTGGCTGAAGATGGACCTCGGCATCCATCTGATTAGCAATTTGCCGGAAACCGGTCTGGTTAACAGTAAGTTCTGGAATGGAGCAGGCGGACAGTACGATTTGAGGGAATACATGGGATACGGTTGGCGGGAACACTCTTTTACGCAGGTGCAATTAACCGACGCAGGACTTGAAGGCTTGGCGGAAATTGTGGAAAAAGTGCGCAATGTATGCGGTTATGAAATCCCTTTGGCGTCCGACCACTACGGCCATTTCGACGTCAATAACACCATCCGTATGGGACGCGCGTTGGAAAAATACCGTTTGGCATGGCTCGAAGACCCGACTCAATGGTATCATTTCGATCAAATGAAAACCATCAAGGACGCGCTTGAAACCCCTATCTGCACCGGCGAAGACATTTTCGGCCTCAGAGGTCCCGGTTTAGCCCTGGGTTTCAAAGACCTGATCGACGCGAAGTGCGTAGACATCATCCATCCCGACTTGGCCACATCCGGCGGATTGTTAGAAACCAAGCGAATCGGCGATTATGCGCAGGAGGCCGGCATCGCTATGGCCATGCATCAGGCAGGAACTCCGGTTTGCCTCATGGCCAATGTTCACTGTGCGGCAGCCACCGAGAACTTCCTTGCCGTTGAGCATCATAACCCCGACACGCCATGGTGGGAATCGCTGGTGAAAATGACCGGCAAGCAGCCGATGATCGAAAAAGGGTTTGCCAACGTGCCGCTTGATGCTCCGGGTTTGGGAATTGAACTGAACGATGAAGTAGTGAAAGAACGCCATCTTCCGCGTGGTGACAAGTCATTTTTTGAACCGACCCCCGAATGGAACGAAAAACGTTCACACGACAGATTGTGGAGTTGAAAAGAAAAAATTAAAAACGTGTGATTAATTTCAAAAGAAGTTGTATTTTTGCAAAGTGTTACTTTTAAAAATCATGATAATCCAAAGTATTACTTTGAAATGTCATAATTTTTAAAACAAAAATGATATAATGTACAACAGAAAACAGATATTTACAGGTGCGGAAAATGAGAGCATTTTCTTTTGGGGAGCAAGGCAAACAGGGAAAAGCACGTTGCTTAAAATGCTGTTTCCAAACGCCTTAATTTTCGATTTGTTGCTTTCACGGGTGTATAACAATCTTGTGAAGAATCCTGACGATTTGCGGGAATCGGTTTTGGCAAATCCTGATAAATCGCCTGTAATTATTGACGAGATACAACGATTGCCCAATTTACTGAATGAAGTGCAATGGTTAATTGTAAATCATCATGTGCGATTTATTTTAAGCGGTTCCAGTCCGCGAAAAATTATTCGTTCAGGCGCAAATCTTTTAGGCGGCAGAGCGTTACGATATGAACTTTATCCGCTTATTTATCCTGAAATTCCGAACTTTGATCTGTTGAGAGCGGTAAACAACGGACTTTTGCCCCGACATTACGATTCTGCAAATCCTAAAAAGTTAATCGCCTCATACATTGGAAATTACTTGCGAGACGAAATTGTAGCAGAAGCAAAAATCAGAAACGCAGGCATTTTTGCAAACTTCTTAGATGCCGTTGCTTTTTCCAACGGCGAAATGGTAAATTACACCAACATTGCCGCCGATTGCGGCGTAAGCGCAACAACCGTAAAAGAGTATTTTCAGATTTTGGAAGACACGCTTCTCGGACGATATTTACCTTCATTTCAGAAAAAACCGAAACGTAAAGTAATCATGGCGCCAAAATTTTATCTTTTTGACGTCGGGATTGCTAACTATCTGTTAAACAGAGGAAAAATAGAACAGGGTACAGAACTTTTCGGCAAGGTATTTGAACATTTTATTTATCAGGAAATTTACGCGCACAGTCGTTATTCCGGCAAAGAATATTCGATTTGTTATTGGCGGACAACTTCACAATTGGAAGTAGATCTTATTCTTGGCGACCACGAAGTTGCCATAGAAGTTAAATCAACCGACCACGTTGATAGTCGCCATTTGAAAGGACTTTTGGCATTTTCGGAAGAATATGACGTGAAAAAATCAATCGTAGTCAGCAATGACCCGTTACCGCGACTTACCGGAAACATTTCAGTTCTGCCGTGGCAGGTATTTTTAGACAGATTATGGGCAGAGGATATCATATAAACAGTGGTAACATAACAATATTTTGGGCATTTCAAAAATATCTGATTACAGAACAAGGCAAACGTTTTTTAACAGAAATCAACAAATTCAATTCATAATCTATAAATTTTAGCAGATGAAAAATATCACCATCCACAAAATACTTTTAGGCGCATCCGTCCTGTTGCTCATAGCCTCATCGGGTTTGGCGCTGACCGGAAACATTGCCGGAGCAGGCCCGCTGATTGTCGGCCTCCTGATGTGCGTAGCCATTGGCGTCAGAGGATTTCAGCGCGTGAAATCATTTTCGTACACCATCTGGATTTTTACGGCTGTGGCCGCTTCCATGTTTTATCCGCAACTTTTCGGTTCGTGGGGCGGCTTTAAGTTGAGCCTTCTTATTGTTCCCCTGCTCCAAATCATCATGTTTGGAATGGGTTCGCAGATGAGTTTGGACGATTTCAAAGGAGTGATTAAAATGCCCAAAGGCGTGATTATCGGTGTTTTCATACAATACACTACCATGCCGCTGATTGCGCTTCTCATATCCCGTATATTCAATTTTCCGGCTGAAGTAGCGGCAGGTATTGTTCTGATTGGATGCGTTCCCAGCGGGCTGGCTTCAAACGTGATGTCGTATATCGGTCGCGCCAATCTTCCGTTAGCCGTTACCATCGGGGCGTGTTGTACGATCATGGCGCCTTTTATGACGCCGATGCTGATGAAACTCATTGCGGGACAATTTATTGAAGTCAGCGTCTGGAGCATGATGCTCGACATCATGAACATGATTATTTTACCGATTGTGGCCGGATTTATCTTCAATATGTTTTACAATGCCAAAGAGACCCGGAAAGCCATTGCCGTTCAATTGTGCGCTTATTTCGCGATTATTGTGCTGACCAACTTCATACCGTTGTTCTCGCAACATGCCGGTTTTGGTGTTTTTGTTTCGGGCGTGCTCAAATCCGCGATGTGGTTCATACTCCTGCCCACGGTCGGCGCATGGATATTGCGAACTGTTCTGAAAGGCGACAGAACGGTGATTAAAACCATTCTTTCATCATTCTCGATGGTCGGTATTGCGTTTATCATTACGATCATCACAGCCGCCGGACGCGAAAGCCTTCTTACTGTGGGCGTTCTGCTCCTTTTCACCAGCCTTCTCCATAACCTTTCAGGATATGCTTTGGGCTACGGCGCAGCACGGCTGTTCAGGATGTCGGAACAGGATTGCCGTACAGTCGCTTTCGAGTGTGGGATGCAAAACGGCGGATTGGCATCGGGTTTGGCGATGCAGATGGGAAAAATAGCAACCGTCGGACTGGCGCCTGCCGTTTTCGGCCCGCTGATGAACATCACGGGATCCGTTCTGGCCAGTTGGTGGAGAAGTAAACCGCCAAAGGGAACACAGGATCATCCGACTGATATGACAAACGAAAATTCTTAAAATCCTAAATATAAATAATATGAAAAAGTTTTTCCCGTTTATGATGTTCTGTCTGCTGGCAGGATTGTCTGGCTGTAAACCGGCAACGCAAACGCGATTGCAGCCGGAATCTCTCCCACGTATCGGCATTGCCGGTATATCCATTGAGTGCAGTACGTTTTCGCCGGCGGTTACTCCTTTGGAAGCCTTCCGTCAGCGCGAAGGAGAAGCGCTTTTGCGCAGTTATCCTTACCTGAGTCCCGATTCCGCGATGGGCAAAGGCGCGGTATGGCTTCCTGCGATGCTCTCATCCGCTACTCCGGGAGGTATCGTTACGCGCGAAACTTACGAAATTTTGGTCAATAAGACGCTCGACCTTGTCAGAGCCAACATGCCCTACGATGCGTTTTTTTACCACATACACGGTGCAATGAGCGTGACGGGGCTTGACGATCCGGAGGGTGATTTTCTCGAAAGGATACGCGGAATCATCGGGAACGACGCTGTTGTTTCCACCTCAATGGATCTTCACGGAAATGTTTCCATGCGTCTTGCCGGATATTCGGATTTGATCACTTGTTTCCGCATGGCGCCTCACGAAGATGCGGCAATATCAACCCGTCGCGCTGTTGCCAACCTCTACGACCGCGTTGTTTCGGGAAAGGGGCGTCCGGCATATAAAGCGTGGGTTGCGGTTCCCATACTGCTTCCGGGCGAGCGGACAAGCACGCGCGTCGAACCCGGCAAGTCGCTCTACGCGATGATACCCGGCATTGAGGCGCTTCCCGGCGTACTTGATGCAGCCATCTGGATTTCATACGCCTGGGCCGATGAGCCTCGTAACCAGGGCGTAGTGATGGTGGTTGGCGATGATAAGGAACAGGTTGGCCGTTCTGCAAAAACGCTTGCCGAAAAATTCTGGTCGGTTCGTCGCCAATTCGATTTTGAAGCGCCCACCAAATCGCTCGACGAATGTCTCGACGCAGCCATAGTTAGCAATAAAAAGCCGTTCTTCATCAGCGATATGGGCGACAATCCCACCGGTGGCGGCGCAGGCGACGTTACATGGACGCTGGCAAGGCTTTTAAAGCGCCCGGAGTTCCAGACGCCTAACGGGAAAACCGTGATTTATGCGTCGATACCCGGGCCTGAAATGATTGCTGCGGCAAAAAAAGCCGGCGGCGGCGGTCGTGCCGTGGCGATGGTGGGGGCTATGGAAGACAATCGTTTCGAGGGGCCGGTGAAACTGTCGGGTACGGTGATGTATACCGGCGACCGCGAAGCCGTCATCAAAGCGGGCAGTATCCATGTCATCGTAACGCAGGGACGCGCGGCATACCATTACGAAAGGGGAATGACCGCCATCGGACTGAATCCCCGCGAAGCGGACATCGTCATGGTCAAACAGGGTTATCTCGTGCCCGACTGGTACAATATGCAGGCCGACTGGATGATGGCGCATACGCGCGGAGGAGTTGATCAGGATCTGGTGAACCTGCCTTACAAACGTATTGTCCGCCCGATGTATCCGCTCGATCCCGATATGCCCGACCCTGAACTGAATGTGATATTCGTGCCTTCGGCAAAATATCAATACGGCAGGTAGTGATTTTGCATAAAAAAATTCAGTTATTCAATTTTTGAAATGCGTATCAATATCATCACGATGGGGTGCTCAAAAAACTTGGTGGATTCGGAGCGCCTGATGCGGCAATTGGATGCAGCCGGTTTCGAGATGATGCACAATGCAAGATTGGACAAAGCCCAGGTTGTGGTAGTGAATACTTGTGGTTTTATCCACGACGCCCGACAGGAATCGGTGGATATGATTTTGCAATGCGTGGAAGCGAAAAATAAGAAAATCATTGAGCATCTGTTTGTGATGGGATGCCTGACGGAACTGTACAAAAAGGAATTGGAGAGAGAAGTTCCGGAAGTTGACCGGTATTTCGGCGCGCGCAACATGGAAGATATCATCCGCAGCCTGACCGGCCGCTATCGCTACGATCTCCGCAACGAGCGAATCATTTCTACGCCTGCACATTACGCCTATCTCAAAATAGCCGAAGGATGCAACCGCACCTGCGCTTTTTGTTCCATCCCGCATATACGGGGACAGCATATTTCTGTGCCGCTGGAAGATGTGATAAATGAAGCCGCGTTTCTTGCCGGTAAAGGCGTCAGGGAACTGCTGGTAATTTCGCAGGATGTCAGTTATTACGGTCTTGATTTGTACCGGAAACAATTGTTGCCCGAATTAATAACCCGTCTATGCGAAATAGAAGGAATCGACTGGGTGAGAATGCATTACGTTTATCCCAACCGTTTCCCGATGAAAATCGTGGAGATGATGCAGCGCGAAAGGAAAATATGCCGTTACTTGGACGTCCCTGTGCAGCATATTTCCAACAAGGTACTGAAAAACATGCGGCGCAACGTAACCGGCAGCGAAACCGTACAACTGATTGAGAAAATACGTGAAAAAGTTCCCGGTATAGCGCTTCGTACCACGCTGATTGTCGGCCATCCGGGCGAAACGGATAAGGATTTTGCGCAATTGGCCGATTTTGTGAAACAAACGCGCTTCGACCGGTTGGGCGTATTTACTTACTCGCATGAAGAAAACACTTACGCAGCCCAACATTATCGCGACAGCGTACCTAAAAAGGTGAAAATGGAGCGCGCCGACCATATCATGGAAATTCAACGGCGTATTTCGGAAGAACTGAACCGGCAAAAAATCGGCAAGACTTTTGCCGTCATTATTGACCGTATAGAAGGAGAACATTACATTGGCCGCACCGAATATGACTCGCCCGAAGTGGATATGGAAGTGCTGATACCCAGAGATAATGCCATTTTAGAAACAGGAAAATTTTACCCTGTTACCATCTATGACGCTACCGAATTTGATTTGTACGGCCAAAAAATATAAAATACCATTTTTTTTCGTTTTTAAGAATTTTTTGCATGATTTTTGTAGGAGGAAAAGTTGTATTAAAATATATAATATGTAGGATGTAAAGTGTTGGATAATAAACAATTGAAGTTATATCTCATTTCCAACGCATTG
>Ga0082212_10008762_pt1 | contig 13151 bp, 10 predicted proteins | sample TergutNt197P3_FD_71548 | JGI IMG/M metagenome (GOLD analysis project Ga0082212, IMG submission 71548) | Neocapritermes taracua P3 segment gut microbial communities from Petit-Saut dam, French Guiana - Nt197 P3 | ecosystem: Host-associated > Arthropoda: Insects > Digestive system > Gut ... | reverse complement strand
GGCCGACGCCTATTCAAACTCAAAGGGCATACTCCCGGCCCGCCTCGCAATCGCGGAATACTGCAAAAAAAAGGGCATCGACGGCGTTGACATCGGGGATGTCTATACCGGCAACGGCGTGTCGGAGTTGATTATGACCAAAGCTGACGTTCTTGACACTTTTGACAAGATAAAGGTTGCAGTAGCTTACCAAAAAGAGGGAGTCGAATTTTCTCACTTCCCTTATCAAATAGATGATATTGAGCCTGTATATCAAACTTTTTCCGGTTGGAAAACCGATATTTCCTTAGTTACTTCAGAAGAAAATCTTCCTGTTGAATTGATGAACTTTGTACAATTTATCGAAAAAGAAACAGGGATTCCTGTTACCGTTATTTCACTGGGACCCGACCGTACTCAAACAATAATACGCCATAAATAGCAATCACTATTCTTGCTTTTTGCCTCCGAATCATCCATGCCCTACTTAGAACAGATAAACTCCCCGTCAGACCTCAAGACCCTCACTCCTGAACAACTGCAAGCCCTCTGTTCAGAGTTGCGAAGATATATAATAAACTGTTGTGCCAATAACCCCGGACACCTTGGATCCAGCCTCGGAACAGTTGAACTCACCGTTGCTCTCCTCTATACCTTTGATCCGCCTAAGGACAAGATAATTTGGGACGTAGGGCATCAAACGTATGCGCACAAAATCCTCACAGGACGCCGAGAAGCATTTAAGACAAACCGCACTTTTGGAGGAATCAGCGGTTTCCCAAAAATTAGCGAAAGCCCTTATGATGCCTTTGGTACCGGTCACGCCTCCACCTCCATCTCAGCTGCTTTGGGAATGGCAGTTGCCGCAGAACTTGAAGGATCTGACGAAGAAGTAGTAGCCATTATTGGAGATGGCGCCCTTACCGGAGGACTTGCTTTTGAAGGCCTAAATAACACGGGAGTCCGCAATACCAATATGCTGGTGATTGTAAACGACAACCAAATGTCCATTGATGCCAATGTAGGAGCGCTCCACAATTACCTAATTCGTCTTGCCACTTCTAAACGATACAACCGCTTTAAACAAGGGCTTTGGAATTTTTTGGGCGCATCCGGAATCCGATGGCTTGTTCAAAAGTTTGTAAAAACCACAAAAACGGCATTTTTTGGCAAAAGCACCCTCTTTGCCTCATTGGGATTTAGATATTTTGGAGTTGTTGATGGCCACGATCTTTTGCTGCTCATCAAATCATTAAAACGACTCAAGGATTTAGACGGCCCCCGCCTCCTTCATATTCGCACAATCAAGGGCAGGGGTTTCCAACCTGCTGAGTTATCACAATCAGTTTGGCATGCCCCAGGCACCTTTAATATTAAAACAGGGGAGCGTACCGACACATCTCTCTTAAACTACTCAAAGTATCAGGATGTTTTTGGTGCCACCCTCCTCGAACTGGCCCAAATGAACAACAAAATCATTGGCATTACTCCGGCCATGCCCACAGGTTCCTCCCTAAACATCTTAATGGATGTTATTCCCAAACGAGCCTTTGATGTTGGAATCGCAGAAGCACACGCCGTTACCTTTTCAGCCGGTCTTGCCGCTCGAGGTTACCTCCCCTATTGCTGTATCTATTCCTCATTTATGCAACGCGCTTATGATTCTGTTATTCATGACGTTGCTCTACAAAACCTCAAAGTTGTTCTCTGTTTGGATCGAGGAGGATTGGTAGGCGAAGATGGCCCCACCCACCACGGTGTCTTTGATTTAGCTTTTTTTCGTCTGGTTCCCAACCTCACTATTGCCGTTCCACGTAATGAGGTGGAACTCCGCAATTTATTGTTTTCTGCCCAGCATTCCAACTACAACGCCACCACCATTCGTTACCCTAGAGGAAGCACCTCAGGATCCAATTGGCAGCAACCATATCAATACATCCATCCCGGAACCTCTACCCTCTTACATAAAGGGAGCCACATAGCTCTACTCACCTTGGGTTGGCTCGGAAATATCGCCCTTGAGGTAGCCCAAGAGTTGTTAAAAGAAGGGATCAGCGTCCAACTTTGGGATATGCGTTTTTTAAAGCCCTTAGATCAAACCGTTCTTTCTACATTATTAACCAGTTATACAAAAATTGTGACCATCGAAGACGGCACCCTCACCGGTGGGCTTTATGGAGCTATCGCAGAACACATAGCCGCATCCACTCAAAACATCTCCCTCCACGGCATCGGCCTGCCCGATCAATTCATTGAACAAGGATCACTGCCCGATCTCTATCACGCATATGGTTTAAATCACAAAAACATCTATAACACCATAAAAAACTTGTTATAAAAATCGTCCTTAATCTGATTATTCTCTCAGAATCGCTGCTCTCCCTCATTTTTTTTTTGTGAATCAGAAAAAAGAGCTATCTTTGCCGCTCCAAAAATTGCCGATGTAGCTCAGCTGGCCAGAGCAGCTGATTTGTAATCAGCTGGTCGGGGGTTCGAATCCCTCCATCGGCTCTTTCAAAACTTTTTGAAACATAGTTCTTTTACATACGGGGAGATACCAAAGTGGCCAACTGGGGCAGACTGTAAATCTGCTGTCATCGACTTCGGAGGTTCGAATCCTCCTCTCCCCACAATCCAAATAAACCCTCCTGCCGTGAGGCAGGAGTAACAACCACAATAAAATTTAGAAGCAAATTAATTTGCTTATTAATTTTATTGTGGTTGTGTACCAGCAAAGCCGGCGTTCTATTTGGATTGAATGCCCCCCCAACGGATCAACGAGCGCAGCGAGTTAATCCTCCTGGAACAGCGCCCTTTTCCAGGGACAACACCGCAGCGAATCTGACTCCCCGTCCCTCGGGACAACACCGCAGCGAATCTGACTCCCTCCCGTCAGGGAGAACAAAGAGAGCAAATCTGTCCCTACATTCATTGAAATACAATTGCGGAAGTAGCTCAGTCGGTAGAGCATCAGCCTTCCAAGCTGAGGGTCGCGGGTTCGAACCTCGTCTTCCGCTCTCAAATTTTTGCCAGCGTAGCTCAGGGGTAGAGCACTTCCTTGGTAAGGAAGGGGTCGCGAGTTCAACTCTCGCCGCCGGCTCCACATATATTTATCATTTAAACATTTTCATTATGGCAAAAGAAACGTTTCAAAGAAACAAACCGCACGTAAACATCGGTACCATCGGCCACGTTGACCATGGCAAAACAACCTTGACCGCCGCCATCACTATGGTTTTAGCAAAAAAAGGATGGTCAGAAATTCGCACATTCGACTCCATTGACAACGCTCCCGAAGAAAAAGAGCGTGGTATCACCATTAACACCGCCCACGTTGAATACCAAACCGCAACCCGCCACTATGCCCACGTTGACTGCCCCGGCCACGCCGACTACGTAAAAAATATGGTAACAGGTGCCGCTCAAATGGACGGTGCAATCATTGTTGTTGCAGCCACAGACGGTCCCATGCCCCAAACCCGCGAACACATTCTTTTGGCCCGCCAAGTAAACGTCCCCCGAATTGTTGTTTACCTCAACAAAGTGGATCTTGTTGACGACCCCGAAATGTTAGATCTCGTAGAAATGGAAGTACGCGAGCTTTTAAGCTTCTACAAATTCGACGGCGACAACGCCCCCGTGATTCGTGGCTCCGCCTTGGGCGCTCTAAACGGCGACCCTCAATGGGAAGAGAAAGTAGTTGAATTAATGGATGCTGTTGACTCATACATCCCCATCCCCTTGCGCGATAATGAAAAACCCTTCTTAATGCCTGTTGAAGACGTATTTTCCATCACTGGCCGCGGCACCGTTGCCACCGGTCGTATCGAAACCGGAGTCATCAAAACCGGAGAAGAGGTAGAAATCATTGGTTTGGGTGAAAAACCGAGAAAAACCACCGTAACCGGAGTTGAAATGTTCCGCAAGATCCTTGACAGAGGCGAAGCCGGCGATAACGTAGGTTTGCTCCTCCGCGGTATCGACAAAAAAGAGATCAAGCGCGGCCAGGTAATTGCCAAACCGGGTAAAATAACCCCTCACAAAGTATTCCAAGCCGAAATTTACGTCTTGAAAAAAGAAGAAGGCGGCCGCCACACTCCTTTCCACAACAGATACCGTCCCCAATTCTTCCTCCGCACTCTTGACGTAACCGGTGAAATACAACTCCCCGAAGGAGTTGATATGGTGATGCCAGGAGACAACGTCTCAATCACCGTGGAGTTGATCTACCCAGTTGCCATTAACGAAGGACTTCAATTTGCCATCCGCGAAGGAGGTAGAACCGTTGGCGCCGGACAGGTTACCAAACTCATTGATTAAAAAGGTTTTATCATAACCTTTCCAAAACAGGGGCATAGTTCAAGGGTAGAATAGCGGTCTCCAAAACCGTTGATGGGAGTTCGAATCTCTCTGCCCCTGCACCATCTTCAAAGGTTACGCACGAAGATGTAATTACTTCACAACACAAAGCAGCTTCCAGCCGAATGTTGTGTTAATCGAAAAAAAGTACAAATGAAAAAAATTAAAACGTACATTCTAGAGTCATACAACGAACTAACGCACAAAGTCTCATGGCCCACCTGGAGTCAATTGCAGAGCAGCGCATTAGTAGTGATGGTTGCCTCGGTTATCTTTGCCTCCATTATTTTTTTAATGGACTTGGCATTTAGAAACATCATGACAACCATTTACAATATGTTGTATTAATAGCCTGAATAAAAAATGAGTGAAGAACCAAAAAAATGGTATGTTGTCAGAGCCGCGGGAGGTAAGGAGAAAAAGGCAAAAGAGTACATCGAAAATGAGATCAAACGATTGAAAATCGAGGACTATGTCTCTCAAGTTCTGATTCCTACTGAAAAAATTTATCAGATAAAAAATGGTAAAAAAGTCAGTAAGGAGCGCATTTTTTACCCGGGTTACATCTTAATTGAAGTAGCACTAACAGCAGAAATTCAGCACCTTATTAGAAACATACCCCACGTTTCCGGTTTCCTCGGCGATACCAAAGGGGGACAACCCGTTCCCTTACGATTAAGCGAAGTAAACAGAATTTTGGGTAAAGTTGATGAATTATCTGATCAAGAAGAGGAAAACATCACTCCTTTCGTTATAGGAGAAGCGGTAAAGGTTGTCGATGGACCCTTTAACGGCTTTAATGGATCTGTCAAGGAGGTGTCTGAAGACAAAAAGAAGATTAAAGTGATGGTTAGAATTTTTGGTCGCGAAACTCTGTTGGAGCTTAGTTTTGTACAAATAGAAAAAGAATAAATCGTTAACTATTATGGCTAAAGAAATTGCCGCATTGATTAAATTGCAAATTAAAGGCGGCGCAGCTAATCCCTCTCCTCCGGTAGGACCGGCATTAGGTTCTAAGGGCGTAAATATTATGGATTTTTGCAAACAGTTTAATGCAAGAACCTCAGATAGGCCCGGTAAAGTACTTCCTGTGATTATCACCGTTTTTAGTGATAAATCGTTTACCTTTATCGTTAAAAACCCGCCTGTTGCCGTTCAGCTCAAAGAAGCCGCTAAAATTGATTCAGGCTCTGCACAGCCAAATCGAAAGAAGGTTGCTTCTGTAAGCTGGGAACAAGTTCGTACTATTGCAGAAGATAAAAAAACCGATATGAATGCCTTTACCCTTAAGGCAGCTATGAGTATGGTGGCGGGAACTGCGCGCAGTATGGGAATTACCGTTGACGGAGCTTTTCCCGAAGATGTTAAATCATAATTACATGCAGAAATGAGTAAGCTAACTAAAAATCAAAAAGAAGCAAACGCTAAAGTTGACTCCAAGCAACTGTACAAGTTGGCTGATGCCTGTAAATTAGTAAAAGAGGTATCTTATACTAAATTTGATGCATCTGTTGACATCGCTATCCGTTTGGGCGTTGACCCCCGCAAAGCCAATCAAATGGTACGCGGCGTTGTCACTCTTCCGCATGGTACCGGAAAAGAGACCCGTGTATTGGTACTCTGCACCCCCGACAAAGAGAGCGAGGCACAAGCCGCCGGCGCTAACTTTGTTGGGTTGGATGAATATATTGATAAGATTAAAGGCGGATGGTCTGATGTGGATGTTATTATTTGTACCCCTTCTGTTATGGCAAAAGTGGGTGCGATTGGACGTATTCTCGGCCCCCGCGGTTTGATGCCCAATCCCAAAACAGGCACAGTAACCATGGATGTAGGTAAAGCGGTTACCGAAGTAAAGGCGGGAAAAATTGACTTTAAGGTGGACAAGCATGGAAATGTACACGCTTCTATCGGCAAAGCCTCCTTTGAACCTCATAAATTGTTTGAAAACGCTCAAGAATTGATAAATACCGTAGTCAAACTCAAGCCTTCTACACTAAAGGGAACCTATATGAAGGGGATATCCATCTCGTCAACCATGGGTCCGGGTATTCATGTTGACCTAAAAATAACTGGCTCCGCCGAATAAGCACGATTATGAGAAAAGAGGATAAAACACTGATTATTGAGAATATTGTAGCAAAGATAGGCCAAACGCCTAATTTCTACATAGCAGACATCTCCGGCTTGAATGCCGGACGTACCGCTCTATTTCGCAGCGAATGTTTTTCTAAGAATATCACCTTAATGGTGGTAAAAAACACTTTATTGCGAAAAGCGTTGGAAAAAGTTGACAACCCCGAAGCCGATCAACTCAATTCAATCTTAGAGGGGCCTACCTCTGTCTTATTTACCGAAAACGCCAATCAGCCTGCCAAACTTATCAAAGAATTTGGCAAAAAGTATGGAAAACCAATTTTAAAAGGTGCCTACTTACAAGAGTGCGCATATATTGGCGCTCAACATCTTGAAGCATTAATCAACTTAAAATCGCGTGAAGAACTCATTGGCGATGTAGTTGGGATGCTTCTTTCTCCTGCCCGCAACGTTATCTCTGCCCTCACTTCGAGCGGAGCCAAATTAGCCGGCATTGCGGAAACCTTAGGCGAACGCAAATAAATAACCGAAATACTAAACATTTTAAATACTTAACAATCATGGCAGATCTCAAAAAATTTGCAGAAGAATTAGTAAACTTAACTGTAAAAGAAGCTCAAGAGTTAGCTCAAATCCTTAAAGACGAATATGGTATTGAACCCGCAGCCGCAGCCGTTGCAATTGCCGCTCCTGCAGCAGGCGATGGCGCTGCAGCAGAAGTAGAACAAACTCAGTTTGATGTTATTTTAACCTCTCCCGGCCAAACTAAACTCCAAATTATTAAAGTGGTGAAAGAGATCACAGGTTTGGGTTTAAAAGAGGCAAAAGAGTTGGTTGACTCCGCTCCAAAAGCAATTAAAGAAAAAGTTTCCAAATCTGAAGCAGAGCAGGTAAAAGCGATGCTCGAAGAAGCCGGAGGAGAAGTTGAAGTTAAATAGACGACTCACCCGCTTTTCGGGATAATAACTATAGGTTTAGGACCCTCAAACGGTCCTAAGCCTTTTTGTCGTTAAAAGTTATTTTTTCAACCAATCCATATAAAATGTCGCAAAAAACAACCAATCAACGTATAAGTTTTGCCACTTCCAAAACGCTGTTGGATTACCCCGACTTTTTGGAGGTGCAACTTAAATCTTTTAGAGATTTTTTTCAACTTGAGACCACGCCCGAAAATCGGAAAAACGAAGGGCTTTATCAGGTGTTTCAAGAAAATTTCCCCATTACCGACACCCGTAACAACTTTGTTCTGGAGTTTATCGACTACTTTATTGACCCGCCCAGATACACTGTTGAAGATTGTTTGGAACGCGGCTTAACCTATAGTGTTCCTTTAAAAGCCAAGCTCAAGCTCTATTGCACAGATCCTGAGCATGAAGATTTTGACACGGTAATTCAAGATGTTTACTTGGGTACTATTCCCTATATGACTCCGCGGGGTACTTTTGTTATTAATGGCTCTGAGCGTATTGTAGTCTCTCAACTACACCGTTCTCCCGGCGTTTTTTTTGGACAAAGTATCCACGCAAACGGTACCAAGCTCTACTCTGCGCGCATTATTCCATTTAAGGGATCATGGATAGAGTTTGCCACCGATATCAACAATGTAATGTATGCCTATATTGACAGAAAGAAAAAACTCCCTGTTACCACACTTCTTCGAGCAATTGGATTTGAGGGTGATAAAGAAATTCTTGAGATATTTGGTTTAGCAAATGAAGAAAGCGTAAACCCCTCCAACATCCACAATTTTGTTGGCAGAAAATTGGCTGCCCGTGTCTTAAAATCTTGGATTGAGGACTTTGTTGATGAAGACACAGGAGAAGTAGTGTCAATTGAACGAAATGAAATTGTGGTTGATCGCGAAACTATTTTGGAAGAAGAACACCTTGAGTTGATTCTCCAATCTGGCGCTGAAACCATTCTCCTTCACAAAGAAGAGGCAAATATCAGCGATTATGCCATTATCCACAACACCCTACAAAAAGACCCATGCAATTCTCTAACTGAGGCCGTGGTTTACATATACCGTCAGTTACGAAACTCTGAGCCGCCTGACGAAGCTACTGCTATGGACGTTATTGACAAGCTCTTTTTTTCCGACAAACGGTACGACTTGGGGGAGGTGGGGCGTTATCGCCTTAACCGAAAATTATATCAAAAAACCTCACAGGATGTTAGGGTTCTTACCCGCGAAGATATCATTGCTATTCTCCGTTACCTGATTCAATTGATCAATTCAAAAGCAGTGGTGGACGATATAGACCACCTAAGCAACCGCCGCATTCGCACTGTAGGTGAACAATTGGCCAATCAATTTAGCGTTGGCCTTTCACGAATTGCCCGTACAATTCGTGAACGAATGAATGTTCGCGATAACGAAGTGTTTACACCAATTGACCTTATCAACGCCAAAACTCTTTCTTCTGTAATCAACTCCTTTTTTGGTACTAGTCAGCTTTCGCAGTTCATGGATCAGACCAATCCTTTAGCAGAGATGACCCATAAAAGACGCCTCTCCGCACTTGGTCCGGGAGGGCTTTCACGTGATCGTGCCGGCTTTGAAGTGCGAGACGTTCACTATACTCACTATGGGCGACTTTGCCCCATCGAAACACCCGAAGGCCCAAACATAGGACTCATCTCTTCTCTTTGCGTTTATGCACGCATCAACGAATTGGGATTTATTGAAACACCCTATCGGAAAGTAAACGAAGGCAAAGTTGACCTTAGCTCCAAAGGATTTGTTTATATGAGCGCCGAGGAAGAAGAGGAGCAAATGGTTGCACAGGCAAATGTAAATCTTGATGATGACGGAATGATTCTTGATGATCGGATTAAGTGCCGCTACGAAGCAGACTATCCGGTGGTTACAAAAGATGAAGTTCACTATATGGACGTATCCCCCAACCAAATTGCCTCAATTGCCGCTTCATTGATTCCTTTTTTGGAACACGACGATGCCAATCGTGCCCTCATGGGCTCAAATATGATGCGTCAGGCAGTTCCATTGATTCAGGCAGAGTCTCCCATAGTGGGAACAGGATTAGAAGGTGCCGTGGTACGAGACAGCCGCACTCAGATAACCGCCAAAGGAAAAGGTGAAGTGGTTTATGTGGATGCCAATGAAATTCATATAAAATATGAATTTACAGAAGATGAAAATTTTGTTAGTTTTTCACCTGAAGTTACCGTATATCAATTACCCATCTATCGCAAAACCAACCAAAACACTTCCATCAATTTAAAACCCTTGGTTCGAAAAGGAGACAAAGTGTTCACCGGTCAAATATTAACTGAAGGTTACGGTACTCAAAATGGTGAATTAGCTTTGGGGCGTAACTTAAAGGTGGCCTTCATGCCCTGGAAAGGGTATAACTTTGAAGATGCCATTGTATTATCCGAAAGGATGTTGCGAGAAGATATTTTCACTTCTGTACACGTTGACGAATACATCATGGAGGTTCGCGATACCAAGCGCGGAATGGAGGAACTCACTTCAGACATTCCCAACGTAAGTGAAGATGCCACCAAAGATCTTGACGAAAACGGAATCATCCGCATTGGTGCCAACATTGAACCAGGCGATATATTAATAGGAAAGATTACCCCCAAAGGAGAAAGCGACCCATCTCCAGAAGAAAAATTACTACGCGCCATCTTTGGCGACAAAGCAGGAGATGTAAAAGATGCGTCACTCAAAGCATCTCCATCACTTAGGGGAACCATCATCGAAAAACGACTCTTCTCGCGCATCATTAAAGATAATGTAAAGAAAGGGAAGCAAATTTCAAAAAATCAAATTGCATCTGCAGATGAAGAGTTTTTGGGAAAAACTAACAACCTAAAGGTTATCTTTTTGGATAAATTGGAGGTATTGGTTAAAGATAAAGTTTCTCAAGGCGTTTTTGACCTATATGGGGTTGAATTGATTAAGAAAGGCGTTGTGTTTGAATCGAAAACACTTGCGTCACTCGACTACGAAAACATCAATCCCGCTAAGTGGACGGTTAACAAATACACAAACACCCTCATAAAAAAACTAATCAACAACTATTTGATTTGTTATAAAGAGATGGATGCCGATCTCAAGCGGATTAAGTACAACCTCACCATTGGAGACGAATTACCCACCGGAATTATGCAGTTGGCCAAAGTGTATGTTGCCAAAAAGCGTAAGATTCGTGTAGGTGACAAAATGGCCGGTCGACACGGTAATAAAGGAATTGTTGCCAAAGTAGTTCGTGACGAAGATATGCCCTTTTTAGACGATGGTACCATTGTGGATATTGTTTTAAATCCGTTAGGAGTACCTTCTCGCATGAATTTGGGGCAAATATATGAAACCGTTTTAGGATGGGCTGGTTCTGAGTTGCATTTAAAATTCAGTACCCCAATCTTTGACGGTGCCACCTTAGAACAAATCACCGAATATACCGATAAAGCATCTCTTCCAAGGTTTGGAAAAACCTACCTCAGAGATGGCGGAACAGGAGAACTTTTTGATCAACCCGCCACAGTAGGAGTGATCTATATGTTAAAATTGGGGCATATGGTTGATGACAAGATGCATGCACGATCTATTGGCCCTTACTCCCTCATTACACAACAGCCCTTAGGCGGTAAGGCACAATTTGGGGGTCAACGTTTTGGAGAGATGGAAGTATGGGCGCTTGAAGCGTTTGGCGCATCCAATATTCTCCAAGAGATCTTAACAGTGAAGTCTGACGACGTGGTTGGTCGCTCTCGAGCTTATGAATCGATAGTCAAGGGAGACCCCATGCCTACTCCGGGAATACCCGAATCTCTCAATGTGTTGCTCCACGAACTGCGCGGGCTTGCTTTGAGTGTGACTTTAGAATAGTATTTGCCACAATTAATAGATAACTTTATGTCTTTTAAGAAAGAGAGTAAAATAAAGAGCAATTTCAACAAGATTACAATTGGTCTTGCTTCACCCGAAGAGATATTAGAAAATTCTCAAGGTGAGGTACTAAAGCCCGAAACGGTTAATTACCGCACATACAAACCAGAGCGGGATGGACTTTTTTGCGAACGCATTTTTGGCCCTTCTAAAGATTATGAATGCCATTGCGGAAAATATAAACGAATCCGCTACCGAGGTATTACCTGCGACCGTTGCGGCGTAGAGGTAACCGAAAAAAAGGTGCGAAGAGAAAGGATGGGGCACATCTCATTAGTTGTTCCTGTTGCTCATATTTGGTATTTTCGCTCTTCACCCAACAAAATTGGATACTTGCTAGGTATTCCATCCAAAAAATTGGAAGGTATTATCTATTACGAGCGTTACATTGTGATTCAAGCAGGAATAAAAGCCCAAGATGGCGTGAAGGACTTTGACTTTTTGTCAGAAGATGAATATGTCAACATTATGGAGAGCCTGCCCAAAGAGAACCAACTTCTTGATGACAACGATCCCAATAAATTTATTGCGGGTATGGGGGCAGAGGCAATATATAAGTTACTCATTCGGATTAATTTAGACGAATTGTCCTACACCCTTCGGCACCGTGCCGACAATGAAACTTCTCAACAACGCAAAACTGAGGCGCTCAAATGCCTCAGCGTGGTAGAAGCTTTTAGGGAATCGAGAGAGATTAATCGCCCCGAATGGATGGTTTTAAAGGTTATACCAGTGATTCCTCCAGAATTGCGACCATTGGTTCCTTTGGATGGAGGGCGGTTTGCCACTTCAGACCTAAACGACCTTTACCGAAGGGTGATTATCAGAAATAATCGCCTGAAACGTCTTCTTGAAATTAAAGCTCCCGAAGTTATTTTGCGTAATGAAAAGCGAATGTTGCAGGAAGCCGTTGATTCGCTCTTTGATAACTCCCGCAAATCTAATGCAGTTAAAACTGAAGCTAACAGAATGCTCAAATCTCTATCAGATAGCTTAAAAGGTAAGCAGGGACGTTTTCGCCAAAACCTTTTGGGCAAAAGGGTTGACTATTCTGCTCGTTCGGTGATTGTGGTTGGACCCGAACTCCGTATGCATGAGTGCGGACTCCCCAAAGATATGGCAGCAGAATTGTACAAACCGTTTATCATCAGAAAATTGATTGAACGTGGAGTGGTAAAAACGGTGAAATCAGCAAAAAAAATTGTGGATAGAAAAGACCCCATGATTTGGGACATTCTCGAAAACGTAATGAAAGGGCATCCGGTTTTACTCAATCGCGCCCCCACCCTGCACCGTTTGGGGATTCAAGCATTTCAGCCAAAATTGATTGAAGGAAAAGCCATTCAATTGCATCCTCTTTCCTGCACCGCCTTTAACGCTGACTTTGACGGGGATCAAATGGCAGTTCACCTCCCGTTGGGAAATGCAGCTATTTTAGAAGCACAACTCTTGATGTTGGGATCGCACAATATTTTAAATCCAGCCAATGGAGCGCCCATTACCGTTCCTTCTCAGGACATGGTGCTTGGGTTATACTACATTTCCAAACCTCGCTCCGGTGCCAAAGGTGAGGGAATGACCTTTTACGGTGCCGAAGAGGTGATCATTGCCTATAACGAAAAAGCCGTTGAGTTGCACTCCAAAATCAAAGTTCGCCTTCCCAAAGACCTCACTGACAATTCAAAAGGATTTCATATTGTTGAAACAACTGTGGGGCGAATTATCTTTAATCAGGTTGTTCCTCCCGAAGTGGGCTACATTGACGAAATCCTCACCAAAAAGTCGCTTCGCGACA
>Ga0082212_10008761_pt1 | contig 13152 bp, 10 predicted proteins | sample TergutNt197P3_FD_71548 | JGI IMG/M metagenome (GOLD analysis project Ga0082212, IMG submission 71548) | Neocapritermes taracua P3 segment gut microbial communities from Petit-Saut dam, French Guiana - Nt197 P3 | ecosystem: Host-associated > Arthropoda: Insects > Digestive system > Gut ... | reverse complement strand
TCCAGTTGGTCAAGGATATATGTATCCGGAGGCAGCATGTCAAACGCGGGATTTATGCTGAACATCATCATTTCCGGAAGCCCTGTGCCTATTACGCGCGCCGCGATCTCCGGATTATGCGAGCTGAAGCCGATGTGACTGACGTCGCCCTTCTTCTTCAGCGATTCCGTATACTCGGCAAACCCTGTGTCGAACACGTCGCGGAAGTCTTTTTCGGAATCAATAAAAAACATCATGCCAAATTCGATATGACCGCCGAAAATACGTAAAATGTCCTCGAAGTATTTCCTCACAGTGGGCATATCGCGGCTGATATCATACTGCTGGTTTATGTCCGTGGAACCGATGTGCCCCTGGATCATCACCTGCCCGCGCCTGTCTCCCAAAGCCTTTGCGATGTTTTCACGTATCTCTTTCCCCGGCATGAACACATCGATTATATTGACGCCGTGTTCCAGCGCGGCGTCAATCGTTTCTTTGACCTGCTCATACGGCTTTCCGTCCAGATGTTCGCCGCCAAGCCCTATTTCGCTGACTCTTTTCCCTGTCTTTCCAAGCTCCCTGTATTCCATAAAATCACTTTTCCCTTCCGTCCTGAGATAAGATGCAACAAAAATCGTACAACATTCTGTCCGTCCGGAGTATTGTACCACGTGAAACTTCCCCTGTATATGATAACTTCTCCTCTAAAGGAGAATTCTCAAGAATCAAGAAGATGAGAATAGGTGTTGGAAAAAAGCGAACGATGTATTATAATAGCAGCGTCAAGTAGCATGCGCCGGTCATAGATTATGCTTCTGCTGAGAATCAGCGCATGACGCCTGTAAAAGGAAGGAATGCAAATTATGGCATACAGAACTGATGACAGATCATCTGATAAAAACGGGCTGTCTTTATTGATCCTCGCCTCGCTTGTCACTCTTATCCCGGCGGCGTTTGCGCTTTTTAACTGGTGGCAGCGCAGGCGCAAGAGCCTCGCCGGCGTCGATGTAGAAAAATCAGAAGAGGAGAGGCCATCAGCATTGGCCGAACCCGAGTCGGTTGCCGAGCCAGAACCGGTCACCGAACCCGTCGCCGAACCCGAGCCGGTCGCTGAACCTGAGCCGGTCGCCGAGCCTGAGCCGGTCGCCGAGCCCGAGCCGGTCGCCGAACCCGAGCCGGTCGCCGAGCCCGAGCCGGTCGCCGAACCCGAACCGGTCGCCGAACCCGAGCCGGTCGCTGAACCTGAGCTGGTTGCAGAACCCGAACCGGTCGCTGAACCTGAGCCGGCCGCCGAGCCCGAAGACCCGGCAAGCCTGATTATAGCCGCCAAAGAAAAATCGCTCAAAGCAACTGCCTACAGCCGCTGCTACAACACCATCTTCAGAGGCATAGCCGAACCGCTGCAACGGTTCCTCGGCATAGCTTCAGACGCTGAAACTGGCGCGAAGCGGCTCGCGGAATACTTGCGCGACGTAGTAAGGAATGTAAGGTATGCGCTCGGCGTGAGCTACAGAGTTCCGGAACCTATTGTAGAATCAGTAAGCCGCGAGTTCATAGAAAACACCCGCGGCCTGAGCCATGACGAACAGATAGCAAAAATCAGGGAACTGGAAGTCACTCCTATCAGCGACCTTCCGTTTGCGTATAAGGCCGTGATAGACGCGCTGGCAGTCATAATGCCGCGCCTTGAAACCGTCCTTTCGGCGGAAGTACTCGACGTCACCGCCATATCCGTTATATCCGGCGATCTGTGCGGCGTCCTGACTGAAAACGGGATATACCCCCTCGACGACAAAGCCGAAGGTATCAGGGAATCGACAAACATCAGCAACTGGTTCGTAAAAAAGCTGAATCCTGGAGCTCTGAAATATCCCGCGCTCTTCACAAAGAACGATGATAGGTATGAGTTGCTGAGCGACTACCGCGGATCGATTTGAGAAGGGCGGGTCCCGCATTAGGATATCATCTTGCTCCCGGCCGTGCCGGAACCGCTGGACGTGATAAAGGATTATGATAGAACTTAAGGGGAAATACAACACTGCCAAAGTGTTTACAGACAATGCCGAACAGGGCGCCATTACGCAAATCGAGCATTTGCTGGATCAGGAGTTTATTGCCGACAGCAAGATACGCGTCATGCCGGACGCTCACGCAGGCAAAGGATGCACGATCGGCACTACAATGACGATATCCGGTAAAGTAGTGCCGAACCTCGTCGGCGTGGACATAGGCTGCGGAATGGAAACCGTGCTGCTCAAAGACAAACGCGTCGAGTTATCGCAACTTGACAAGGCGATTCATCAGTACATACCCGCCGGTTTCAGCATACGGAAAGAGCCGCATCACCTCAATGAAGAGGTCAGCCTTACAGATTTGCGCTGCGCGAAGCATGTAGATCTGAGACGGGCGGAACTCTCTATCGGCACGCTGGGCGGGGGTAACCATTTCATAGAACTGGACTCGGACGACGACGGTCAGCTATATCTCGTCGTCCACTCAGGGAGCCGTAACCTTGGCAAACAGGTTTGCGATTATTATCAGAACGCCGCGGCGGACAGGCTGAACCGGACCGGTAAAGGCGCCGACCGTGTACTAGCGTATCTCGAAGGCGAGCTGTTTGACGACTATCTGCACGATATGGCGATAATCCAGCATTACGCGGATGTGAACCGTAAAGCAATGGTCAGGGAACTTGAGAAACGCGTGAAGCTAAAAATTACCGGACAGTTCACAACGATCCATAACTATATCGACCTCGAGACTATGATACTACGCAAGGGCGCGATTTCCGCGAAAAAAGGCGAGCGTGTCCTGATCCCCATGAACATGCGCGACGGGAGCCTGATATGCACAGGTAAGGGCAATGAAGACTGGAACTTTTCCGCGCCGCACGGCGCCGGCCGTATTATGTCAAGGTCTGCGGCGAAAGCCAGCATAACGCTCACCCAGTATGAGAAGTCTATGAAAGGCATTTACTCAACCACGGTAAACCGCAGTACACTGGACGAAGCGCCTTTCGCGTACAAACCGATGGACGAGATAATCGCCAATATAGGGGATACAGCAGAGATTGATAAGACAATAAAGCCGCTGTATAACTTCAAATCGGCGGAATAGCGGCGTAGAATCTGACCATCAAAAACTAACGTGAAGTACCTTGACAGAGCCTATGAAGGCTCTGTTTCGCCTTCGCCGTTACTTACCGCGTTGTTTCGTCCGCGACCAAAAAGTGCGGCCCCTGTCAGAGCCATGCCTGATATATACAGCAGGCTCAGCACAACATTCACTTGCCAGCGAGTATGGTTAAAGGGCGCGGATGCTATGAACGCGAATATCTCGGCAAAGCCTATCGTAATAAGCAGCGCCCAAAAAGCCCATTGCGCTTTATTCCGCAAAGCGTTTCGCACCACAAACCATACCATTACGGACATTGCTACCGCGTACGAGTTATACAGTATGGTAAGGACGTTCAGCGACCCGATGGCTTTTTGACTGAGCTCCGCAACCTCAGCCGTTTCAAACACCATAGAGAGCAACGGCGAATTCCCGAGCCGCGAAACAACGATGAACAGGATAAGCGCGGAAAGGAATACGTTAATACCGCACCACCATGAAAGCGCGGCACATCCGCGCTTGAGCATTCTGTCAGTTTTCTCAACGGCTTTATGGGTTCGGCCTTTTCTTTCCATCAACACTACCCTCCATACACCGAGAGTATAGCAGAATCAATATGAAGGCACAATAAAAAGATACTCATACGCTCGGCTATATACGTATTATTCAGATTATGCTATTATTCTATTAATGGATAGTCAAAATCGGGGAGGGTTGTTTAGTGCTGAATAATTCAAATCCTAAGTGGGGCGCATGGTCTGAACCGCCGGATCCCATCCGGCCTGATGAAATAAAAGAGACGCATTACGCAGATGTTGTCGTATTGGGCGCCGGTATCTCAGGAGTTTCCTGCGCATTAAGCGCCGCGCAAGCAGGCGCGCAAGTTCTCGTTTTGGAAAAAAGCGGGAGTTGGTCAGGACGGGGCGGAAATATCGGCGTCGCTAATTCATCGTATATGAAAGCATGCGGCTATGAAAACGATATCGAAGAAATAGCCCGAGAATGGATAAAGCGTTGCGGGAACCGATGCGACGAGAGGATACTTTGGCTCTTTCTCAAAAACAGCGGCAAAGCGATGGACTGGCTTGTCGACATTATCACCAGTCCGGAATACGGAGCGCGCCCTGCGCTTCAGGGGTGCGTCTATAAGGGTGAGACATATCGGGAGGCATACGGGTCGCACAGGATATTCGACGGGCCGATGGCAAAGAAAGGTATGCGGGCGGGAGGCGCCGACGCCGTGTTTGCCATGTATTGCGAAGCAGTTAAGCTTGGCGTGCAGTTCTTGTTCAAAACCCCGGCTGTGCAGCTTGAACTAAATAACGGTCGCGTAGGGGGCGTTTTCGCGCGCAGAGAAACGGGAGAATATCTGTTGGTAAAAGCACGGCGCGGAGTCGTTATCGCGACCGGCGGCATTGGCGGTAATACAGCAATGTGTGAAGACCTCGCCCCGTTAGCCAACCGCTGCGCCGCTAACCTCTATTCGCCGAAAGGCGGCGACAACGGCGACGGTCACCGCCTGGGTCTCTGGGCCGGCGGGTCGTTCGAGGATACGCCGTTCCCCATGGTACTGCACCCGCAGGCGTTTCATTTCAGCAACTTCTGTTTCCTTTTCGTAAAGCCGGACGGTTCCCGCTTCATGAACGAGGATAATTACGTTCAAGGAAAAAGCATCGCGATTTTGCGCGAACGCATGACATATGCCTGGTCAATAGTTGATTCAGCATGGCGGGAAAAGGTACCTGATACGCTCCGTTACGGAGGCGGGATCGCCTGGGGTCAGGACTGCGAAGTCGGTGAGAGCGATTTTGACCCCGAGAATGAGCAAAAGAGTTTTGAGAGAAGCATGGATAGCGGCATGGTCGTATCGGCAGATACGCCGGAGGAACTGGCAAATAAAATGGGAGTCCCCGCCGACATGTTCGTGTCGACTCTGAAGCGGTACAACGCGATGACGTCGCTTGGGCGCGATGAGGACTTTGGCAAACGAAAAGAGCTGCTGATTCCGCTGGATAAACCTCCGTATTACGGCATTAAGTTCGGACCGGCGATTCTCTCTGTCGTCGGGGGACTGCGAATAGATTGCGAGATGCGCGTATTAGGTCAGGACGGCGCGCCTGTCAGCGGACTTTTCGCAGTCGGTAACGCCGCGGGAGGGCGGTATGGCTCTGACTATCCTATGGTGATTCCCGGCACCAGCCACGGTACGGCGCTGACATTCGGATATCTGCTGGGCAAGCAGTTAGGAGCGGCGACTTAATGTTAAAAAGGAGCAATGATGGATGAAATCATAAGGGCGATATCCGGCGATGGGTTCGTATCGATTGCGGCTGTAACCTCGCGCGTCCTGACGGAAAGTGCAAGGAGCATACATGCGGCGACTCCTGTCGCCACGGCCGCATTGGGCAGGACGCTCGCGGCTGCGTCCATCATCGGGTCATCACTGAAAAAGAGCGGCGCTTCAGTTACTGTGAACATCAACGGTGGCGGGCCTCTGGGCACGATCCTCGCCGTTTCGGACGAAGAAGGAAATGTGCGCGGGTTCGTGCAAAACCCCGCCGCCGACGTTCCGGAAAAGTCGGCAGGAAAACTCGACGTCGGTGCGGCGGTGGGAAAGGCAGGGATGCTGTCTGTTATAAGGGACTTCGGGACCGGCGAACCATACACCGGCGCGACCGCTCTGGTCAGCGGGGAGATAGCGGAGGACTTCGCATCGTATTTTTCTGTCAGCGAGCAGATTCCGACGGCCTGCGCGCTGGGCGTGCTAGTCGACAGGGACCGGTCTGTTCTCGCCGCGGGCGGATACATTGTCCAACTGCTGCCCGGCGCGCCTGAAGGCACGATAGACGCCGTTGAGAGTAACGTGGAACGCACGGGCGCTGTAACTGACAGGCTGCGCGGCGGCGGGGTTGAAGACTTGCTGCGCTCGGTCATGGCGGGTCTTGAGCCGCGCTTCATCGAGCGGCGCGCAATACAGTACAGATGCACTTGCGGCAGGGATCGGTTCCTAAGGGCGCTCGCGTCCCTTGACGAAGCTGAACGGATGGATATGCTCGCAAAGGACGAGCCGGTGGAGACGACGTGCCAGTTCTGCGGCGCGGTTTACATATTCGACCCCGGCGAGCTGGCGCAATACTAAAAAGCCAATAACGGATAGATTACTGCGTCCACACACGTAGAGTCGCAAAAGACGAACCGCCAAAAGGGGCTACTCCCCTTATGGCGGCTCGTTTTGGTGCGCGAGGCGGGACTTGAACCCGCACGCCCTATTGAGCACTAGAACCTGAATCTAGCGAGTCTGCCAATTCCACCACTCGCGCATGCTGTTTCAAACGGGAAAGCAAATCAAAGCCTCTTGAGTATGTTCGCCTCCCGGCCAGGTAAGAAACAGTATAGCAAGAACGCGATGTTGTGTCAAGCCTCCAAGCGGCGAAAAAAACCGTTGTCGGGGCTTACCTTTTGTAGTATACTGATTTTGTATAGGTATGCATTGCAAGCCATCGTCAGCCGCGTCATACTCAAAGGCGCACGTTTCATCGGCAAGGCGTTTGGATGATTGATCCCTTAGATTTCCGGAGGATATGAAATGAGAATCATAAGAAAGATAGAAGTGTTTGGCGACTCTATTTTAAAGGGGATCCAGGTAAACCCTTTCAATAAGCGCTATCATGTAAATAGTAACATTGATGTAGATATGCTCAGCAAAAGGTTCTCGTTTGATATCGTTAACCGTTCAAAACTCGGCTGCACGGTTACAAAGGGCAGGACCATGCTGGATAGTTTTCTTGACAAAACCCCTGACTGCGCCGTGATCCTTATGAATTACGGCGGCAACGACTGTGATTTCAACTGGAAGGCCATCTCGGAAAACCCTGACGCGGAGCACGAACCGAACACGCCGATAAGCAGATTTATACGAATCTATTCGGATACAATAAAAAAGATCAAGGAAAAGAGGATAAGTCCGGTTATCGCAAACCTGCCGCCTATTGAACCGCAGCGATATTTCGATTGGTTATGCAGAGGCTTGAACAGAGAGAACATCCTCCGCTGGCTCGAAGGCGTCAATACGATTTACCGTTACCAGGAGTTTTATTCGCGCGCAGTCGAAAAAATCGCCGCAAGCACAGGCGCCTTGCTTGTCGATTTACGCGGCGCGTTCCTGAGAGAACGGCAAATCGGCCGCTTTCTCTGCGAGGACGGCATCCACCCTAATACAGAGGGTCAGGGGCTTATAACGCAGGAGTTCATGAGGTTTTGCGCCGGCGCCCTTGCATAGTAGTCCCGGCAACAATATCTCACGCGCCGAGGCCGCGGCCATCATCAGCCGCGTCATACTCAAAGACACAAGATTCATCGGCAAGACGTTTGGGTGATAAATCTCATAGATTTCCGGAGGACAACGAAGTGAGAACATCCCCCGACGGCTTGAGGGCGTCAACACGATATACGCCATGCTCGGCACACACAATCAAACCGGGGCGATGACCGCCCCGGTTTACAATAAATTCTCTTATTCAAGCTTGTCCCTGGTAACGTCGTTCATCCATTTTTTTGTTCTGACCCTGAGCGTCAGCAGCGTGACCCTGACGACTTCCTCCGCCAGAATACTCGAATAAACCACGGCTATCCCGGACTTGAGGATAAGGCCTGTTATCGCGGCCATCGGCAATGATATAAGGTAAATCGATCCGATGTCGACGTACATCAGCGCTTTGACGTCGCCGCCGCTACGGAGTACCCCTATCCCTATTGTAAACCCGTAACTGCGCAAAGGTACAGCCAGCGCGAGAATCGTGAGCATTGTTGTCGCGTTCCGCGCCGCTTCCTTTGAAAGGCTGAAAAAACCATAGAAAAAAGGTTCAAGCACTGTGAACTGCGCCAGCATCAGCAATGCGCACGTGCCCAGCCCGAAGATTATCCCGAGCGCGATAAGCGTTCTCGCAACGCTTTCGACCCGGTCCATCCTCCCCGCGCCAATCTCGCGGCCGATAATGACCGCCGCCGCGCCTCCGGACGCAAAGACCGCGACCGAGAAAAGGCGTTCAAGATTACCGGCGATCGTATACGCCGATAAAATAGCCTGCGCGCCGACCATGTGCCCGAAGATTATCGGGAAAAACATTGCGCCAAAGCCCCAAAGGGCCTCATTTAACAGTACAGGCAGCGAATACTTTATGAAGTCCCTGAAAATGACCATACCCGGTTTGAGCAGCAACGCGACCTTCAAAGGAAGGCGTTTGTTCCTGCAGGCGTAAACAGCAACAATGGCTACCTCAAGCACCCGGGCGCAAAGCGTAGCGATAGCCGCCCCCTCGATCCCGAGCGCGGGCATGCCAAACTTCCCGAAAATAAGCACCCAGTTTCCAAAGACGTTGAACACAGAGGAAATCGCCAGCACTGTGACGCCGAGCTTTGGGTTCTCCATACTTCGCTGACACGCGATGTATATCATGCTGATCGCGTTAAGCGCCTGTGAAAACCCGACGATACGGGCATATTGCGCGCCGGTTTCGACAAGCGACCTGTCGGCGGTCACGAGTCCGAGTATTTGATGCGGTATGACCGCCACGACAATGGCGGCGGTGAATGTGACGATTACGGAAAAATACAGCCCGACGCCCAGGACGCGGTTGATGGCGCCCGTATTGCCCTTCCCCCAGTACTGCGATACGAGAATCCCCGCGCCGCTTTGCACGCCGAACGTGAAAATCATAAAAACGAACATAGGCGTCGCCGCCATTGTCGTCGCCGCAAGGAAATGTTCGCCCAGCATCCCGACCATGAAAGTGTCCGCCAGGGCGACTGTCTGTGTTATTAGGTTCTGCAGAATGATGGGTATCATCAGCGCGAAGACGTTCTTGTAAAACCCCGCCGGCTGCTTCAGCACCTTGAGCATAGTATTGACCGCCATGCGATTTTTTCGCCATTATATACTAAATCGCAAAAAAACTCAATCGTTGTTCAGCGGGCATGTCTTGACATAAGCACAGCTATAATTTAAAATAATCGCAAGTGTAGCGCTCCGGATTCGAATAAGTATTGGGCGGGAGGGGTTACGTGTATTCAGTCGGGTTTGACAATGAAAAGTATCTGAAGCTGCAGTCAGAAAAGATCCTGGAAAGGATCGAAGTGTTTGAAAACAAGCTCTATCTTGAGTTCGGCGGGAAGCTCTTTGACGACTACCACGCGGCGCGCGTCCTGCCGGGTTTTATGCCTGACAGTAAAGTCCGCCTTCTGAAAAGACTGGCGGACAAGGCTGAAATAGTGATTGTCATAAACGCCTCCAATATCGACTCCAGCAAGGTCATCGGCGATTCGGGCATATCATACGACGACGACGTCCTGCGGCTCATCGACGAATTCCGCAAAAGCGGGCTTTATGTCGGCAGCGTCGTTATCAGCCAGTATCTCGGGCAGAGCGCCGCCGACAGTTTTAAGGACCATCTCGAGTCTCGCGGTATAACCGTCTATGTAATGCACTATATAGCCGAGTCGGACTATCCTTCGAACATCCAGCTTATTCTGAGCGACAAAGGCTACGGAAACAACGACTATATTAAGACAACGCGCCCTCTCGTCGTCATTACCGCGCCCGGCCCGGGCAGCGGGAAAATGGCGGCTTGTTTGTCTCAACTGTATCACGAGAACAAGCGCGGGGTTAAAGCGGGCTACGCGAAATTTGAGACTTTCCCGCTCTGGAACCGCCCGCTCAAACACATGATAAACCTCGCCTACGAATCAGCTACGGCTGACCTGAACGACGTCAATATGATCGACCCGTTCCATCTGGAGGCGTACGGGGTCTCCGCCGTCAACTATAACAGGGACATCGAAGTATTCCCGATTTTGAACGCAATGTTTAAACGTATATGGGGCGAAAGCCCGTATAAATCCCCTACTGACATGGGCGTTAATATGGTAGGCTATTGCATCACAGACGACGACGTCTGCGCCGAAGCGTCAAAGCAGGAGATCATCCGCAGATATTTCAACACGCAAAATGATTACGCTAAAGGCAGTATCGGCAGGGCAGTCGCGTCGAGGCTTGAGCTGCTCATGAATAACTCCGGCTTTTCACCCGCGGACAGACCGCCCGTTACGCCCGCGCTGGAAAAAGCGAAGAAAACGGGAAGCCCCTGCGTAGCTATTGAACTGCCGGACGGGACTATGATAACCGGAAAGACGTCGCCGCTGCTCGGCGCGTCGTCAGCGGCCCTTCTCAACGCCATTAAGCACCTTGCCGGCATCGACGACAGGGTGCCTCTCATTTCGCCCGTCGTGATTGAGCCTATCCAGAAACTCAAAGTAGGTTATCTCGGCAACGAGAATCCGCGCCTTCACACGGACGAGGTACTTGTCGCGCTCTCGATTTGCGCCGCGACAAACCCGACGGCCGGAATCGTAATTGAGCAGTTGCCCAGGCTTATGAACTCTGAGGCGCATTCCACGGTCATGCTGTCGCAAGTGGATATAAGCGTTTTCCGGCAGCTCGGTATCAACATGACTTGCGAACCCGTGTATCAGATCATGCGTTTATACCACAAATAATATTCGGAGCCGGCCACGCGACTTTTCAAGCGAAGCGGAGTACAGCTGAGGCGACGCGGGAACTGAACAAAAAAAGGACGCGCCTGCATTATTTGAGGGAAGCGTCCTTTTGCCGTTGCTGGACCCGGGCCGTCAGTGTTCGCAATTTTTGAAAATCTCCGCGATATCCATCGACCTGTAATCAGCGGTATACTCCGGCGCGATCGCGTCCATCCATTCGTACATCGCGACGTCGAACATACCCAGCGCGGCTAAATTGCGCAAAGTCGTAAAGTCGTACTGCCTGTAGTAATAGTACGGTATCTCGTCGAAGTTTAGCGGAAGCCGGAGAATAATATGATATCCGTATGTCGTCTCAACGATACCGCTGAACTCGCCGGGCTCAATAGCGATGCAAGCGTTAAAGAACTCCTGTACCATATCGCCGTATTGAAACAGGTATCCGTTGGGAAACATTGCCAGCCCGTCGATATCTTCGGTATATTCGTTCATGAGCTCGTCGAAATACGACTCCAGATCGTCCCCGTCGTACGCGCCGAGCAGCTCAAGCACTTCCGTGGCTTCGTCGAGCGCGTTGTCGTCGCCTTCCTCCGCCTTGAGGCGCAGTATGTGTTTTGCCATAAGATACCCGTCATAAGCCGTGAAGTCCGCTGCCTCTTCATCGGTTACCAGCTCTCCGTACTCGCCGAACATATCAGTATAGACGGCATTTGCCAGATAACTGGTCCTCACCAGATAGTCAAACAGGTCGCGGCTGCAGATACCGTCCATCACCCAGATTACGCTGAGAAACTCCTCCTCGCCGCCATACTGCTCTGTCGCGCTCACATAGTCCGCCCTTATACTCTCTGTAACCTCGCCGCTCAGCGTTGTGCCGGTAAGGTTCGCGCCATACTCGACGCCCTTATACATAAGCGCGTTCTCGCTCGCGTACTGAATCGCGACCTCGGCGAAGGTCATTCCGTTGTATACGATTTCCGACCAGTCGTCTATCTCGCCGAAACTCTGGAGCAAGCCGTTTATATTGCTGCGTAAGTGAAAGAACAGTTCCGCCCACGTTACGGAATACTCGCCGGCGCTTATCATCACTGTGTCCGGCGGGAATGCGGCGAAAGCCCCGTCATAGTCGATCCCGTGGCTGTGCGGCGTTTCCCCGGCCGCCGGGCTTTCAGCCGGCACAAGCTCCGCTGTCGGCGGCTGTGTCGTTTCTGACGGCACGGGCTCCTCAATCTCCGCGTCTTTACCGCCGCAGCCTGCCAGAGTTACGGCGATCAGCGCGGCGCAAATGATTATCAGAAATAATATCGCCCTTTTCAATTTTTTCTCTCTTTCCCTATTGTCCGCAGCAATGAAATGTTCCTCTGCTCCTTGCCTTCCTCGTCTATGTATGTAATGATTTTTGACTGAATGCCGTACACCTCTGTTATGTTTTCTTCTGTCAGCACATCTTTCGGCGAACCGGTTTTCTCCAATTTCTTCTCGTGCATCAAGGTCGCCCTGGTGGAAAGCCCCTGTGTTTCAAAGTAGTACGCATGGTTTGGCGTATGGGTCGCCATCAATATCGACAATTCCGAATTGCCGCACAATTTCACAACGGTTTCCAAAAACATAAGCTCATTCGCGAAATCCAAATGGCAGGTCGGCTCGTCCATTATGATGATTTTTGTCCGCTGCCCTAACGCCCTGGCCAGCATGACAAGCTGTACCTCGCCGCCTGACATCTGAGTGTACGGCGTGTCCGTGAATTTTTCCATTCCCACTTGGGCGATGCTTTCCAGAGCGATAGCCTCGTCTTCCCTGTTCGGCGAACCGAATGCGCCGGCATACGCGTTTCTTCCCATCATGACCACTTGCTTTACCGTATATGGGAAAGTCCTGCTGTGGATTTGGGGGACATAAGCCACTTCTTTTGCAAAATCTTCCCTTTTGTAGCTTGCAATGTCCTTTTCCATCACCTTGATTTCGCCTTTGTTTACCTTATGTATGCCCATAACGCAATCGAGCAGCGTTGTTTTGCCGCAGCCGTTTGGGCCGAACAGGCAATGTATTTCCCCCCGGTTGAGCATGAAGTCAATTTCATTGAACAGATACTTCCCCTTTTCATATCCGAATGAAACGCCGTTTGCGCTCATTACAATGCCCCCGCCCATCACCAGCCGCCCCCTTTCGTCTTTTTCAAAAGGTAGATGAAAAAGGGCGCCCCAATCAACGAAGTTAAAATGCCTATAGGTATTTCCCCGCCGCTGATGCTTCGCGACATCACATCTACGAGTATTAAAAAACACGCTCCGAACGACATGCTGAACGGAATCAACCTGTTGTTGTCATTCCCTACAATCATCCTGCCGATATGGGGGGCCACCAGCCCGACCCAGCCTATAATGCCGCTGATGCAGACCGCGCTCGCTGTGCAAAGCGTCGCCCCTCCGATAATCAAAAGCTTGTATTTTGAAACATCTACCCCGAGGGTCAACGCTTCCTTATCGCCCATCGAAATAATATTGA
>Ga0082212_10008760_pt1 | contig 13152 bp, 9 predicted proteins | sample TergutNt197P3_FD_71548 | JGI IMG/M metagenome (GOLD analysis project Ga0082212, IMG submission 71548) | Neocapritermes taracua P3 segment gut microbial communities from Petit-Saut dam, French Guiana - Nt197 P3 | ecosystem: Host-associated > Arthropoda: Insects > Digestive system > Gut ... | reverse complement strand
CAACTTGGTATGACGGCAATGCGAAAGCAGTGCCCGCAAGTTTTTGAAAATACGGGCTTTGCTCGTGTTTGCAAAAACTTTTGCGTTTCGCGTTTAATCCCGATTAAACGCAACCTAGTATCAGTGATGTTTATGGGACGCTCCATTGACTATGCGGTTTGTCAATCCTTTTGTAGTGAATTGAGGGCAGAACAAGCGAAAACCGCCAGTGCGCTAAGGAAATAAAAGTCGCCGGCAAGAATGGATATTGATAGGTTCAACTGTTTTTCTGCATATTCAATAGTAGGCCAAAGCATGAATGCCGAAATTTAACGGAGGTTGTAAACTAGATTACTGGAGGTATCACGTGAGTGACGAAATCCAAGTTCATCCAGCATCAGATGAATCGCCCCGAATCCCTGAAATGTTGCCGGTCTTGGCCTTGAGAGACTTGGTAGTGTACCCATACGTCATCCAGCCTCTCTCGGCAAGTAGAGAAAAGTCTATCCTTGCTATAGATGCGGCTCTGGTGGAAAGCAGAATGATTCTTCTTTTGTCTCAAAAAGAGACAGATGTTGATGAACCAAGCCCATCTGATATGTACACTGTTGGGACAGTGGCTATTATTATGAGGGTTCTAAAATTGCCCGATGGTCGCCTACGGGCATTAGTTCAGGGATTACAAAGGGTTAGGGTGGAATATTTTACTGAAACGATTCCCTATCTTCGAGCAAAGATTGAACAGATAAACGAGCTAGAGCCTTCCGAACCTAGTATTGAACTCGACGCAACCATCAGGAATGTAAAGCAATCGCTGGAAAAAGCGGTCGCTCTTGGTAAGTCGATACCTCAGGAAGTGTTAGTCATTGCTACCAATTTGGACAGCCCAGGGCGTCTGGCAGACCTAGTAGCATCAAATTTAGACCTAAAACCAGAGCAGATGCAGGATATTTTAGAGATTGCCGATTCATTCCTGCGACTGAAGAAAATTCATGAGTTTTTGTTGCGAGAAATTGAACTGTTGGAAGTTCAACAAAAAATAACGATGGAAGCTCGAGGGGAGATGGATAAAAGCCAGCGGGAATATTACCTTCGGCAACAACTAAAGGCGATTCAATCCGAATTAGGTGAGGGTGCGGAGCTGGCGGAGGAAATTGAGGGCTTTAGGGCAAAACTTACCAAACTAAAAGTACCAGACGAGGCAATGACAGAAATTGACAAGAACATAAAAAAGTTAGAGAGGATGCACCCAGATAGTTCTGAAACTGCGGTTACACGCAATTATCTTGAGTGGATGACTGAAATGCCTTGGGGCACAATTAGCCAAGACAATCTGGACTTGGTCAAAGCTCAACAAATTCTGGAAGATGATCACTTTGGTTTAGATAAGATAAAAGAGAGACTGATGGAGTATTTGGCTGTAAGGAAACTTAACCCTGACCAGAGGGGTACCATCATATGCTTTATTGGCCCCCCAGGAACTGGAAAAACTAGTCTAGGCAGGAGTGTGGCTAGGGCACTGGATAGAAAATTTGCCCGTATTTCCCTAGGTGGTGTCCATGATGAGAGCGAAGTGCGGGGGCATAGAAGAACCTATGTCGGAGCTATGCCTGGCAGGATCGTCCAAGCCTTACACCAAGCAAAAACTATGAATCCAGTGATGATGTTGGACGAGATCGACAAAATTGGTCGCGACATGCGGGGCGACCCTTCCGCGGCACTTCTGGAGGTGCTAGACCCTGAACAAAATAACACTTTTCGGGACAACTATATGAATGTTCCAATCGATTTAAGTCAAGTGTTGTTTTTGGCAAATGCCAATGAACTTGATCCTATTCAACCTGCTTTTAGGGATCGCATGGAGATAATCCACCTTCACAGCTATACGCTGGAAGAAAAACTTGGCATCGCACGTAGACATCTGTTGCCAAGGCAGATAGAACGTAACGGCATGACCTCCAAACAGGTCTCTATTAGCGATAAAGCAATCACTGCGTTGATTCAGGGATATACACGGGAGGCCGGAGTAAGACAGTTGGAACGTGAAATTGGTTCTGCGCTCCGGAAAATAGCTCGAAAGGTTGCAGAGGGAACACTTTCTAAACGATTCAATATTACAGAAAAAAACTTGCATGAACTGCTTGGTCCAATAAAATTTTTGCAGGACGAGCGTCTAAAATCACCCAAAGTTGGCGTTGTCACAGGATTGGCATGGACTAGTACAGGAGGGGATGTATTATTCGTAGAAGCCCTAAAGATGCCTGGAAAGGGCGACTTGCTTCTTACAGGCCAGCTAGGGGAAGTGATGAAAGAAAGTGCAAAAGCCGCATTAAGCTACATTCGCTCGAGGGGAGATGTTTTTCAAATTGAAGCAAGTGTGTTTAAGGAATATGACATTCACATACACTTCCCTGAAGGTGCTATTCCAAAGGATGGCCCGAGTGCTGGCCTTGCAATGGCAACAGCCCTGCTATCAGTATTAAAGGGTATTCCTGTTAAAAATACTATGGCTATGACAGGCGAGATCGACCTAAGGGGAGATGCCCTGCCAATTGGAGGGTTAAAAGAAAAGGCACTTGCCGCTTTGCGGGCTGGCGTGTTTGAAATAATAATACCCGCCCCTAATCTGAAAGATTTAGAAGAAATAGGCAGTGAAGTGAGAGAAATGTTAGTGTTCCATCCAGTCAAGCACGTAGAGGAAGTATTCAAACTAGCTCTAGTGGATTGGATAAATTTCGGCAGTAAAAAAACAAAAAAAGGCAGGTGATATGCTCGTCATTACACGGAGAATTAACCAGTCCATCATTATTGATGGATGTATTGAAGTTGTGGTGACTGGAATTACCAAGGAGGGTGTCCGCATTGGCATCAGTGCTCCTCAAGAGATGGAGATACATCGCAGTGAGGTTTTTGACACCATTGCTGAGGCAAACCGCCAAGCAACCGTCAAATCGACGATGGATGCCGCAACTGCGCTATTGCTTGCAAAGTTATCAAAAACCAAGCGACCCAAATAGTGATAGCTCAAACTCTGGAACAAAAATATTGGAAAATTCAGATGGATTACATAACAATAAAAGGTGCGCGAGAACACAACCTTCAAAATTTAGACCTAGTAATCCCTAGAAATAAACTTGTAGTCATTACGGGTCTATCTGGCTCTGGGAAGTCTAGCCTTGCATTTGACACTCTTTATGCCGAAGGTCAAAGACGCTATGTGGAAAGCCTTTCTGCCTATGCTAGACAATTTTTGGATCAGATGGAAAAACCTGACGTTGACAGCATAGAGGGGCTTTCTCCGGCTATTTCAATTGAACAAAAAACAACTAGTCGCAACCCACGATCTACTGTTGCAACAGTTACAGAAATATATGACTATCTGCGGTTGCTATTTGCGCGTACAGGAAAACCGCACTGCATGTCCTGTGGCAAACCAATTTCCAATCAAACCATTCAAGAAATGGCTGATCAAATTTTGTCTTGTTCTGAAGGCACAAAAGTGCAAATACTTGCTCCCATTGTCCGCTCTCGTAAAGGGGAATACAAAAAGCTACTTCAGGACATGCTCAAAAGGGGCTACATCAGAGCTAGGGTCAACAGCGAGTTGCTCGACCTAACAGATGGTATTCCTGATTTGGACAAACAAAAAAAACATACTATTGCTGTGGTTATAGACAGGCTAAAAATTACTGCAACGTTGGGTACCCGTCTTGCTGACAGTCTTGAAATTGCAAGCAACCTCGCTGAAGGCTCTGTGCTAGTGGATGTGGATGGTGATGAACGCCTCTTGTCTACAAAATTGACATGTAATCAGGAGTCTTGTAATCGCTTTGGGCTTGGATTGCCAAACCTTGAGCCTCGCTCCTTCAGTTTCAACAGTCCATTCGGTGCTTGTAATGAATGCGATGGCTTGGGGTTCAGACAACAGTTTGCTGAGGAACTCATTATCCCAAATCCTGACCTTTCAATCGCAGAAGGTGCAATACAGGCTTCAGGTTGGAAAAGTGCCAGAGATGATGGCTGGCGCGGACAGATGATGGAACAAATTGCTAAAACATTTCGTTTCAATATGGATACTCCTTGGAAAAAATTATCTGAAAACGCTCGCCATGTATTGCTACACGGAACTGCCAAAAAGTTGCGATTTACCTATGAAAGCAGGGTTGGCCACCATGAATTTACACACAGCTTTGAAGGTGTGATTGGCAACCTTGAGCGTCGCCATCGTGAAACCAATAGTGAAGAAATGCGTGCAGACCTAGAACAGTACATGCAGGTGATTCCATGTGAAGCCTGTGGCGGACAACGTCTAAAGCCCGAAGTACTTGCAGTTACAGTGGGCGGAAAAAATGTTGCGGAAGTAGTTTCCAGGAGTGTACGGGAAGCAAAGACATGGTTTTCCACGCTTTCACTTGAAGGGAAAGATGCCATCATTGCCGAAAAGATATTAAAAGAAATAAATGAACGACTAGGATTCTTAGACAACGTCGGCCTTGGATATCTTACGCTTGATAGATCGGCGGCTACCCTGTCAGGTGGTGAAGGCCAGCGCATCAGACTGGCAACACAAATTGGCTCTAAACTACAGGGGGTTCTTTATGTGCTGGATGAGCCTTCCATCGGGTTACATCAGAGAGACAACCACCGTTTGCTTGATACCCTAAAAGAGATGAGAGACCTAGGCAATACTGTATTGGTGGTCGAACATGACTTAGAGACCATACGGGAGGCAGATCATCTAATCGATCTCGGCCCAGGGGCGGGTGAACATGGCGGAAAGATAGTTGCTCAAGGGACCCCACAGCAGGTGGCCTCCACAAAGGGATCAATCACAGGAGAGTTTTTAGCAGGTACAGATGAAATAGCAGTACCAAAAAAGCGAAAAAAACCCTCCCGAGGCAATATCTCAATACTAGGGGCCGCAGAAAACAATTTGAAGAATATTCACGTCAATTTGCCGATAGGCGTATTTATTTGCATTACGGGCGTTTCTGGCTCAGGAAAGTCCTCCCTCGTCAACGGTATTTTATATAAAGCCCTGGCGAACCAGCTCCACCAGAGCAAGCATTTTGTAGGAAAGCATAAAAAAATAACTGGTCTTGAGGAAATTGACAAAGTGATCGACATTGACCAAGCTCCGATAGGCAGGACTCCAAGGTCTAATCCAGCTACTTATACAGGGCTTTTTACTCATCTGCGAGAGCTATTTAGTCAGTTGCCTGAAAGTAAGGCGAGGGGGTATACACCCGGCAGATACAGCTTTAATGTAAGAGGCGGGCGTTGCGAAAAATGCGAAGGAGATGGTGTAATCAGGATAGAAATGCACTTTTTGCCAGACGTCTATGTCACCTGCGAGCAGTGCAAAGGTATGCGATATAACCGCGAAACACTTGAAATACATTACAAAGGGAAGTCAATTTCAGACGTATTATCGATGACAGTAGAAGAAGCCTCAGAGCTATTTAGCCCCATTGCGCCAATTGCCAACAAACTGCTGACCCTGACGGATGTAGGATTAGGCTATATCAGACTAGGTCAGGCGGCGACAACCCTCTCTGGAGGGGAAGCCCAACGGGTGAAACTGGCAAAAGAGCTATCTAAAAGGGCAACCGGCAAGACTGTTTATATACTAGATGAACCCACCACTGGTCTACACCTAAAAGACATTCAAAAATTGTTGGAAGTAATTAATCGCCTTGTTGCTCAGGGCAACACAGTCATAGTCATAGAGCACAATCTGGATGTCATCAAGACTTGTGATTGGATAATTGATTTAGGCCCCGAAGGTGGCGATGCAGGTGGTTACATAATGGCCCAAGGGGCACCGGAGCAGATTGTCAAAAACACTAAAAGCGTTACAGGAAAATATCTAAAGCCTTATTTAGCTAAACACTAGACCATCAGATTAGCTCCGGTGTGGAAATAAATATGTTTGAATACAGCAAGTTATACCATTTTCGAGTGCTAATGTTAACAATCAATTACTTTAATTCTTGTAAATACAGAGGTTACACATACACATACTTTCGATTAGCTACAGCAAACGGTATTATGTAATACTAGGTTGCGTTTAATCCCGATTAAGCGCAACCTAGTATAAGGGTAGGCGAAATACTCTAATCACAACGTAAACTCTACCAAGCCCTCGATATAGACCCCCCATTATGACTCTAAACATCGTTATGAGTCCAACGGGAATCTGGGTTACATCCCGTCATCACATCGTAAACACTGCAAACAAACAATTTATTTTTATGTAACAAAATATACAGAATGATACATCGGTAATACTGTAGCACATCCGAAGACCATTTCTATAGTGCCAATTTTTAATCCCGTCAAAAAAGTGATCAGTGATCAGTGGCCAGTGGTCAGAATTTCCATAACTCCATTTATTCCATCTAGTTAAGGGAATTATACAGATTGTGAAAGTATCATTTTGTATAAATGGTTTCATCTTTCAAAAACTGCACAGTTCAAACGGGGAAGAGCTATCATAAAACCTGATCCTATCCCCCATTCCTTTCAGAGGGCCCATGGCACCCAAAACCCTCCTCACAAAAACCACAGCACTGTTTTCCGGTCTATGCCTTGCCGCATCAGCCTTCTTGTCCTGTAGCGGCGGCGGAGGACAAACGCCAGAACCAAAACCGCAAGCGACCAAACTGCAAATGTCGCAACCAAATTACAGCGACACCACAAAGTTGGTGACATGGAACATCGTTCCCAATGCAAGCGGATATGCGGTGACATTGAAACAAGGCAACACCGTAATTGCAAGCACCACAATACAAAGCAATCAATACGAAATAAAAGAACAGCAAAGCGGAACGTTTGATTTCAATGTCCTTGCAAAGGGCAACGGAACAACATATCTTGACAGCGACCCCCGTTCGACAACGGTGAATTACACCAAAATACAAGAGGCGACGAAATTGCAAATGTCGCAACCGTCGTATAACGACAACACGAAACTTGTAACATGGGCGGCGGTGCCCAATTCGAATGGGTACGACATCACGTTGAGGCAAGGGTACAACGTAATCGCAAGCGCCACAATTTTCACCAATCAATACGAAATTACGGGGCAACAAAATGCGACATATGATTTTGACGTCCTTGCGCGGGGCAACGGCGTAACACATCTCGACAGCGACCCCCGTTCGACAACAGTGAATTACACCAAAGAAAAAGAGCAAAACACCGACCCGTATAACCAACACATGGCGTTGTATAATGCGTTGCTGCCCATCGCACAAAGAATTTCCGGGCAAAACCTTACCGAACAACAACAAAAACAAACATCGGACCAAGTAAAAGCCGCGTTCGTTGACGGGTTCGCCCGCGACCAGTATTCGAAATATCTCCCATTTTCAAGTAAGGAGTTGGAGAGGGTGTTTAATTTCGCCGAGTATAAGTTTCCAAACGAGTATAATGGTTATTTTGGCAGGGGTATCATGACCGTAGGTACCATGCCTTCGCCAGATACCGTGGTGGATACAATAGGTCATGAAACGGGACACTTTTTTGGCTTTGGAGAGTCTCTGACCGAGTTGATGGTTGGTAAATATATGCATCGTGATTTATCTTCCAATGGCATTTGGGCGAACCTGTCAAATCCAGCGTATTCCGCTTTCCATGATAATCTTTTATTTGAGATTGTTGGCGGCGAAAAATTTTATGACACGATTTACGGCGCGGCAGACCCAAACGAACATTTCGAAGACTCCTACATGGGCAAGCCAACGGAAGCGTACGGAAAAATGTGGGATGAAAATTTGACGGTAACAATTAATGGGCAAAAAAAACCTTTGGTTAAGCACAAAGATTTTCAAATTGGAAGACAATTAGGACATTTGGCTCGTAATAGACACATTGAAGACTATGACAGGATTGTCATCGATTTTGAACAGGCAATGGGCATCAAGGACCTTATAGAAGAAATGGTGAATATGGGTCATCTTTTCTATGATGCTATTAAGACAAATGACCCCGCCTCAATAAAACGTGTGCAAGATTTTTACGCAAGCGTCGTGGAATATGGCAAAAACAACAAACATCGCGAACTGACTGGAACAGCCACACTGAACGAATGGGAAATGTATGTGTTCCAAAATGCCTTGAATGGAAAAAACCTCCTGCAAGATAGACAAAAGCGCGCCGACAATGAAATCGAACGATAATTGTGCGATAAGTTAAAACGGCGCGATGTGGCAATAATTTAGGCGTGGTTTACGCGGAAATGACATATGTAGCCATAAGGAGCCATTTGCGTTGTTCGAGTGATAGCGTAGCGTTTTAGTATGAAGGCTGTTATGCCAAAAAAACTTGAAAGCGAGAAAGAAGACTGGTCACGCCTGTGTGACCGGCGTGACTGCCTCGGATATCCGAGCGTAGCAAAGGATTCCGAGAGTTCATGGCCGTTTGTTGTTCATAGGCGGGCTTGGCTCGCCGTTAAGTGAACAACAAAAACGTAAATAGCTATAACAGTTCAGCTACAAAAAGTTGAACCGTTATAAGTGTGAAAGTCAGGCGGAATCGCTATATAATTGAAATTTGTTACATGTCTTTCGATAGTGTTTTTACTCATGGTAGCCAAAATCGATTCTGCAAATCAGCTTTCAGCAATAATTGAACAAATGTTATCCAAAGCACCTTTGTCCGCCTCGGATTACATGTCGCTGGCACTCTACCATCCTGAGCATGGCTATTATAGGCAAAGTGAGTTACCCTGGGGGTTTGATGGCAAAGACTACTTTACTGCTCTTGATTTGGGGCCACTCTTAGGCGAAACGATTGCCTATATGCTACATAATATATGGCTGGATTTGGGTTGCCCATGCCCGTTTACCATCTTTGAGCCGGGGGCTGGGCGTGGATGGCTGGGCAGGGACATCCTCACGGCGATTTCAGGCGATTTTGCCAAATCAGTACAATATATTCATTGTGACGATTGTCCTGCCGCCGGCAGGGAGGCAATTGTAGCACTGAAGCCTTGGTTGAAAAGTGGCCAAGCTAGGCTCGCAATACAGGGAGAGGATATAGAGCCTTTTGTGGGTGCAGTGATCTCAAATGAGTTATTTGACGCGCTTCCTGCCCAGCCTTGGCGTTGGGATGGGGCGAGGTGGGAAAGGGAAGTTCTTGTTTCTCTGAATGGAGATATTCAGTACTGTACAGCTTGGGAAAAAGGAGAATCTCTGGAGGCCATAAAATGGTTTAGTCAACACGCAGAAGGCGGGTTGCAACCAGAAGATGGCAGTGTTTGGGTAGATAGTATGCCCGAAGTGCTTACAGATATTTGCAGGCCACTGAAAAAAGGGCTTTTTTTGACCATTGACTACGGAGATAGCGCGGGGAGGTTAATTGCCAAAGGAGCGAGTCTGCGGAGGTACTGTCAGCACAAAGTTGATGGGAAATGGTGGGAAAATCCCGGCAAATCAGACCTAACGGCAGATGTAGATTTTACACGCCTGGCATATCTGTTGGAATGTCAGGGGTTTATGCCTAAAAAAACAGTCTCTCTTGGGAGGTGGATCAGCAACAATGCCCCCATAGTAGAGTGGGAAAAGCAATGGCAGGGTTTACCTCAGGCAGAGCGTGCGAAAAGGAGCCATAATCTATTGCAATTGACCATGCCAAACGCAATGGGGGAGAGGTTTAAGGTATTGCAGGCAGTCAAAACACCAGGCAATCAATAGCCTATTCAAAAAATCGACTCAATAGATGGGCGACTTCTTCCAAATATTTTGAGTCTGTTTCATCAAAACAATCAAGGAATTCCGAATCCACGTCCAGCACCCCTACAACATTGCCCTTAGTGTTGCGAAGTGGCACAACTATCTCAGACTTAGATAAGGATGAACAGGCAATGTGGCCAGGAAATTTTTCGACATCCGAAACAATCAGTGTTCGATTTTCCTTCCATGCGGTGCCACAAACTCCCTTGCCGTGGCTTATCCTAGTGCAGGCAATCTGACCCTGAAATGGGCCCAATACCAATTGCTGATCTTTGATGATATAAAAGCCGGTCCACAACCACTTAAAGGTTGTTGCTAGAGCCGCACTGACATTGGCCAAGGTCGCGATAAGGTCTGTTTCATCTTCAATCAACGCACTTATCTGTGGCAGTAGTGACTGATATTTGTCTTCTTTGGTTTCCCCAACAATCATCAGTTCTTCGGCCATTTATTCCTCAATCCAACCATGGCATATCGCAAATAGTAGCCATTACTATCCTCTTTTCAACACGGTGACGCAATTGGTGACAGAGCTTCCACCAACGTTAAAGGTGACAGCTACTTCGGGTTGTTTGCCTGTTTTGACTGCCCCAATAGCTTGGCCAACTAACTGTTTATACGCCAAGGCGTGCATGGATACGCCTGTTGCGCCAACGGGATGCCCCTTTGCCTTTAGGCCGCCACTGAGGTTGATGGCGCACTTGTCGTTGCGAGTAAAACGTCCTTCAAAGTAGTCTGCCCCGGAACACCCATCCTTTGAAAGCCCTAGGGCTTCGGTGGTGAGTAGTTGGTTGATAGTAAAACAGTCATGCACTTCTGCTATGTCGATGTCTTCTGCTGTAATACCGGCTTCGGAATAGGCTCGGCGAACTGCTTCTTTACCTGCAAGCAATTCGTACATATTGCCTCTAGCAGAAATTGCCATGCGCTCATTTGCATGGCCTATACCTGCTATTTGTACCTTTTTATCCCTAGGTCTAGCAGATTCGCTACGCATCAAAACTAGTGCCGCCGCTCCATCTGTCACCAAGGAACAGTCATGTAGCTTTAGAGGATCGGCTATCACAGGGTTCTTTTCTGGGGGCAAGTTTAGGATTGCCTCGGCAGTTACTAGCCCCAATTTATCTGATGGCCCACCTTTGCCGAAGTGGGCGAGGGGGTTATCTAGGCCATTTGCATAGCAGAGAGCCGCCACAGTAGCTAGAAATCGTTCCAAATCACTATCGCTGATATTGTATTTGGCTTTATAGCCCTTTGCATATTCGGCGAATAGGGCTGGGAAGCTCATGCCCTTGCCACCCTCTTCTGGCCAGAACGAACATGTCGCCAAGGCGTGAGTGACCCCTTTGGTATCTAAAAGATTCATTTTTTCAACGCCAATTACCAAAGCCGTCTTTGCCCGACCTGCCTCAATTGCATAAGCCGCACTATAAATGGCGGCGGAGCCGGAAGCGCATGCGTTCTCGCAACGGGTCATCGGCTTATTGAGAAGCCCAGTGGGGTCAATTTCTACCCCGAAGGCGGCGATATGTTCTTGATTGGCAAAAAGTCCAGGGGAGCAAGAGCCAACCCATATACCATCAATATCCTTTGCCTCGATCCCTGCATCAGTCAAAGCACCGCGCCCTGCCTCCAAAAATAACTCATAGAGAGAGCTATTATCTGTCATTTCACCCGTCTCTTTATTGCGTTTGACAAAGTTGCCAAACTTGGTGTTGTGTGCGCCGATAATACTTACTTTGCTCATGGTACCTCCACGGTTATGCAGTCACTTGCGATAACTACTTCTGCAGATGTTTTTTCGATTATCCACTCTGGCGAATAGGGTGCAAAGGCTTCTTTTAATACAAACACTTTGTTGATGACTTCAAAAAAGCCCAAGTCTGTTACGACATAATTTACTTCGCCTTGGGCGGTGAGGGGCAGGGTGCATAGTTTTTTTAGACGACTCGATCCTTTTGGGTCAAAGTGAAGGGTGGCCGCAATCACTGTATGCGCTCCGATAGTTAAGTCCATAGCTCCGCCCATGCCGGGGATCATCTTGCCTGGGATTTTGTAGTTGGCTAAATTGCCTTCCTGGTCGACTTCCAGCACGCCCAGCACCGTATAGTCTACATGTCCACCGCGAATGATGCCAAAGCTTGTCGCGCTATCAAAAAAGCACCCACCTTTGAGGATGGTGGAATGAACTCCGCCAGCATTAACTAGATCGTTGTTTTTCTCGCCAGGCCCTGGAGCAGGCCCTAGGCCCATCATGCCATTTTCGCTTTGACATAATATTGTGACATTGTCAGGGACATAGTTGCCTACGAGGGTAGGTAGTCCAATACCAAGGTTTACAACGTCTCCATGCTTAAAAAACTTTGCTATCCGCTTTGCTATAATCTCTTTGTTGGGTGTATATTCCATGATGGCCTCGCTATTTTTCCGGTTCTGCTTTAACTAAAAAATCTACAAATATCGAAGGCGTGTGTATAGCATCAGGGTCGAGCGCGCCAATTTCGACAATTTCTTCTGCCTCGGCAATCACCAAATCTGCCGCCGTCGCCATCAGTGGGTTAAAATTTCGAGCAGTGGCAGAATAAATTAAGTTGCCCGCCTTATCAGCCACTTTGGCCTTAATAAGTGCCACATTCCCTTTCAGAGCCATTTCCAATAGGAAGGGGCGACCATCAACTGATATTACCTGCTTGCCCTGTTCCACCTCAGTGCCTACTCCCGTTGGAGTTAAAAAGCCACCCAGCCCAGCACCACCAGCCCGTATTTGTTCGGCAAGAGTACCCTGCGGAACCAAATCCACTTGGGTTTCGCCATCGTTCATCTGCCTTTGAGTCTCTTGATTAAGTCCAATGTGGCTGGCAATTATTTTTTTGAATTGCTTCCCTGCAACCAAGTGGGCAACACCAGTGATAGTGCCCGTTTTAAGGTCATGGGTACCGGAATCGTTACATACGAGGGTTAGGTTGTTGGTTTGGGCTACTTTGAGAGCCTGAATGATAGTATTCGGCGAACCGCAGGCTAAAAATCCGCCCACCAAAACTGTGTCGCCTGCCTGCACTTTGGCCGCCGCCTCCGTTGCCGTGATAACTGGTTTTGGGATCATCGAGCCTCCGTTATGTTTGGCGAAAGTGATACGATAGAACAATTCTATCCCAGAGTTCCCCTGTTTTTGGAATTACCTCGCTACATTATATTACCATTTGCGCCTGTATTGTCCGCATACGGTTTGCCCAATAATCCAAATTTTGCCAAGATGTTGCTTTTTGCACAAAATTTTGAGTTAGGCTAAATGTCATACCAAGTTGCACCCAAACGGGAGCAACTTGGTATGACGGCAATGCGAAAGCAGTGCCCGCAAGTTTTTGAAAATACGGGCTTTGCTCGTGTTTGCAAAAACTTTTGCGTTTCGCGTTTAATCCCGATTAAACGCAACCTA
>Ga0082212_10008759_pt1 | contig 13153 bp, 16 predicted proteins | sample TergutNt197P3_FD_71548 | JGI IMG/M metagenome (GOLD analysis project Ga0082212, IMG submission 71548) | Neocapritermes taracua P3 segment gut microbial communities from Petit-Saut dam, French Guiana - Nt197 P3 | ecosystem: Host-associated > Arthropoda: Insects > Digestive system > Gut ... | reverse complement strand
TAAACTAAGATGATTCTTACTCTTCCCTACGCCGGCATTATCCGGATCAGGTATAAGGGTATAATCTCAGCCCGTAATATTAAGGCACCCCATCTGAATTATTTGAATTATTGCACAAAGATACACAAAAAAATCAAATATGGTAATTATATATAATATTCTATTGGTAAAATCAAATAAAAATTCTAATTTTGTGGTGTGTTTATACAAATAACGTATTCAATAATTTTTAATATTAAAAAATTTTCATTATGAGTTTTATATCTGAATTTAAAAAATTTGCTCTACGCGGCAATGTTGTTGATCTCGCCATAGGTGTTATTATCGGAGGTGCTTTTGGCAAGATAGTATCTTCTCTTGTTACCGATGTAATAATGCCTCCTATAGGGGTACTGCTTGGAGGTGTTGATTTTGCGCATCTCAAGCTAAATGTAAAAGCGGCAACGGAAGTAAATCCTGCTGTAACGATAAATTACGGACTATTCTTAAACACCGTAATTGAATTCACTATCATCGCTATGGTTATCTTTATTGTTATAAAAATGATCAATAAAATGAGAGGTATTGATGATTCTGTAAATGAGCCAGAGCCAGCTCCTGTTGTTCCTACTAAAGAAGAAATTCTACTGACGGAGATCAGGGATATACTGAAGAAGCAGAAATAATTTTCATATATAAAAATAAATCAATTTTTTTGACCTCCACTTTCTCTATTATTTTTATTTAATAGAATTGTTTCTACTTAATAGACATTTTTGGGGATGTTTTGCAAAAAGGATCTCCAAAAAAATGATCATAGCATATTTCATTACCTCGTTATTTTTGGCATTTAATGCGTTAAACAAATAAAAAACACTCAAAACCAGTGAAAATATTAATTATTAAAACTATTTGTGTCGCCTTAAGGACATTTGTGATTTTAGAAAATACTAATATAGTGCAAAAAAGTCTTTTTTATTGTATTTTATATGAATCTGTGATTATTACTCAAATATTTTAAAACAATAAAGGACTTGACAAATTATAATAATTGTAATACTTTTGCAGTCTCAATTATTTATTAATGGATATTAAAAACATACCAAACTCATTACAAACACTGAGAAAAAGTATTCAAAAGGTTTCATGCAAAAAGAAAATTGTTGACGGAATATCGATTTTTTGTAACTGGGAAACCGATGAACATGAATGAGAAGAAATATATGACACTGAACTAGTTAAAAAAATGATGCAAAGGCAAAACAATGAATGAAAAAATTAAAGTACATATCATTAGCATTTGTACTTTTAATAATGGTCATATTCTGTTTTAAACGAATAAATGTTCCAAATCATTAGTATTGCATTTAATCTAATTGAATAGCAATAAGTTAAAATTCTGTTCTTTGAAATTTTTGTAATCAGAAGTTGTAAGTAATTGTTTTAGGAGTATTTTATCGTGTAGAGAAAATCCTACAATTTGTAGAATTGCGTAGATATGCCGGTCAATTTTCAGTTCTTTTGCTACTATTGCCACCATACAATAAGCAATATTGGCGCAGTATAGCTGAATTTTGACGGCGCTCACTATCTATTCTGTGTCATTTGCGTGCCGAACAATCAAGACTATGCAAAACATAAGAAGCACTTTTGGTTTATTGTTCTACCTAAATACAGGTAAGATGAAGAAATCGGGTAAATGCCAGATAGTTAGAAGAATAAGTATTGACGGCGAAAACAGGGCTTTCAGTACCGGATTGGATATTTTTCCAACAGAATAGAACACAAATTCGGGTACAGTTGTCGGAAATTCAAAAGATTGCATATCAATCAATAATCAGATTGAAAAGTATAAGACAGACATTGAAAACCATTATCGCAACATGCTGGAAAACAAAGGTTTTGTAACAGCCGAATATCTTAAAAATGCACTTCGGGGAATGGGAACAAATCAAAACAGTGTTATGCAGGAATTTTCTCTGTTTTTGGAAGAAAAACGAAAGGTATTGTTAATTTAATATACATAATTCATTATTTAATTTTAGCATAAGCAAAGTTAGAGAAATTTCAATCATAAAAGTTGCTTTGCTGTAACATTTACTTTTTCGCTTGAATCTCGCCGGATAATGTCGTATTCGGCTGTTATAGCCCTCTATGGTACAGGTTTCCGATTTCGTCTGCAAATGCTTTTCGGCAGGAATAAATTCCTCGTAACTTTTCCAATAATCAGATGCAACGCAGCTTATCTTCATGTTTTTAATATTATTCCATAAGGTTAATCCTGTTTTTGTTGATCTGTCGCCACAGACAAAAGAGATAAACCGTTTTCCATATCTATCAACAGCAATCCATATCCATCGATAGTTTTTTTTCGACCAACATAAGTATGCAGTTCGTCAAGTTCAACAACTTCTATCGATTCATTGCGCTTAGGCAGTTCCAAATTAATGCCCCATTTTTTAACCCATTGATATACCGTACCGTAGCTTATTCTTAAAATACGACCTATCGCTCTGAAACCCAATCCTTCCAAATACATCTGAAACGCCAAACGCCTTGTGGCGGCTGACTTTACATCTGACTTTTGAAATACTGTGTAATAATATCGGCAATCTTTACACTTATACCTTTGACGACCTAAAACTAAACCTGCTTTATGGCGATTTAAACTGAAACATCTCGGACAATCCATAGCTTTTTGAATGTAAAAATAATTATAATATATTAAATTAACAATACCAAGAAAAATAATGACACATCTCTACGTTCTAACTACCTCTTCATATTTAGCTCGAAACATCAGGGCTTGTAACTGATTCCAAGATTACTTCGTAAAAACATATATTAGCGAACTGCCTCCCTTTTTGTTAAACAGTGTTCTTATTGCAAAAAATAATCCTTTAAGAATACCTGTGAAAAATGCGGCAGGATTCTTTTTGTATCTTTCGCTTAATATAGATATATAAAAAACGTCAAGCGGCAATAGCTTTATATTCCGTAATTTAAACCCCTTGTTTTCGAATAAAAGGCTCAATGCGTCAGGGTTAAAATGCCATAAATGTCTTGGGACATCGTATGCTGCCCAATATTTTTTGTAATGTCTTGCATCGTAAGAGTTAATATTCGGGACGGCTATTATACACACACCATCGGGTTTAAGAAGTCGTTGTATATCAGTAATATATTTGTTTAAATCCGATAAATGTTCAAGCACATGCCAAAGCGTTATGCAATCAAATTCTAAATCGTGCAAATGTGGTATTTCCGAAGGCGATAACGCTTCAATCTCAAAATTAGAAATTGAAAACTGCCTTGCTTTTTCATTAATTTCCACACTTTTAACGTTCCAGCCCGCTTCTTTCATTTTTGCCGCAAAATGACCTGTTCCGCCGCCTATATCGAGTAATGAGCCACCGGTTTTTCCCAATTCCTGTTTTACAACATCTCTTTTCTTGTTCAATGCAAAGTTTCTGACAATTTGATAAATGCCGTTTACAATTCCTCCCGAACTATTACCATGAGAAATGTAGTTGTCTGATTCATAATAATATTCGAGTTTATCCTCATCGGGACGGTCTTGCGTGAAACTGATTCCGCAGGTTGCGCATTTCCATATAGGGAACAATTCGTTTGTCTTGAAATAGTCAAAGCAATCAAGCGTAGAATTGATTTCGGCAGAGGAACAAACAGGACATAAATTATAGTGAATCATTATTCCGTTTTGCGTTTTTTGCGTATAGTTGAGATTATATGCCCGATAATGAGGAGTATAAAAATGCCTGAACTTGCGTAAGCCACTTTGTTTCCCAGATAGTATGACGCAGGTTCGAATTTGAATACTATTTCATGATTTCCCTGAGGAATAACCATCGCCCGCAAAACATAGTTCGCTCTGAAATGAGGAGTTTCGATGCCGTCAATGTAACTTTTCCAGCCTGCTGGATAATAAATTTCGGAAAATACGGCGAGCTTTTCGCCTGAACACATCGCCGAGTAAACAATTTTATTTGGCTGATACGACATCAGCATTATAGTATCTCTGTCAGAATGAGGATAAGAAGATTTTGTTACAAGATTGCCGAATCGTTTATCAATAACTGCCTCAACGCTAAGGTCGGTGTTGTTTATAGCCGTAATTTCTTCGTTGGCGTTTTCAACTAAAAAAGGACATTCCACAAACCACGCATTTCCCAGCGCCTTTTCATTTTCAATCGGGTAAGCATCGGGGTTGTAAATTACATATTTGGCATTCAGCATATTGAGTGTGGGAGTGTTGTCAAAAATCTCTTCAAGCGTTTGCGCGCTGTTTGCCGTTTGCATAATGTGCGTTATATCAGGCGAAAGCGAATGTTCAATAAGTTCCTGATACCTTTGCATTTTTGCTCCGTGATACCCTCCAATCGATTTATGAAAATATGATGTAACTGCGTCATTGAATGTTGACACCGTCAGATTGAGCGTTCTGAAATGGCTTGTATCCTGCATGATATACAAATCTGCCTGCGTTGGGGTCGGTATTTTTGCCTCTTTTTTCGCAAACCTGTTTGTATCAAGGTATCTTTTGTTGACAAACCACATATCGCCGAGAAAAAGAATCGCTATGCTCAAAATAGCATATTCTTTCTTCAACTTTTCTTTTATGAAAGCTAAAATTATTCCGGCAGATGCCATTATAAGCAGAAACGATCTGAGAGCATCGCTTCGCAGAAGTTTCTGCCTGTCGGCTATCAGCGCCGATGTAAGCCAGTCGGGTAGTTCAATCGAAAGTTCGGCGGGGGAAATATACGAGCCTGCCAACTTGGGAAAAATGACAAAAAGCAAGGCAAGTCCTCCGGTTATGCCTGCCGCTATTTTTATCCCTTTCAGAATCTCATTTTTAGAAGTTGAGCCGTTGAAAATGTTTCGGAGAGCAAGTATGCCGAGAAACGGTATTGCAAATTCGGCAATTACGAGTATTGTTGTAACCGCCCGAAATTTGTTGTATCCAGGGAAATAGTCGAGAAACAGGTCGGTCAGAAACATAAAGTTTTTTCCCCATGCAAGAGTAACCGACAAAATTATCGCCGCCACAAGCCACCACCGCTCGCGCTCTTTAACAATGATTAATCCGAGAACAAACAGAAACATAATTATTGCTCCCACATACACAGGACCATCAACCCATGGCTGGGTTCCCCAATATTGCTGAAACTGATTAACATATTGCGACAAATTGTTTCGCCTTAGAGCCGTAACTGTTTCGGAAGTTCTGCCGAAAGGTTTGCACGCTCCGCCTCTGAAATTGGGTATCAACAGAGTAAATGTTTCATCTATTCCGTAACTCCACTGGGTTATGTAATCTTTATCGAGTCCGGAGGTTTGATTAACGTCTGCGTTTTGCAGTTCCGATTGACTCCGTGTTGAATATTTTCCGTATTCGTATGTTGTGTATAATGTTCCAAAATTCATTCCAACTGCAAGAATTACACCGGCTAACAGTATAAGAGAACTTTTAACGAACTTTGCTAATTGTTTCTCTTGAAGCGCTGAAATGCCTTCAAAAATGATAAATACCAATACGCACATTGCCGCATAATAAGTTATCTGCGGATGATTTGCCATTATCTCAAGCGTCAGAAATAATGTGGCTAACAGAGTCCCTTTTATGGCATCGCGCCGGTAAGCGTAAATTATGCTTCCAATCATTGGCGCCATATATGCCAGCGCAACGGCTTTGGTATTATGACCGGCAGCAATTATAAAAAACAGGTATGTTGTAAGACCATAGGCTATTGCGCCGGCAATTGCAATACGGTAATCGGCTTTAAACATGAGCAGCAGTATATAAAACCCAAGCATCATGACAAATATGAATGACGCTGGTCTGAAAAGAATAGATATGGTACTAATAAATCTCAAAACGTTTCCTCTAAATACAGTCGAAATAAGATAAGCCGGCATTCCGCTGAACATACTGTTAGTCCACAGAGGCTCTTCGCCATATTTTGCTCTGAAATCGCTGATTTCTTTTGAAGAGTTGGCATAAACCGTGCCATCGTTGGTTAGTAATATTTTACCTTCCAACAACGGATAAAAATATGCCAATGAAACAACTATAAAGATTATAACAGCCAAAAGATGAGGCAGAGATTTTTTAATGTTTTCGGAGATATTCATTTGTCAAAAATTAAAATATATTTATATGTATTGGCAAAGATAAGAATATCGCCTAACCAAACACATTAAAATGTTTTTTCACAAAAGAAGAACCTGCAAATGTTGTAAAGTAATATAAAAACATTTTTACGTTTTTTTCAGATTTACAAAAGAACGAACGAGCCAGCGGCATATTCCCCATTAAATAATAGTAACGCGCCATTGAACCATTTATTCGTTTAATTGATCTTGTTGCAAATTCAGGATATTCTTTCTCATAAAGAAGCGCGATTGTTTTCGAAGAAAATAAATAATCGTTTTTACGGTATGTTTCATTAAGCGATAAATTTGTTCCGTCAAAATAACGATTATATAAGGCTTTTGTTATCTCTACCGAAGAATTATTTTTAAAAAGACGTAATAACCAATCATAATCAATCATTCCGAATTCTTCCTCAAACAAATTTGATTTTAGCGACTTATGAAAAAGAATACTTCCAATATAAGCCATTTCCCCCTTTTTATTTTTTGATAATTTATTTAGAAACGTTTCATTAGTGGGATGAAAAACAAACGCTTGTTCGGATATATTTCCTCTTTCGTTCTTTTTATTCTTCAATAAGTCAATATGATAATAATTTGAAGTGATTATTTTTGCCAAATCTGCATATCTTAATTGTGTAGATATTTTAAACGGCAACCATTCATCGTCATGATCTACAATGCAAATATAATCGCCTGTTGATTTTTTTAATCCGATATTTCGTCCTCTGTTCGGTCCGCCCGAATTAGTTGCATTTTGTAAAAATATAACGTCATCATAACTCCTCACTATCTCCATTGTTGCATCCGAAGAGCAGTCATCAACCACAATAATTTCTATATCAAAATCTATTTCCTCCCGCTTTTGAGAACGAATAGATTCAATAGTTCTTCGAATAACTGACTCTGAATTATATGTGGTTACAATCGCAGAAATTTTCATTTGCAGAAAAGTATTTGCTTATTAAAAACTATTGATATAGGCATATAAAACCCCATGTTACAAAATAACTAATAATAATTCAATGGTCAAAATAAAATTTGACAGTTCATTATTTTTTAAAGTATGAAAGAACCACTGTCTTGTAATCTTTCAATGTCAGTTTAATTTCTTTTGCCAATGTTGCAGGAATTTTCCAGTTCATATAGGCGCAGAGTGTTAAACCTGTTGCCAAAATCAGACTTAATACGCCCAGCGAAGTGAAGTTAAACATCAGCAATAGAACTAAAATAGCACAAACACCCGAAATAATATCGGCTTTGAAAAACGGCACTTCGTTTTTGGCTATTAACGTACCGTTTGCCATTACATGCCGAGCTTCCAAAAACGAAAATAGAAGCATCAGAAATAAATATTCGTTGCACAACAGGGATGTTTTACTTTTGATGAACAGCAACACATCGCTTCCAAAAATCAACAAAACGCTTCCGGCGGCAATAAACATAATAATTAAATTCAAATTCCCTTTTATGTAAAGACGCTTAACTCCTTTCGTGTCTTCCCTTACCCGATATTGGGCTGTTTGGCTGTAATATGTAAAATACCATGTAAGTCCGAGCGTATAAATCACGGAAACAAGTTGTTTTGAAATTCCGAATTCTGCAATTTGCGGCAACGATAAGTAAAAAGGCGCTATTAAAACAATGCTTTGATTGCGTAAAAAATAACTCAGTGAAGTAAAACCGATTTTCAATGAATTTGGAGCTAATATTTTAATCATATCCCATCCTTGCGTTGCGATTGCTTTTGCTAATCCTGCTTTTGTTTCCTTATTATAAAAAATCCGACGAGCCAATGTTCGATTTATAATATTGCTTATAAATAAGCCCAATACCAGCGAAATAATACCCAACCCTGCAAATAAAAACACAAGCGTTACAACGATACGGACTGACTGTGAAAAAACAATAATTTGCATATTTCGCTTGATCTGTCCTCTGCCAATCAAAATACTGCTATAGTAGTAAGTATAAAGCTCGTATGTCAATAACCCACCAAAGATAAACCAAGCAATCCAAATTGTTTGTTTATCGCCGCCGTATTGCTCCAATACCGAAGATATATAAAACGGACTTCCTGCCAAAAAGATAATTAAAAACGCCAAAGCCACAATAGCATAATAGCGTTTCATTGCCGACAAAAGACTTTTCAGTAAACCATAATCAACATCTAAACTTTCGATAACCGAATAACCTTTGGCTTTCAGCTCTTTAACACCGCTATAAATATAAGTAACATTGCGAGAGAACGAATTGGAAAATCCAAAATCGAGCAACGAAGTAATGGTCATCAACGAAAGAAAAATACTCCAAATGCCCATTTCCTCAGGTGGAAGCATACGCAAAGTTACCGGCAGCACCACAATACCCGATAATATCCGCATACTTGTCGCGGTGTAATTCCAAAGCAGATCTTTTTGTCCTATTTGCATTTGGTTAATTCGTTTGCCATGGTTCTGAGCCTCAATTTTTAGATTACACAGGCAAAACTACAATGTTTTTCTGAAAATTAGACAATAACAAAGAACACAAACATTGATGCGATTTTTTATCCGACTCGGTCGGTCAATAAAAAAAATAGTATTTAATAGTATCTTTTTTCGTTTTTATGCGTAAAGAATGGTATGTAAAAATTCTTTATGTTTGCAACTGTAAAAAAAAGTATAAGCTATGAATAGTTTATTTGACAGGCTTATGGAGGATTACCGGTTCCGTGAAGGGCTTAATGCCTGTATCAACTGCGGCACGTGTACTGCTATTTGTCCTGCAGCAGAATTTTATTTATATGATCCGCGCCATGTTGCCAATATGGTACAAACCCGCGACGACGCAGTAATTGAAGAGGTGCTCAAAAGTGAAACTATTTGGTATTGCGGAGAATGTATGTCGTGCGTTACGCGCTGTCCGCGTAAAAATGCTCCCGGGTTGATTATCATGGCTCTGCGCAGTCTATCGCAAGAGTTGGGTTATTTTACCGAATCGGAAAAAGGTCGTCAGCAATTGGTGCTGAAGCGTGCGCTGGGAAACAATATTCTCGATTACGGTTATTGCATCTATCCCCGCACCTTCGAACATGCCTATCATCCCGAATCGGGTCCTGTAAGCAAATGGGTTGGAGAGCATTTGGAGGAGACGCATCAGCGGCTTGGCTCCAACTTAGACGGCGATGGTCCGGGCATATTGCGCAAAATACCGCAATCGGCATTAGATGAACTTAAAGCTATCTTCGATGTTAGCGGAGGTACGGAACGTTTCGAAAAGATTGAACACTATTCCAAACAAAAGGCGGCGGAGATGGGACTTTCGGACGAAGACTATTTTCAGCAGGTCGCCACTACAAATAACCAAAAACATTCGGGCAGAGAATTATGAATATAGAAGGTAAAAAACGCATTTGGGCTGATTATCAAAAAGATATTCCCGATGACCACTATTTTTACGTGCGCAGTTGTATCAGACAAAACTTCTTTCCCGCTTCGGAACAAACCTTTTTAAAAATCGTTTCAGGCGAATTTAATCTGGATTATTACGAGTCGCCGCAACATACCACCTGCGGAGGCATCGCCTATCATTCGGATATTATTCCTCAGGAAACCGTTATGACCATCGTAGCTCGGCAGTTTGCCCTGATGACCGAAGCCGGTTACAGCAATTATGCGGCTTCATGCATTACCTCTTTTGGTTTATACACCGAGATTATCGAAAATTGGCATCACTTTCCCGAACTCAAAGCAAAAATTCAGGAATTACTGTGGAAAGCCTGCAAGCGTGAATTTAAAGAGCCCGAACATTTGGCGCACGCCAGCGATATTATCTTTAAACTGCGGCATCGGATTGCAGAAAAGGCAAAATATAAACTGATTAACCGACACACAGGCAAACCGCTTAAAGTGGTAGAGCATATCGGCTGCCACTATGCAAAGATGTTTCCATCCAAAGGTGTGGGCGGAGCTGAATATCCCTATGTGCTTGCCGGTATGGTAGATGCTTTTGGAGGCGAAGTAATTGATTATCCGGAACGAAGACACTGCTGCGGATTCGGATTCCGCCAATACTTGGTGCAGGCAAACAGGGGTTACTCACTATCAAATACCCATAAGAAATTCGAATCGATGGAGCCATACGAACCCGATATGATTATCACTAACTGTCCGGGCTGTCCATATTTTTTAGACCGCTGGCAATACGTCATTGCGGCTACCGAAGGGAAAACGTATGGAAAAAACAACTATGGTATTCCTGTGTTTACTTACGAAGAATTAGCCGGCATGGTTATGGGATACGACCCTTGGGATTTGGGTTTGCAGATGCACCAAGTAGCGACAGAACCTTTGTTAGACAAAATAGGTATTCCCTATAATCCCGAAACAAAATATAAAGGCATAGATAACAAAGATTTAAGTAAACCTGAAATGCCGGAATTTATAAAATGTTGCTAATAAGGTATTAGATATGAAATTTATGAGAACGTTTTCTTGCTTATTTGCGATTTTGTTGTTTTTTAACTTAAATACAACTATTGCACAACAATCAACAAAACTACAAAACCTGCATCATGTTGACGCTTTTTTGATTGGAACAAGCTATAACTATGAATATGCATTTGGTTCAAACTTTACTCTAAGCCCAAGTTTCTCGGTTATACCGGGCGTTTATACTTATTATATTTCAGGAAACCAAAATCAAAAATGGACATCTGCATTACATCAAAGTTTATCATTAGATACTCGCTGGTACACTAATGTAAACAGAAAAGTAAGAAAAGGGAAAAACGTAGAAAACAATTCTGCAAATTTTGTATCGTTATTGGTCGAATACATTCCTGAATTTCAAAATATGAGATATTCAATGTATGCAATAACTCCGCGCTGGGGTTTTCGCAGTTCGTTTACTAATAATTTTTTTATGGAATTTGCAATCGGTTTACCCTATATAATGGATAAGCGGCTATCAAATGACGGGAACTTGTATGAGTGGAGATCGGAAGTAGGTTTACATCTTGGTTTAAAAGCGGGGGTTGCATTCGGTAAAAAATAACAATTTAAAGATGAAGAAAAAAACAGACGTTGCAATAATCGGCGGAGGCATCAGCGGCATGGAAGCCGCCTCTGCGCTTTCGCGTAATGGCGGCGAAAGTTGCAGTGCGAACACGAAACAAAAAAGATATTTTTAAAGTGCTATCTTAGCAAAATTGAAAAATAAAAGGAATTAATAACAAAACGAATATAGAATGTTTAAAATAATTAAGGATTAAAGTTATGCCGGTTATCAGCGATTTTTTAGGAATAGTAATTTCTATGTACTTCAACGAACATAATCCGCCTCATTTTCACGCAAAATATAATGAATTTAGGGCGGAAATTTTAATAGAAACATTATCGCTTAAAGATGGAAAACTGCCACCTCGCATATTAGGGCTTGTAACCGAATGGGCAGAATTACACAAAGAAGAATTAATGGAAAATTGGGATTCTCTTAAAAAGACGGGAGAATATAAAAGAATAAACCCTTTAATATAAGATACTATGATGTGGATAATAGACGCAGAGAAAGCAAGCGGAACTTATGAAATCTTGATAAAGTTTAATAATGGTAGAAATACCATAGTTGATTTAAAAAAAACTATTGAAAATGACCATCGTCCTATTATTAGGGATTTACTTGATGTAAATACGTTTAATTCTTTTACTGTTGCAAATGACACGGTTTGTTGGAAAAATGGAGTGGATTTTGCTCCTGAATACCTTTATGAAATTGGAAAATAAATATTGACACAACGGCGGCAGTAACCTCTAAAAATAAAAATTAAAACAACCTCTAATAAGATGAAGAAAAAAACAGACGTTGCAATAATCGGCGGAGGCATCAGCGGCATGGAAGCCGCCTCTGCGCTTTCGCGCATGGGATTGAATACCGCGCTTATTGAAGAAAAAGAAAAATTAGGCGGACACGTAGCTCAATGGGATCGGCTGTTCCCTGACGGACGCCATGCCCACGAATTGCTAAAACCATTATACGACTCTTTGGAAGGCGTTGATATTTATTTGAATACCAAACTTGTCGGTGTAGAGCGCGAAGATAATCGCTATCTATTGACTTTATCTAACGGAACTGAGTTGGATGCAGACGCTGTGTTGCTGGCAACAGGTTTTTCGCTTTTTGCCGCCCAGCGCAAAGAAGAATACGGCTATGGCATTTACGACCGAACGCTTACATCAGTCGATTTGGAACAGTCGTTTATCAACGGAAAAGATCTTGGAGCCGCTGGCAAAGCTCCCCTGCGCATTGGCTTTGTACACTGTGTAGGTTCGCGCGACGAAAAAGTATGCAACCGCCACTGCTCCAAAGTGTGCTGTGTTACAGCCGTAAAACAAGCCGGCGAACTCAAGGAACTTCATCCAAATGCCCGCATCTATTGCTTCTACATGGATTTAAGGATGTTTGGGCGTTATTACGAAGATATGTATTATCAGGCTCAAAATAAATACGGCATCCAGTTTATCAGGGGGCGCGTATCCGAAGTTTCGGAAAATATTGAAGGCAAGTTAGTAGTAAAAGCGGAAGATACTCTTGCAGGACAACCGTTGCGTGTAACGCTCGATTATTTAGTGCTGATGCCCGGTATGGAATGCCATGAAAATGCACCTCAAACAGCGCAGTTTTTCAATCTTTCTTTTGCCGAAGACGGATTTTATCAAACCAAAGACGGACATAATAACAATTTATTGTCGAATCAGCAGGGAGTATTTTTTGCCGGCGCATGTACCGGTCCCAAAACCTATACCGACAGTGTAAACGAAGCGCGAGCCGCCGCCGTAACCATTTATAAATACCTGCGGCAGAGATGATAGACTTTGGATATTCACGCACAGAAAGCGCTTGCATTGATGTGGATAAACACAATGACAGCCTGCTGAATAAGCTGGTAAAGAAAGATTCGGATATTCAAACCTGTATGGCTTGCGGCAGTTGCGCGGCTACCTGTACGGCAGGAGTT
>Ga0082212_10008758_pt1 | contig 13154 bp, 16 predicted proteins | sample TergutNt197P3_FD_71548 | JGI IMG/M metagenome (GOLD analysis project Ga0082212, IMG submission 71548) | Neocapritermes taracua P3 segment gut microbial communities from Petit-Saut dam, French Guiana - Nt197 P3 | ecosystem: Host-associated > Arthropoda: Insects > Digestive system > Gut ... | reverse complement strand
ATCTGACTGACAGCCGCCTTGCCTCCACGTTTAATCGAATAGTCAATCAATTTGTAGGCGTGCCCCAGTTCCTCCGCTGTTTGTTTTTTCATCCAGTGCGCACATCCTTCAAGACCGGCATCTGCCAAATAAACAGCCATTGACAGATAAAGGTTCGACGACCACATTTCAGCCTTAATCTGTTCATTAAAGGCGTCCGACAATTTTTTTGTGAGAATCATACTTCTTCAATGAAAAGGTTATGAAAAATAGCGCTTTAACAAACCTTCAAATGCCTGTCCGTGCCGGGCCTCATCCTTACACATTTCATGTACGGTATCGTGAATTGCATCTAAATTCAATTCTTTTGCCCGTGTTGCAATTCTCTTTTTGTCGGCGCAGGCGCCATGTTCTGCGTCAACTCTTGCTTTCAGGTTGGTTTTGGTATCCCATACCATTTCGCCCAACAGTTCTGCAAACTTGGCGGCATGTTCCGCCTCTTCCCATGCGATACGCTTGTAGGCTTCGGCCACTTCGGGATAACCTTCCCTGTCGGCCTGCCGGCTCATGGCTAAATACATTCCAACTTCGGTACATTCGCCATTGAAATGCGCCTTCAATCCATCCAAAACTTCGGCGTCAACATCTTTGGCAACACCCAGACGATGTTCGTCAGCCCATACTAAGGAGCCGCCACCCGTTTCCATTTCTTTGAATTTCGACTTGGGTTGCTTACATTGAGGGCAAAACTCAGGCGCTTCATCGCCTTCATGAACGTAACCGCATACGGTACAAATAAACTTCTTTTTCATTTTATATTAATACTTTTTTTAGGTTTGAAATAAGGACAAAAATAGATAAAATTTTGTTTGATGATAAAAAAAATCCATTTTTTTAAAGATAAAGATGCAAAAGTTATTTTGCTCACGTCAAAGCAAAAATTCAGGACTGACCTGACACAAAGTTAGATGTTGCGATGATGCAATTTGAAAAAACTGTCGATATTTTTTGTTATGTACAAAAATCATCGTAACTTGCGCTTTTTTTAATAGGTTACATGGAAATCCTAAACCAGTCGGATACGTTTACTTGTATTATGCTTGCGTTATTTGTAACGGCAATTGTAGTACAGTTTTCTTATTATCTGTTCGTTTATTTGAGAGTTGTGTGGCATAGCGAAAAACAAAACATACCTGAAGTAGATGAGGCGCCATCGGTTTCGGTGATTATATGCGCCCGTAACGAAGCAGAGAGCCTTATCCTGAATCTGACATCAGTGCTGGAGCAGGATTATCCTTCGTATGAGGTAATTGTGGTGAACAACTGCTCGGAAGACAACACGGAACAAGTGTTGACGGAGTTCAAAGAAAAATATCCGCACCTGCGAAGTACGATTATCAAAAATAACGGCTCGTTCCTCAACGGGAAAAAATTTGCCACTACAGTGGGTATCAAGGCTGCACAGCACGAATGGCTGCTGTTTACTGACGCCGACTGCCGTCCTGACAGTTCCCGATGGATTGCATCCATGAGCATGCATTTTATAGATAAAAAGGATATGGTGTTGGGATATGGCGGTTATATGGCGCAAAAAGGGACTCTGAACAAATGGATTCGTTACGACACCTGTTTTGTTGCATTACAATACTTTGGTTTTGCCAAAATAGGCAGGGCATACATGGGCGTTGGACGCAATTTGGCATATCGCAAATCGCTTTTCATTGAGCACAACGGATTTGCGGCACATGCTCATATTCTTTCCGGAGACGATAGCCTGTTTGTCAACCAGGCAGCAACAAGAAAGAATGTAGCAGTGACATATATCCGAGAAGCGCACACCCGTCTGACGCCAAAAATGACTTTCAGGGAGTGGATCAGGCAAAAAAGAAGGCACATCACTGTCGGAAGGTTATACAGGAACAGCCAGATTTTTTGGCTAACGCTTGAGCCGTTTTCACGGGCATTGATGTGGGCGTCGTTTGTTACGTTATTGTTTTTTTACCCGTTTTGGCAATATGTTGTAATACTGTTTTTGGTGCGGATGATGATTTTCATGTCTGTAATATGGATAGCGACCAAACGGTTTAACGAACAGGGTATTCTGCCGCATGCTATATTATTCGATTTGATCATGCCTTTCGTGTATTTTTATGTGTTTCTTTTAAACAGGATTTCTTCAAAGCATAACAAATGGAAATAAAATCAGAATCATTATCATCAAAAGCGCAATTGGATATTGAGTTGGTACAGCAAGCCATCAATGGCGACCAGAGAGCTTACGCCGAGTTGATGGAGCGTTATCGCGACGCAATTTACTATATGTTGCTGAAAATGGTCAATAATGCAGCTGATGCTGAAGATCTTGCAATCGAGGCATTTGGCAAAGCATTCAAAAATATCAGGCAATATACAGCCAACTTCGCTTTCAGTACATGGTTGTTTAAAATCGCGTCCAACAACGCAATTGATTTTATGCGCAAGAAGAAACTCAACAATGTATCCATTGACGAAACGTTGCGCGATACCGACGCGATACCGGTGAACATCCGCTCTGAACAACCCACGCCGGAAGAAAGCCTGATTACGGAACAAAAAATAGTGATGTTGCGTTCGCTTGTATCCAAACTTAAACCCCGTTACCGGAAATTAGTCGAATTACGCTATTTCTATGAATATTCTTATGAAGAAATCAGCGAAGAGATGAACCTGCCCATCGGGACGGTGAAAGCCCAGTTGTTCCGCGCCCGTGAGTTATTGCAAAACATCCTGAAAGAAAACCAGATTCAACCGTAATCGAATTTCAAAATTCCATGATTCCAAAATTTCATTATTCTGTAGTATTCAATCAAAATTTTGAATTGTTGATTCTTTTTTAAATTCTGAAGTCATTGAATTATTGAATCTTGGAATCATTAATCCTCAGCAAGTATTTTCCTGAACTTACCACCCGTCAGACGGAGCAGTTTGCCATGCTGGGCAGTTTGTATACCGAATGGAATGAGCGGATCAACGTGATTTCGCGTAAGGACATTGATCATTTGTATGAGCGTCATGTGTTACATTCGTTGGCCATTGCCAAGGTTATCAGTTTTGCCCCCGGCGCCAGGATACTTGATGTCGGTACCGGTGGCGGATTTCCGGGAGTACCTTTGGCTATTCTTTTCCAGGAAACACAATTTCACCTGATTGATTCTATCGGCAAGAAACTCAAAGTGGTGGATGCTGTAGCCCAAGCGCTGCAATTACAAAATATCGCTACACAAAATATCCGCGCCGAGCAGTTGTCCGAAAAATACGATTTTGTGGTTAGTCGCGCCGTAACGTCACTTTCTGCTTTTCTCCCCTGGATGAAAGGTAAATTTACGGAACATAACAGACATACACTGCCTAATGGTATGCTCTTTCTCAAAGGTGGCGACCTCGCAAACGAGCTTTTACCCTATCGCGACCGTGTAAGCATTTTTCCGATCAGTGATTTTTTTTCCAATCCGTTTTTCGAGGAGAAAAAGGTGGTGTATCTGTCAGTAACATCAAAATCCCGTAAAATATCCCAATAATCCAACCACTAAACCCACAATTACCGAAATAGCCTTCATCCACAGGAAGCCGCTTTTCGATTCGGCAAACAAGGGTAATCCTGCATGTCCTTCCTGGACAATGGAACTGGTCAGCAAAATGCTGAAGGGTATCGTCCCATTGATAAACAGGGTGATGAACACAATATGCGGCCCCGATTCAGGTATCAAGCCTATCAATATCGCTAAAAGCATGATATATAAATGATTACCTCGAACCAAATCTTCAATATCAAAAAAATGTTCGCCCAGTTGCAAAATGGTAAGCACACTCAATGTCCACAGGAATATACGCGGGAGGTGGTTTTTGATGATATGCCCCCAGAGGTGTTCCTGCAGAAAATGTTCCTGTACAACGGTGATGATGAATAATGCTACCAGACTGACCACTACAAACAGGATGTTGAGCCAGCGTTCCTGAAGCATGATTCCGGAAATATCGCCATAGTGGTGTTCGTGTTCATGTCCAACATGATCGTGCACATCGCCCGCAGTATGCGAATGATCAAACCATCCCATCAGAATAGCCGTCATTACTAAAATAATACCCGTAATCAGTATAGCTCGCTGGAACGATATATGTTTTAAATTGTAACGCCAGTTGCCCATCACGTCGGTATGAACATGTTCATGATCCGCATGATGAATAGCAAAATGTTCGGGGCCAAACGGCGTTGGGAATTTCTTAACAAAAATATTGACAATAAGCCCCGTTACAATAGCAATGAGAAAAATAACCACCGACAATAATATGGCTGTTTCGGGCGCTACGGCGAATAACACAAAGGCCTCGTCGCCAAAAGAGGCAATCATACAGGCCACCAGCGCCCCGAAATTGACGATACCGTGCGTGAACAGCGAAACAACGGCAAATCCGCCCAAGCATCCCGGCACAAGTCCCAGAAAAGCGGTAATCAGTACCTGCTTGAAACGTGAACCATGTAAGCCACGGCTCCAATTGCCTTTGGATACCACATGAATGTATTCGATCAACAGCATCATCACCATCACAAAGGAGGCGATCATGAGGGTATTTTGAATAATGGAAGAAATCATAATGTTTCAGACGATATTCACAGGTATATTAATTTTGAAAATGATGCCATCATGGGAGTGAATGTATTCCTTTATCACCTGTATATTCCTTTCAAAAACGATCGTAATGTTTCTACCTCCTTACGGACAGCAGGCATCATTCGTTTCATTCTTTCTTTTGGGGAAAGCGATTCGTCGTCGCCTAAGTCAAACTCGTAATGAATGGACAACGGCCCGTTGATACCGTGTTCTTTCCGCATGGCGAAGTATTTTATGAAATCAACTGCGCCGGTACCGAGCGGAACGGATCGTACCGTCCATCTTCCCCGGTTATCGCGGTCATATATATAATCCTTGATACATTCATGTTTTACATGCGAGGCTATGGCGTCGAAACCCAGTGGCCAGGAATTGATACCTTCGGCGGCGGCATGGCGAACGTCGTACTGACATCCGATGTAATTCGGATTAAGATCCTTAATCAAATACCACAAATCCCAGACAGGACTTCCCACATTGCTGCCTACATGGTTTTGATACCCGCCTTGTAAACCATACCTGACATTTAATTCGCTCAGTGTTTCTAACTGGTTTCGCACTTTGTTCAGATTTTGCAAAGTGGTCAGCTTGCGGTCATATTGATAATACCCCAGGCGGTAATATTTCACACCCTGTTCTGCGGCTGTTTTCAGGATACGTTCCGTAAAAGGATCGGCAGCATCGGTAATGGCAGTTACGATCATTGGGATGGATAAGCCCTGCTTGCGGGCGGCCTGAACGGCTGCGGGCAAGTCGCGCTCCACATTTTCAGGCAGCACATGCCCTTCCGGACGAACGACAAGATCAATCCCTTCGAAGCCCGCTTCAGCAAGAAATTCGGCAAGATCGTCGTACGCTAACCATTGAAATGGCTTAGAAAAAGTACAAATCATGTCATCCGTCGCTTCAACTACCGGCGTCATGTTACCTGTCGCTACCAATGGCGCCATCATTCCCATTATCGCGCTTTTAACAACAAATTCTCTTCGTTTCATAATCCGAACATTTTCCATTGGTTACGATAATTGTAATGCAACAGTTCGTTGGCTTTTGCACTGTTGGTAAACTGTTCCTTTTCCGGATCCCATTGCAATCGCTCTTTAGTAGCCAGTGCTATGTTGGCCAAATGTGCGAAACTCGTTGATCGGTGCCCCTCTTCCAGCGGACAGAAAGGCGTTTGTCGCGATTTCACGCAATCGAGAAAATTCCGTATCACGGCTGCTGTGCTGTCGCCACTCGAACCATCTGCCAGCATTGCGTTGTTACCGGTCATTTCTTCGGCTTCCACCATGGACGTCCATGACTGGAACTGTCCGGGACGGTTGGGAACGATCTGGTAACCGTTTTCGCTGGCAAATAATGTGCCTTTGGTTCCGCGAAGTTCCACTTCGCCACGTTGCATCATACTGGCGCTTCCTGTCTCGAATATAGAGAAAGTGATTAACGCCCCTGATGCAAATTCGTAGGTAACCTGCATGGTGTCGGGTATGTCCGCATCGTGCGTTAAGGCGTATTTACCGCCGTGTGCGCTGATGGCTACCGGCGCTTTTTCGTCCATCATCCAACGGATGACGTCCATGTAATGCACACCCCAGTTACCCATCTGCGATGAGTAATCGCTCCACCAGCGAAATTTGTAAGGTGCAATGTTGTATTGATACGGACGGCTGGCACGGGGCCCTAACCATGTGTCCCAGTCGAAGTTTGTCGGGGGTGCTTCGGGTTTCATACTGCCGATACCGTCGGGAAACATGCCGTTAACACGAAAAGCACGGGCAACGGTTACCTTACCGATTTTCCCCGCCGGTATTTCCTTTGCCAACTTTTGGTAAAAAGAATTTCCCCGCCGGTTAAGACCAACTGCTACTACCTGCTTGCTTGCGGCCTGTGCCTGCACCATCCTGCGACCTTCAAAAATGGTGGCAGTAAGGGGTTTTTCGCAATACACGTCTTTACCGGCCTGTATGGCGGCAATGGTTTGCAGGGCATGCCAATGGTCGGGAGTTGCTATGGCCACCGCGTCAATACTTTTATCTTCAATCAATTTCCGCCAGTCTTTGTACAATGTTGGTTTTACGGAGAACTGTTCGCCCATCGTGGGTATCTGCCCGCCCAAATCCTTCAAATAGCGGGGATCGACTTCGTTGCGGTTGCGCGACAGGTACGGTTCGTAGACGTCGCAGAGCGCTGCCACTTCGCAGTCAGGATTACTCATGAACAGCCCCAGTAACTGCGAACCCCGATTACCAACGCCGATAAAACCGACGCGGATTTTGTCGTTTGCCCCCAATATTTTGCCCGATGCAGGAAATACTCCGGCGCCAAGGCCTATTCCTGCCGCTGCTATAGTTGACTTTGCAATAAAGTCGCGTCGTGATGTGATATTACTCATGATATATTGAATTATATTATCTTATAGTTGTTATCTAAAGTAATCTGACAAATTTGCCTGACTGTTTTTTCTTTTTATCAAATGCCTTTATCAGGTACATTCCGGGAGGCAGATTACTGACGTCCAGTTCTACCTGCAGGTATGTTTTTTCGTCATACATCACCATGTGCCTGTTGGTTTCGTTGAGCGCCATCATCTTTCCTGATGTGTCATAACATTCCACCATCACCATGGATAAAGGGTCTTCAAAATAAACAAACACGACAGGATGATCCGGTTGAAAAACGATTTTGAGGTCATGGTAAATAGTCTGGGGCGGTTGAACAAGTTTACCGAATTTTCCTATCGCTTTGACTCCCAGCGACGAATATACAGGCGGCACATAATTGTCCAAAGCCATCCAGCTACCGTTGCTCTCTTCAACATACATGCCCGAAAGTCCGGAATATGGTCTTTTTGCCGATTGATACACAGCGAAAGTATCCGGCGGATAATGATATCCAAGACTATAGCCGATGAAAAAGTCACCGGTAACTTCCAGTGTCCTGCCGAAATAAATATGCATCGGATAGTCGTTGTAATCTGCCGTGACAGTCGTATCTTTCATATACAGGGGCGTTACCGGAAAATTGCTTCCAGTCCAGACGGCAAACTGTACTTTTGCGCCGGCGCCGGACACTTTCGCTACATGTACTTCCATCCCGATGATACGGGCTATGGTGTCGTTCCTGATTCTTTCGGCAAAACCGATCCATTGTTTGTCGTTTTGACCGGACAGGTAACCCCATTCCCCCGATTCGATGAGTATTTCGGTTTCATTCTCACCGATATTTCCCGACATATCATAACGGCCTTCGAAGTGTGCGACCGGATCGTATCCCCAAACTGACGTTACGCCCTTGTTGTCAGGATCTAACCAGGGTTTCAGACTTTCGCCTGCAACCGGATACCTGTTCCATTGTTCGCTGAATTTGCCATAATAATCGTTTACCGGATTCGAGCAGGTAGCAGCTCCGCCCGATAATGTTCCTACAATCTTATATTCCGAATCGAAAATAGCGCTCCCTGACGATCCCGGTTCTGTAATTCCCTCGTCCCAATGCCTGACCCTCCAGTGCGCATCCTTGTCGCAATACAGATCGGTTCCCGGATCGGTAAACGTACTTGTGACTAACGGGTCATTTTCAACAGATAATTTTTTGACGTCGCCTTGCGGATGATGTATGCCGATGACGCCATGGGGTTCAGCAGGCGATGTATTCCACCCGGCATAGTATGGGCGATGTACGGTTGTCACATTACCCGACAACTCCACCAGAGCAAAGTCCAGTTCCTTTTTGGCAGCTACCAGGTTTGATCCTGTTATTCCGGCCGGCACAGATGGTTTATCCCCATCGCATGACGGATTTTCGTATCCGAAAACAAATGTGGTATTTCGCGCCTGTTCATTGGTTGAGATACAGTGATTGGCGGTGAGGATATAGGGCTTTTTCCGGTCGGCATCCACAGCCTGATTAACTAATGTTCCGGTACAATACTGCGTTTTGATAACGCTCCCTGTTCGCGTGATGGTTTCCATTCGCACCACCGAACGCTTTTCGCGCTGCCAGTGGTTGCCTGTCCTGCAATTGACATCTATGTTGCAATCTGCAGCTGCTGCCAGCGAAACCATCTTACCGTGCACGGCTGCGTCGCGAAATCCGTAGCCGACGCTGGTAATGGTAAAATCGTTGCGCGGCAATGCCTGTAGCGGGATGTTCCATTCCACGATAATCCTGTCGCCGGGCAGCGACTGTACAGGCAGTACGCCTCCGTTGGCATTGTTGCGAACGTCAAACGGCCCTGCCATGTTGTCCGTCGAACTGCCATATACATAAAGCGCCATGCCGGGCTGCATCCGGTAGTTTTCGATAAATAGATTCAACGAAAGCGCATGTTCGGCATGTATGCCTATCCGCCATACGTAACCTTTTCCGGGAATAGTATCCCATTGTCCTGACATTTGCGGATTCAGCGAAGTTTCGATACCTACGGCATAAACCCATGCTTTCAGGACGCTGTTGTTGTTCCGTTCCTCTTCCAGCGCTTGCTCAATCTGTTCCACAGGTTCGGGAAAATTCAGAAATACAGACAATTCCGGCAAAGAAAATTGTGAACTCCATGCAGCAGTATTTTGCGCATTGGAATTTAATGTTCCGTAGCCGAAAACAATCATGAAGAAAATCCTCACATACAATCGCATAACATATTGATTGATAGATGAAAGATAGGATTGATACAGGATTCAAAAATAGAGTTTTTTTTTGTTTATGCAAAATTTGTTGAATGACGAAATATTTTCATTTGATTTTGTAAAATTGGATATTACTTTTGCATTTTTTAAAAGGAAGTATGTATGGAGAATAATAAGGAGTCCGATAAGAATTTGAATATGAGCAAATTTTATGCACACAATCAGGAATTGTTAGAATTGATTGAAATGTGGGAGCCAAAGCTGTCGGCGCTCAGCGAAGATGTTATTGTTATGCGCCGAAACAGCCAGAACAGGAACATCAAACAAATTGTAGGACACATGGTCGATTCGGCCTCTAACAACACACATCGAATCGTCCATTTGCAGTACCAGCCAACACCTTTCGTTTTTCCGGATTACGCCAACTTTGGCAACAACGATAGATGGATCGCCATTCAGGATTACCAGACAGAAAATTGGACGAACCTGATTCAACTCTGGAAATATACCAATCTTCATATCATTCACGTTATCAATCATGTGAATGAAGAAAAATTGGATAATCAATGGATATCCGCAAAGGGCGAAACGTTATCATTAAAAACTATGATAATTGACTATTTAAGGCATGTTCAACTGCACCTCGGAGAGATAGAGGAATTATTAAAACCAAATTCAGAAACATGATCAATGCATCTCTTCAACCGCAACTTCCTTTGATTCTTTCGCTTTTTGAAAAGCACAAAGTTAAAGATGCGTATCTTTTCGGCTCGGCTCTTACCGATAGATTCGACGAGAAAAGTGACGTTGATTTTTTAGTTAATTTCAATGACAATTTAGATCCACTGGAAAAAGGTGAATTAATGTGGAGTTTGCGTTTTTCTTTGGAAGACGACCTGAATAGACCTGTTGATTTAATTACGGAACCGTCACTTAAAAACCCTTATTTTATTGAAGATTTGAACGAAACAAAACAAAAAATATATGGATAGAGATGTAAAAAAGTTCCTGTTTGACATTTCGATAGCGATGAATTGTATTGATGAATATATCGGGCATCCTAAGATTTTTGCGAATTACGAGAATAATAGGCAACTTCAGCAAGCCGTAGAACGAAATTTAGAAATCATAGGAGAAGCCACTAAACGGATATTGGAAATTGAACCAAACATAATTATTTCCAATGCCCGAAGAATAGTTAATGCAAGAAATCGAATCATACACGGATACGATGATATTGATAATGCTGAAATATGGAGTATTATCATCAATAATTTACCTGTTTTGAAACAGGAAATAGAGATGTTATTAATAAATCCGACCACTTACTAATTCCGGTAGTTGAAATCATAACGTTTAGATAGATATTATGCGTCCCCTCATCATCGCCATCGACGGTTTCTCATCCTGCGGCAAAAGCACATTTGCCAGGGCCATTGCCCAAAAGATGAGTTACGCTTATATTGATACGGGCGCGATGTACCGCGCCGTTACGCTGTTTGCCTTGCAAAACGGGATAATTACCGGTGGAGTGATTGATATACCGGCATTGGTTAACCGCTTGGATGATATTCACATTACTTTCCGCAGGAACGGGGGAACAGGTCAAAACGAAACCTTCCTTAACGACGTGTGCGTTGAGCGCGATATACGGACGATTGCCGTATCGGAAGCGGTAAGCGAAATCAGCGCCATCAGGGAAGTACGGTTAAAGTTAGTATCATTGCAGCAGGCGATGGGCAAAGATAAAGCCATTGTGATGGATGGTCGCGATATCGGCACCAACGTTTTTCCCGACGCCGACGTCAAAATTTTCATGACTGCCACCCCTGAAATACGCACTCAACGGCGCTATGACGAGTTGATACAGAAGGGAATGCCTGCAAGTTGGGACGAAATAGCCCAAAACCTCGCCAAACGCGACCACATTGACCAAACACGCGAAGAAAGTCCGCTCCGCCAAGCCCATGACGCTATTGTGCTCGACAACAGCAATATGACGCCTGACGAGCAAATGCTGTGGTTTGAAAAATTCATAAATCAAAAATCGTAAATCAAAAAAATAACAAGATGTCCTTACAAATAGACAATACAGATTTTAAAAAATTTATCGTAGTAGGCGATCGTGTGCTCATCAAGCCGAAATCGCCGATGGAAAAAACCAAAGGCGGCTTGTTGCTTCCGCCGGGAGTGCAGGAGAACGAACGCCTGCAGAGTGGTTATGTAATCAAAGTAGGTCCGGGTTACCCGATACCGGCTATTGCCGAATTTGACGAACCCTGGAAAAACAAAAGCGACGAGGTAAAATATGTCCCCATTCAGCCGCGCGAAGGCGATCTGGCGGTATATTTGCAAAGCAGCGCTTACGAGTTGGAATTTAACGGCGCGAAATACGTTATCGTATCGCAATCGTCTATTCTGTTGTTAATCAGAGACGAAAGTCTGTTTGAATGAATAATTAAATAAATGAATCAATAATGAGAAATATTTGTATTTTAGTGATTGTTGCAGCGCTGGCGGGCGCTTGTGGAAATGTGCCGACTCAGGAGGAGTCGAAGAAAATGTTGAGGCATGTGGTAATGTTTGGATTCAATGACGAGGCAACTGTAGATCAGGTGAAGGAAATTGAAACCGCATTCGCCAATCTACCCAAACAAATTGACGTGATTAAGGGTTACGAATGGGGAACCGATTGCAGCCCGGAAGGATTACAACAAGGACATACACATTGTTTCTTCCTGAGTTTTGAATCGGAAAAAGATCGTGATACTTACCTTGTACACCCTGCTCATCAGGAATTTGGAAAATTGCTCGGCGGTAAACTGAAAACGGTAACGGTAGTTGACTACTGGGTGAAATGATTGGTGAACAAAGTTTAACTGCACCTATCAAAGAAAATGTTTTGCAGATTGGGAAAAATATTGTAAAAATTGCGTCAATTTCAGAGTTAGCAGCAAGCGATGGACAGCGTAGTGGACAATGATGATAAATTGGAAAGAAGTTTGGTTTAAATAATGTTAAAATATTAGAACTATGTATAATAAGGTTTTTATAAGTCATGCAAAAGAGGATAGTGTGTCAGCCGAAGAACTTTATGATTTTTTGAAATCATCTGGTTATAACCCATGGTTAGATAAAAAGGATATATCAGTTGGGCAAAAATGGGAAAGTGAAATAATGTCAGCATTAAAAAAGGCTGATTTCATTATTCTTTTGCTTTCAAAAACATCTGTAGCAAAGCGTGGCTATGTTCAAAAAGAATTTAGGCTTGCTTTGGAATATTGCGAAGAGAAGTTAGATTCGGACATTTTTATTATCCCATGCAAAATAGATAATTGTGAAATTCCAGGAAAGTTAAGTATATTTCAATGGGTAGAGATAGCCGACACTGATTCTTTTAAAAAAATATTAAGCGCATTAAATCTGCAAAGAAAAAAGTATGAGGACTATGACAATGGAACTAATGTTGCCGAAAAAGGCATAGTAATTAACGGAGTGAAATGGGCTACTTGTAATGTGGACAAACCCGGCATATTCGCTGACAAACCGGAAGATACGGGTATGCTTTACCAATGGAATTGCAAAACCGGATGGCCGGCTATTCTGGATTGGGAATCCTTAATTGCGCCAATCCGCGACAGGATAGAGGTACCCGGTTGGTATACGAGCATTCTCACCAGCGACACTTGGGAAAAAGCCAATGACCCCAGTCCTGCCGGATGGCGTTTGCCTACTTTTGACGAAATTGAAAAATTGTTAGATACCGAAAAAGTGAGTAACGAATGGACAATCTCAAATGGTAAAAAAGGTATAATATTTAGTGTCCATAAGAAAAGTATCCAATTTTCTATATATCAGTTGATCATATTTTCAAAACCGTGATAAAAAATTTTCTTTCTCG
>Ga0082212_10008757_pt1 | contig 13155 bp, 19 predicted proteins | sample TergutNt197P3_FD_71548 | JGI IMG/M metagenome (GOLD analysis project Ga0082212, IMG submission 71548) | Neocapritermes taracua P3 segment gut microbial communities from Petit-Saut dam, French Guiana - Nt197 P3 | ecosystem: Host-associated > Arthropoda: Insects > Digestive system > Gut ... | reverse complement strand
TCTAAGCAAATCCCCGCATACTCCATTTGAGCCATTGCGTTTACGCATGAAAACTCTATCAACGCTACGTCAGATAAATTATTTTCATAGATTTGTTTGACCATGACTTCCCGCAATCTTAACAACACGTCAGCGTCGTTTGCCGCATATTCAAGCTGTGATTCGCTCAGTTTACCACTCCAGTCGCTTTTCTGTTCGTCTTTCGGCAATGTTTCGTTTAAATAATGCTGCGCCAGCATATCCAAGCCGACGCGGGAAGGTCCGCCCGAAGTCCGTAATAATTGTGCGGCAAGCATGGTATCAAATATGGGACACGGATATATCTGTACCGCCATGAAAAACTGTAAGTCAAATTTGGCGTTCTGAAAAATTTTGACTGCGGTTGTTTCAAGTATATCTTTAATTATATCTATACCATCGGGCAAAAAAGAAAAGCAGTCAATAACCAGAACAGGCAGTCCGGCGACGGCAATTTGAATAAGACGGAGCTTATCCGTATGAGGGTCTAAGCCTGTTGTCTCCGTATCGACGGCTAATATTTTCGCTTGTTTGATTTCCGATAAATAAGGTATTATTTCGTTTTTGTTTTGAATTAGAATATATTTCATATCTTAGATTTTAATATGCGGCTGACACTGCGGGCAATAATACACCGCTCCGCCCAGAAACGCTTCTTTCGTCACCAATCCGCCGCACCGTTCGCATGATTCGCGCAATGTTTTTTTGCTCACATGCGTTTCGTATCTGCCGAAATGCCCGTATATATCCTTGTCGGTATCTTTGCCGCCAGCCGCAATGACCGCCGGAAATACTTCTTTGATTGCGTTGTATATCCTCACAAAATCGGACTCTTTCAAGCTGACCATCTTTGTTTTCGGATTGATTTCCGCCTCCCACAGTATTTCATGCAATATGCTGTTGTCAAGTCCGGGTATGCGGTTTTTCGTCGCCAGAAATTCTTTTGCGGACATACTCCTGAGAGACGTATTATTGATTAAGCCCATAAAAAATTCCAGCGAAAAATCGTCTGATAAAATCGACGGAAAATCGCTTGCGTAATTTACAGCCCTGCCGTTTCCGTCAACCTCGAATAAAAACAGCGGACCGCCAAGAGAACCACAGAAAGATAAAGCCCTCCCGTCGTCAAGTTCAAGCAGGAGTTGGTGACGTTTCGGTCTTTTTTCGTCTTTTTCATGGTATAACGTCGTTAAAACGTGGAACATGAGGGCGCGGCTACCGATATACATAAACGTATATGCGCTGTACCCGCCCAAAACCGCTTCTGCCCCCTTGATTTTTTCGCCTGTCAGATATTTATCATATTCTCCCGCAAATTCGTTGCTTTTATCGTGACTGCAAAAAGCATACGCGGGTTCCAGAGCGAACCACACGAAAGTATGCGGATTTTGATTCGCGATGACTTTTGATATTGTTCTGCCTTTAACGGTTTCATTTATTTGATTGGCGCATATTACACATTCTGCTAAACTCATATATTTCTACTCCTTATATTTTTATATTTTATTTCGGCTGGCACTGCGGGCAGTAGTACAGTTTCGTTCCGCCGCCGGCGACAAACTCTATCGATGCTCCGCATTTCGGACATGGTTTACCATGATTACGCGAAGTGAACAGCGTCAAGGTTTCATCGTCTTCTCCTCGTTGTTTTCCGAATATGTCGGTATGAAAACATATCCGCTTTCCTTTCATATAGTCGTCAACAAGAGCTGCGGTATTGTCATAAACGGCTTGTATCTCATCTTCTGTCAGTTTGTTTACTTTCTTTTTCGGATAAACCCCAGACTGCCATAATATATAGTTCATCATAGAAGTGCGTATATCCGTCGCGCCTTTCGCAAGCGCCATCGCTTCGAGAATCGACATTTTATCGTTGTTTTCAAGCCATTTAATATAGTTGTCATATGTAAAATCGTTTTTGTCAGCCACTTCGAGGGGAAACTTGTTTCTAAACGGGTATGCGTTGCCCATCGACTCAATGCGGCGTATGTTAAGACGGCAGCACCAGCCGTCCAAACATAACCGAAGAACAGAGCCGTCATGTAACAGAAATTTCAGCGTCACGCCGCCGGAAGATGATTTCGGGGCAGGGTCTTCGCCGCAATCATCGGCGTTCTCAAAATAACGCAGTCCGCCGTCGGCGTAACCGAATTCGCACAGCCATCCGCCGTCTGTTACGATAAAATTCGAGTCCGCGCTTATTATCCTGCCACCTTTGAATGATTCGGTTTGTTCTTTCGATATATCAAAAAGATTATATTTCCCACGGTTCAGGTTACAGAATATAAAGTCTTTGATAATCTTATTCTCTGCATATTGTTTCATTTGTTTTGTTATAAAAAAGCTGTTTGGTATTGCCGGCATCATTTCGTTCATTCTCCTTTTTCGGTTTCAATTAATTCTGTATTTATGTTCATTTCACGGGCAGTCCGGTGTTGCATCTTCGGGTTTATTTTGCGTAAAACCCCGTCTTTTACAAAACGCGAACCCGTACTTCTGAAAGCAAACGGAACGCCGACCGCTTCGCATTGCGCCTTTATGCTTAAAATCCAGTCGTAATGACATTCCCTCGCGTCCCTGCCCGATTCGCCGCCAACCGATACGCACTCTATCCCCTGTAAATACGGTGAAAGGTCGATTGCGCCAAGTATAGGACCGCAGATAATCAGACGGTGTTTTATCGGGTATGATATAAATAACGGCAGCCTGTAGTCCGCTATTTCCTGATTTTCAACCGTACAGCCTATCGTAACATTGTCATATCCGTCGCCCCAGTCGTCAAGCAGACTGACATTGAACCGGTCGATTCTTTTCGTCAGAAACATGAAGTTCAAATCCGGACGCTGTTTCATCATAATCCACGCTTCACCCCTCCATTCGTCAGCTTCTTTGATAAAAAAGTCGGTCGTAAAACATACGCCTACGTTTTTTCCGCTCTCTATCTTATATTTCGTTATTTTTTTTCGCGGCATATATATCGTTTCAACAGGTTTGTTAAAATCATTTGTTTTCACGACCGTATTTTACCCGCAGCGTTTGGAATACGGTCCGTAATAAAAACAATACGTACAACCGTCGCTTTCTTTATAGCACCCTGTCCACGGTTCCCAACCCATTATTTAACCTCCGAATTTTATATTTTAAATATTAATCTTATTTTATTTTCGGCATGATATTTTTTCCGTATTTCGCTTTAATACCCATAATCTGTATTGCGCGTTTTATATCTGCTTCATTTTCTACAATAAAACTATAATCTAAACTATTGTCGCGTTTTACGCCTGTGAAATCGACTTCCTTTTCGATTATTTCCGTTTCTTTTCCGTAATGTGAACCGTAAAATACGAAATAATTTTCTTCGGGGCCGACGCCGATTCCTCCTAATATCCGATACTTTGAACCTGCGCTGAAACTAACGGAACAGTTGATATAGTCCCAGAATCCCTGTCCGGGTATACACTCGGGATGATTTTCTTTTACCCCGTTACAGATTGCGGTAAAATCTTTTTTTATTTTATCGCTGTATCCTCCAAGCTGTTCGATTATATCATACTTCAACCGTTCGCCGCAAATAAATACCCGCATATCTACACGGTGATACGGTTCGGCGCAATATTTGACTGGGTCAAATTCAAGTACCTTAGAATATCCTCCTACTTTATCTTCGTCCCAATACCATCTCTTTTGCATGACTTTTTGTATATACAGATATATTCCCAAAGCGGTCAGCCTGTCGTCGAAATGCAGTACGCCTCTGTCGCAGGATTTATAATCTTTTACTGCTTTCTCGCCTTTGAAATATTCGGTATAACAACCGTTGTCAGTTATATTTTCAAAAGATTTCGCATAACTTGACGGTAATGTTTTTGCTTTAGTTTTTAAATTAGATTTTTGAAACGCAATACAATATTCGTTATTTTCTTCATATAATTCGCCGTAAAACCCAAGCCCCCAGAAAAAGTCGATTTTTGAAAATACTTTTTCCAATACTGCCATTTTATCCTCATCATGTTCCGGCATTGAAAGCATTTCCGCCGCAATAGAAATCAAAAAACCGTGAGCGGATTTTAACGCGCCGAACATTTCCTCTGAATCATAGCGGGAACATATATTGTCTCTTTTTAATATTTCCGGCGTGATTTCATCAGGAAACCCGACAAGAAGCGCATTGTAGCGTTTTGCGAACCATGATAAATCTTTTGTCATACCTACGCTTTTGAAGTTATACATAATATTTTATCCTCTTTTTCATTTGCTTACGTAACCGGAAGAAAAAAATTCAATCGGTTAAATTTCTTTAATAGCTCGATTTGCATGATAAAGAATCCGCACGTCGAAGGATAGCAACTGATGATTTGCCGATTGTCCAACCAATCCGCAAAATCGTCGATTCCGGGAACCGGTAATTCCTGTATCGTATGCAGCCTGTCAACTATGCCATCCAATTCCGCTTCCACAAGGTCTTTGTATTCGGGATAGAGCGGACTGTCCGGCGAATCGACAATATCGGTGGGCATGGGCTCCCAGCAGATGAATTGCGTGGGGTCGTAACCGCTTAAATCCGGTATCGGTTTATTTTTAGACAGTGTTTTCTCTATATTCAGAGCTTTGCGATACAAATCGCTGTCCGTTTCGCCGTATTTCAAGATAAACCTCACAAGATTTTTAGGATCGGTCGCGTCGGGTTCTGCCGCAGGGTCGTAATGGAACCACGGGGCATGGGAATAATCGTTATTCGTGGGTATGCTTGCCATGCCCAGCCAGCCCGTTTCGGTCGCGTAGTCTCCAGAGGCAAGATATTTCAGAATCCCCCGCAGAACGGGATGGTTCCGGTCGGCAAACGTATAATCAAGCCCGTCGATAACACCGACCGCGAAACTCGTCATGAACGGCGAGGAGTTAGGGTTCCAGCAGTTTGCATCCAAAGCATGACCGAAACCGCCGTCTTCGTTTTGGTAGCAGGCAAGAACATTCAGGACGTCTTCCGGATTACCGTTTTCAAAGGCGCAGCGCCATTGGGTAAATATCAGCGTATTCGCGCCGCGGTAAACCAATTTTCTTAATTTCATAAAATCGTCAAGAGATAATTTTTTCATATTCAAGTACTCCTTATTACGTTCTTATCCACAGCGCAGGGCGCACACCATTCAGCGTGATAAAATCATCTTTTTTGGTTTTTAAACCGCCGTCGCCTACGCCGACAATTAAATATCCGTCTTCCATCGTTTCTCCGCCGCAGACATTTATTCCGCCGTGGTCAAACTCATCTCCGCAATTACCGAATACGAAAACACAGAAACGGTTGTTTGCGCCGGGGGTGCGTAATCTCCAGCAAACAACCATTCCGGTATCATCTACGGCGCGCCGTGCGATGTCGTATTGGTCGCCTATCCACGGTATATATTCATTCTTACACCAATCCCACCCGGGATTTTTGGCTTTGGTTTTTAACTGTCCGCTGTCGCCGAAATATTTAACGACTTCTTCGATACTCAACAAAAATATCCTGTCGGTCGTGGCGTTGCCGCCGCTTGCGCCATACCACGGGTTATCGTTGTTTTCGTTTACTGTTTCAATAATGCGTTCACGGTCGGCTTCGCTGAACGAATTATAAAATTCACCGTTCAAATATTTGCGTAAATCGCACGTTTCCCATGTAACTTCAATTTCTTGATTATGATAGTTTCTTTTTTCAATTACTTTTTCGGTTAATATGAGCGATTTGCCGTTTTGTTTATCCAGTACATACCAATCATATTTACCGAACCGAATTTTTCCGCCCGATGGTATGGGAATCGGTTTTATAGGGCGATAACATTCATTGTTAGGACAAATTTCTTTATTGGGAGGGACTTCTGTATTACAGTATGAACAATTCATAATATATACCCCATTATTTATTTAGTTTAGTAATTGTTATTTCAATATTTATAACACTATCTCCTTTATAACGACCGTTTCATATTTACTAAGATTATTTTTTCCGGCGGCGAGTATCCGTTGGCTATTTTTCGCTCCATGAAAATATTTAGGCGGCGGAAAAACTCCCGCACATCATGAAAATCTTCCCGGCGCATATTAAGATTAACGCGCCCATGGCATGTCAGCTTCTTTTGTCCGTTAAACGCATATACCGTTTTCGCCAGACAGCCTTGGACATTTTCAACGGCGCGCGGACTTCAACCGAAGCGTCTTGGGTAATATGTATGGCAACGGTTTTACGGCGCGAACGGATGAGCTTGTATGCAATCATATATTTCAACCTTTTAATAATGCGAATATTCTGCTTATTCGGTGTGTTTACAGACTATATACTGTGCCATACCTGCACCGGCTTTTTCATTCGGTCTTGTTTCAAATCCGAATTGAGAATAAAAGGATTCACGCTCTTTCGCCGCCATTAAATTAACCATTACCCATTGTCCATCTTGCAGGCTGTTTGTAATATATTCCATGACTTTTTGCATCATAGTTTTACCAATATGTTTCCCTCGATATTCAGGCAATACAATCACATCAACAATAATTACGATATAGCCTCCATCACCTACTACTCTTGCCAAACCAACTGGTTTATCATCATGGACAGCGGATATTAGAAAAGCAGAATTTTGTATTCCAACAAGTGCTTGCTTTTCTTCAACTTTATGCCAACCGACGGCTTCTCTCAAATAATTGTAATCCTTAACCGATATTTGATTTATATAGTTAATCTCCACATTATTTTTCTCCTGTATAAAATATAAATTTGCTTTCCAACTTCACAACTCTATTTCCTGTCCGGGCTCAATGATTAGTTTATTCGGCGCGTCCCATTTTTCGGCTTTTTTACGCACAGATTCGCCGGGCTTCAGGTGTATTATAATATTATGCTTCGCGCCGATAACCCGGGCGCACTCGGCGGCTTCGTCTAAGTCCATATTGAATAACCCGTCGCCCGGAAATAAGGCGTAGTCAAGTTCCAGCGCGGCGAATGTTTCCATTTGCTTGGTCTTTGACGTGTCGCCGCTTGCATAAATTTTTATGCCGTCAAGCGTTATGATATATCCAACGCATTTCGCAGGGTCATGTCTTTTATTATTTGCCTCAACAGCTTGAATCAAAATGCCGTCTATATCAAAATTATTATGTTTTCCTCCCGCGAGAGCTTCATGGTTCGTGATAATCCGGCACTCCGGTTTTTTAGCGCACTTTTTGACTTTGTTATGGTCGCCGTGCTGATGGGTGACGAGAATTATGTCCGCAGGAGCGTCGTAACCTTTACCCTTGTACGGGTCAACATATATTATTTTGCCGTCATTGGCAGTCAAGCGATAACTGCCGTGACCCTGATACAATAATTTTGGCATAAATTATCCTCCGATTTATATTTTCGCTTTATAATCAATAAAACACGCATAACCAAACGCACGGCGGTTCGCTTGATGTATAATTCACTTTATGTCGTTCATGCGGTTTTATCAACAATGTATCGCCTTTCGCCATGCTTAACTTCCTGTCGTTTTCAAACTCTATGACTGCGTTGCCGTCCAAAAGCACGACGAACTCCGTTTTGTCTTGGTCGTACCAATCGGCGGAAACTTGTCCCGTACTTATAATCCGCTCAATGCGGACGTTTTCATTTCCGGCTAATATCGTCGTTAATTCTTCCGAAAGCGGAAGCGGCGGCATTTCAAATATATTCATGTTCATACCTAAATAATTATTAATCATTAACGGCAGGCGTAAAACTCGCCGTGACCGTGCTAATCATTGCGTTTTCGGGCGATTCGCTCGTCAATGCAGTTTGATTGCCCGATGCTTCGTAGTTATATTCCGCGTCGGCTGTAACCGTGGCGGGTTCGTCGCCTATCGTTATAACGCCGGAGTAAAGCACATAGTTTTTCCAGCGTAATGTTCCCTCGACGAAAAACTTGTACTCTCCGGGCGAAACTGTGTTGCCATTTATATCTTTCAAATTCCATGCGTAAGACTGGCTGCCCGACGTTTTCGGTGTTGCTCCCGCGACAGCGTCCACATAATAATCAAGCATGGAGGCTATATCGGATTTCTCAACCCACATGGCGACAGAATCCGGACGGCTTTTATATCCTCCGTTCGCAGTCCATTGAGTCGCGTAAACCGTATTTATATAGTTCCCGTCCATGTCCTCAACCCATACCGCGAACTGATTGCTCGCGGCCCCAGATTGCTTTTCATAATCGAACGTGATAACAACTTCTCCACCACCGTCCGAAGTTTCGATTTGCGGCGGCGAATCCGACGTTTCGTCTGACGGCTCGTTATTTTCCGCACAAGCGTACAAGAATATAAACATAAATGCTATTATAATAATTAAAATAAGTTTACTTTTCTCCATAATATGTTTTCTCTCTTTATATTGATATTGATGTATTATTCCATAATTTTTACATAAGATTTGAGGTTTCTCGGCGAATCAAACTCCGTGAAATAAATTCCCTGCCATGTTCCCAGAACAAGTTTAGCGTCGTTTATAATCACGGTAACGCTTGACCCCATCGCACTCGCTTTCAAGTGTGCGGTACTGTTGCCCTCTCCGTGCTGAAACTCTGCTCGGTCAGGGAACGCTTTATCAAGTCCAATCAGCATATCGTGCACAACGTCAGGGTCTGCGTTCTCGTTTATCGTGATTCCCGCTGTTGTGTGCGGACAAAAAACTACGGCAATACCGTCTGTTACTCCACTTTTGCTCACAGCTTCGCGGACTTGCGGGGTTATATTATAAAAATCTTCGCGTTGCGCGGATAGTGTGTATTCATACAGCATAGTTATATCTCCTTCTTTTGGCAAAATGATAATAGTATATCCGCCAATATATCAGGACTATTTACATTTACTTCATGTCCGGCGTTCTCTATAAAATGCAATTCTGCACTTGATATTTTCTTTGATAACCCTATGGCGGCTTTTTTATTAGCTCCGTCTTTCTCTCCGCATATAATCACGGCAGCACATGAAATATCTTTCAGTTTCTCGCTGAAATTCAATTCTGTCATGGATTTTGTCAGGGCTATAAAGTCTTTCTTTTGAAATCCCATTTTTATAAATACAGACTTTGGCATAACCTTAAAAATAATATTCTGAAGTTTCAGCAGTATCTTGGGCATTTTATATTGTGCGGCGATTAAAACCAAAGACTGTACTTTATCAGGGTAATCTACCGCATAATTTAATGCGAGAACACCGCCTAATGAAAGTCCGCAGAGGTTCAGCGGAGCGGACATATTATTACAATAATCCGCAAAAGAGCGGTATAAATTCGTATAGTTTGTCGCTTTGCCGTTCATGAGTGCGAATAAATCAGGACATACCGAATGGGCGGGTTCAGGCATAAGAGAAATGATTTTATCCCAGCTTGAAGGCTTTTGTCCAAGACCGTGTATAAATATATTTTGCATTTATCCTCTCCTTAATAATTCCATTTAAGTTTCGCGGGATTCGGCTCATTCTCTACGGAGACAGCCAACAAAGCCTCCATATAATCAAGGCATACTTCCTCGGCAATCTCCGCGTAAATTTTGTCAGACGCTTCAAGTCCAACGCGGTCATAAGCGATTGCGGCAGCCGCGTAAAAGTATAATCCCAGCGAGTGCGTCAAAGTATGGACTACCGCTGAACCCTGACCGATTGCCGTCAATATAATCATAAGCGGCATTTACTGCGTTTCGCGGACGCTCATCATTCGGACAATATTTCTCGAATATCGGTAAAATTTTATCTGTAGCGTAGCCAAGACACCACTTGCGAATGGTATCCTTTCTTTGTGTATCTATCAATTCTCGTAGCATAACGCAGGACGGCGAATTAACATCGCCGAGCATTTTACGTGGTTTATTTGACATAATCTCATGTTCCTTATGTTTTCAGGCTTTTCTTCTTTATTTTTATGCAGTCATTCAAATGCACAATCTGATGGCGGGTTAAAGGCATTTGAATCAACCCCGCGACATTCTTTTTGCCCCAGAAATCAATCAGCCATATTGATTCTTCTTTTGTAGATACCGCGTTTTCGTCAATAATACGCCGCAGACTTGACGCTTGCATTTTTCGCTTCATGTCTGCCGGTTTTAATTGCCGGAGTATCTCCCTTGACTTTTTGCCTACAGCTATTCTGTACGCAAATAATTCTTCTCTGTTTATATTCAAGCTGAAATCTGATATTTCATCAGCGGTCAGCGCATTTCCCGTGTCCGTTATGGTACATTTCAGCTTATCAATCCAATTATCACAGTTTATAACTTGCGTACCGTCAGCGATTAAAATATTCGCGCATATATCTTCAATGCGGGTTATATGCCACACATTATATGCAAAAGTTCTGCCTTTATCATAAGTTATTTCATTGAAACATTCGTCGCTTACGCTCTCAAAAACTTCATCTGCAAAGGTATTATCCTTTACAGATGATACTTGCTTGTCATGCACCATTGAATGAAGTTCTAAACTCAGAGTGATTGCCTCGTCAAAATATTCCGGCTTCAAAATAATGCTTTTCAAATTTGCTTGCTTTGGATTCCAGTCGGTTGCTACGGAAAACATACGATTACTCCCTGTTTCTAATTTTCTATTTTATTTGCTTTATCTATAAACATAATCCCGTCAAGATGGTCGATTTCATGGCAAAACGTCGCGGCAAGAAAATCATTACCCTTAACCTCAATCGAATTTCCGTTGCGGTCAAACCCTTTTACGGTAACGCTTTTCGGGCGGGTTACATATCCTCGCGGCGAACCGGGTGCGATTGAACCCTCAAGCACTTCCTGCGTTTCCTGGCTTGTTTCAGATATAACGGGATTTATTTATAAGTTCAATAACTCCGTTGTCGTCATTTACAACAACGATACGCTTTAAAATTCCGATGTGAACCGCAGCACAACCGTACCCATTCACTTTTTCAAGCGTTTCCCTCATATCGTCAAGCAGATTCCACAGCCGTTCGTCAAACTTTTCAACTGCACGGCTTGTCTTGCGGAATAGCGGGTCGTTCCACTCTGTTAAATTGCGTATTGCCATATTTCAATCAACCTCACATTTTTCAAATGCGTTTTTCGGACAAAACTCCATGCACTTACCGCATAAAATGCACTTTTCCCGGTCAATCTCCGGCAGAGCGTAAATATCCTTTTGCGAAATCGCTTCTTTCGGACAGACAGCAATAGACGGACATTTGTGGTTTTGCGGACACTTTTCCTTGTTTACGATTATTTTCATGTTGGTTTCCTCATTTATTTTGCTTTTTTCAATAATTTTATATTCAATCCCAATGCAATTACGCCAAGAACAATAAATACTATTACTAATCCGAATAATTGACCGAGTTCTATGACAATTCCCAAATTTAATTGCATGATTGTCTGACAAATTACGCATACCGCTACCCCTGTAAGCAGCGTAAGAATAACCGGCGCAAGCTGATACGCAACCGATTTTTTCTTTATTAACATTACTCCGCAGTATAACGCGGTTGGCAAAATGACAGCCAAATCAATAACAAAAGTCGGTTCTGTTGTGTATATATCAATAATCTCCATCGGCGTACCCGATAATATTGTTGGCAGAACAAACATCAGCCATTGCAGAACGGAGCAGCCGGAAATAATGATAAATATAGCTGTCCCTGTCATTTTCTTCTCATATACATCGTTTTCAAATGACTTTTTATTCAGCAAATCAGCCATTGACATAGTGAACGCAAAAAAAGCGCAACCGAATTGTATGAGATAAAGCAGGAATAGCTTATTTAACGTAACGCCCAATGCAAGGCACGACGACGCATACAGGATAATCGAAAGCAATCCGCATTTCAAAAAAGGACTGTACGGTTTATTTTTCAAGGCGAATACTACAAAAATTAAGGCTAACGCCGTAATTATAACGGCAATATCCGTTCCTTTGGTTGCGCCTACTTTCATAATAGCGTCATTGGCATATATTCCATCGCCGAATAAAGTTATCGGCTGTCCGTATATATTCTCAACTACCCTTTGTGAGCCGCTAAACGAATAAAACAAGCCCAAACAAGCTGAAATTATTGCGAATACTGCTGAAATAATAGACAATATATTTATTGATTTTTTCATTATATAATTTTTCTCCTAATCTTCGGTTTTATCAAGTTATAACTCCGTTCAATCATAAGTTTAAGCTCATCTTCTGGCACATCTCCGTCGATGATAACCGTGTTCCAGTGTTCCTTATTCATGTGATACGCAGGCGTTACATCTTTATAGATATGCCGCAATATATCAGCCTCATTCGGTTCGCATTTCAAATTCACGCAGAACTGCCCGTTACGCTTATAGATATGAGCAAAACCCTTTTTATTGGCTCCGTGACGCATAACCGTCCACGCTCCGTCGTCCGCATGGGCTGCCCCGTTGTCAAACGGATAATCCTCATAAATATTCGCAAATGATAGGCAGTAGTCAGTCAATTCCTTGCGTGTCATGATTTTTTCCTCAAATATTTGCGTTCAATCAAGTCTAGGGATTTTTGCGTGGGCCTTAACCTATCCTCGTAAGCCTGCTTATAAATTCGCGGGATTTTTTTGATACGGAAATTCATATCATCCAAATCAAATGCGGTTATATCAAAATTGTCTATGCCAAGCCATTGGCTAAAACGCTTATAATCTATGCCTTTTTTCTTCTTAAATGCGTTTGCTAAATCTTGAAGTCCGGAAATGCCGCCACAATCCTCAACAATGCCAAAGCCAGATCCTTCAAGGACTCTCGGTAATTCGCCGCCTGGTAGCTCTTTATCTGTAAATACCTCTTCAAGTGTCAACGATACCCACCAATCATTACCGAAGTCATAATTAACGTTAAGGCGATCACCAATACATTCAACCGCATGACGTAACCGCGTTGTTACTGCATCTGCTTGTTTCTTGTTAGGTACGTCAATGGGTTCAAACGATTCGTTTATGATTTCGTAGCGTAAAATGAAATTTTCAATAGGAAACATACTGTGGGGTAATTCTTCGGTTCTGTTTGGATGTAGTTGTTGCCAAACGGCACGAATGTTGCTGCCCCTAGGTACTTCAATCGCCATCAAGTGGCTTGCCGTCATCTCGAACAACACTTGAACAATATATCCAAGTCGTGCAACAGTAAT
>Ga0082212_10002850_pt1 | contig 13156 bp, 7 predicted proteins | sample TergutNt197P3_FD_71548 | JGI IMG/M metagenome (GOLD analysis project Ga0082212, IMG submission 71548) | Neocapritermes taracua P3 segment gut microbial communities from Petit-Saut dam, French Guiana - Nt197 P3 | ecosystem: Host-associated > Arthropoda: Insects > Digestive system > Gut ... | reverse complement strand
CCGTGGTATTCATACGGAAGACGACTCTTGTGTAACGGTCTACGGGAATGTAATAGTCCCGGGGGATATGGGCTGTGGGGTCTTTACTATTAATGGCTCGGGCGCGGAGGTCATCATAAGTGGGTCTATTGTTATTTCCAGAGATGATGATGCTGTGTATATCAACCTGAATGATAATTCCAAAGAGGAAGGCGACGGGGTCATAGACCCTGCAATGCCGGGGTATCTGAAATACTCAGATGGTACCGATACCGTATGGGTGCGGGATCCGGCGGTGTTTGTGGCGGTGGAGGAGATTGTCGGTGTGCCGGGCGAGATTGTGGCTGGGGTTTCGTATACGCTCTCGGGGACGGTGATCCCTTCTTTTGCTACGAACAAAGCGATTGCCTGGAGCATCGCGGACGCTGACTCTGGCGAGACGGGCGCTGTGCTTTCCGGTGGCGTGCTGCGGGCGGTGGCTGCCGGTACGCTGCGGGTCCGGGCGGAGGTTGCGAACGGGCTGCCTGATGGGGCGTTTTGGGGGCGGACATATACGCAGGAATTTGAGATAGAGGTCTTGGCTCCTGCGGTCTCGCTGATCTCCGTCTCGCCTACGCACGCGGTGCTGGCGAGCATGGATGACTCCGCGGCGTTCAATGCGTCGCTCGCGCCGTCTGCCGGCAGCCCCGAGAACTACAAGAAAATACAGTGGAGCGTCAGCGACACGGACGCGGCAAGGCTCGTCGTCACAAACGACGGCAGGCGGGCGACGGTCTACGCGAAGTCTGTCAGTACGGCGAAGACCGTGCTGCTCACGGCGGTATACGACGGTTTATACACCGCGACGGCGACGGTGGAGATATTGCCCGCGCCTGGCGATGTGACGGCCAAGCTGCTTGAGACAAAAGTGAGCGTCAACAAGGCGAAGGAGATTGGGGCGCTCGTGCCCGTCCTTGTCACAAACCAGCTCCCGGGGGATTTCGGGGTCGGGGCTTTTGGCGTAGACGGCGCGGTCGGGGCTTTTGCGGGCGGCGCGGTCGGCTCAGTGGTGTTCGACTATGTCGAGATGTACCAATACCGGGGGAAGGTCGGCAATACAAAAGTCAACGATTGGGATCTGATGGTCAGCGCCCCGTATGACGACGGAACGAAATCGGCTCTTGCGTCGTATACTGCCGGTGCGCCTGTCTTCAGCGCGGATATGTATGAGGACGACGCCCGCTATGTCGCTATAGGCTCGACAAGGGCAAACGGCACGGTCAAAAATGTGAAGCTGGCCTTCCACGTTGCGGGGACAACAGACTGGGTCTGGAGCGAAAACGCGCTCGACTTGACAGTGACGACGAAGTACCCGAAGATCACGCTCAGGGCCGGGCAGCTCAATCTGGCCTTCCCGGGGGCGGGCGCGGCCTTGACGGCGGCGAGCCCGGACGGGGAATGCACGATAAAGAATGTGACCCCGGCAAAGGCAGGTACATATACATGGACCGGCAGCGAGCTGAGGCTTGACGCTGCCATGACGAAGGCCGCCACAGTCAAGGCGGCGGTTGAGGTTGAGGTCGAAGGCTACAAGGCGGCGTACGCGAAAGCCCCGTCGGTGAGCGTGAAGGTCGTGAACACCCTGCCGGGCGTGAAGCTTTCGTCTTCGTCGGTGCGGCTGATGAAAGACCCGCCCGCGAACAGCGCCGCGGAGATCCGGCTTGTCACGTCCAACAAGAAGATACCGTTCGAAAGCGGATACAAGATCTTGAACGTCACATGCGAGCCGAACAGCAAGAACAAGTCAAATGTCGAGGTTGCCTACAGCGCGGGTGTGCTGAGCGTGGGGCCTGCCTCTGATTGCGTGCGCGGCAAGGCACGGCTCGCGATATGGTTTGAAGGCGCCGGTGCGCCGAGGTACCTGACCCTGACAGTCAGCGCCGTGGTCGACCCGGCAAACAAGAACACGCCGGTCAAGCCGTCGCCGGTGATCAAGAAAGCTACGGTGAACACAAGGCACGCTACAGGCGCGAAGATCGTGGACATCCCGGTCTCGCTCGGCGTCGCAAACCATGTGGTGGGCGACTGGAAGGTGCTGAACGCGGGCTTTGCGGGCTCTGCTTTGGGCGCCGCCATAGGCGTGACGCCGGGGCGGAACTCTGTGAGCCTGTACGTGAAGGACCAGGCGGCGCTTGGCGCTTTGCTGGGGAACAAGAACGCGAACAGGACACATACGCTGAATATTGGCTCGCCGGGCCTTGTCCGGCCGGCGGGCGCGGCGAACCCGTATACGTTCAGCTTCAAGCTGACCGTCACGGACAAGGCGCCGTCCCTCTCTGTCAAGACGAAGGGAAGGATTGATATCGCGAACCCGGCCTCGGCCGTGGCCGTGACTGTGGGCACGTCAAACGCCGCGCCCGATATCGCGAAGGTTGAGCTGTTGACGGGCCCGGCAGCGGGCGCGCCCGCAAGCGCGGACTACAGGGTGGCTTCCGCCAGCGGCAGGGTCTTCACGATCGCGGCGGCGCAGGCCGGGCGGCTCGTGCCGGGTGTGTCAAACGCGCTCTACGCGCGCGTGACGCTGAAGAACGGCGTGGCGCTGACCAGCAAGAAAATCACGGTGAAGCCGGTGCAAGGCAAGGGCAAGGCCACGCAGAGCGCGAAGGCCGTCACGCTGTACAAGCTCGACCCGCTTCGCGGGCAGGCCGTCTCATTCGGCATCACAGCCCCCGCGAACGCGAAGCTCGGCGCCGTGCAGCTGAACCAGGCGACGCTTGACAGATTTGGCCTGCGCGAGGCAACCAGCGCCGCCCCGTATTTCAACGCGGGCAATAAGAGCGACGGCTTCAAGCTCGTGCAAAACGGCAGCGGTAGCTGGACGATATCATTCAAAGACAGCATGGCGCCGAAGAGAAGCAACGGCGCAAACCTGAACAAGAGCTACAAGCTCAAGGTCGAGCTCTGGGCCGAAGGGGCGTACGCGGTCGATCCCGCAACGGGCAAGGCTGTCGCGCTGCAGGCGTACAACTCAAAGACGAAGAAGTGGGTCAACAAAACGAAACCCACAACAGTCACCATCACCGTGAACATCAAATAAACCGTAAAACATAGGGGCGGCAAATCCTGCCGCCCTCAATGCCGAAACGGGCTGGTTCATGTTGCCAAAAGACTGTAAAAAGGTGTACTATTTCTATATGAAGAGACAGCTCAAAAAGAAACCAAGGTGACACAATGATTATTCTCGATTCCGCGAGAAAACACGAGATTTCTGATTTCGACATGTTAGCAACCATAGCAGATCCTTATGTTATTGCAGAGTTGAGAGAGAATCCCGAGAAGCTATTATTTTTAGGATTCGACTCCAAGGCCAGAGCAATTGAAGTCATTACTGACACAGGAAAAGGTGGAGAAGTATTTGTAATACATGCAAATTTGATAACAGCTGAAAATGAAAAACTCCTTGAGGAGGTATTAAAATGAATGAGACAGTAAATGTGATTTGGAAAAGAGGCGAGAAAAACATGCCGGAAAAAGCAAAACATGTTGTTGAGGCAGCTCAAGATGAATTGCTGCTCAAAGCCCTGCAACTACCGGCAGAGGTAATTGACACTATCAGATATAATGCTGAAAAAAATGCTCAAACTGTAAATGTTTATATTTCTACAATTGTAATTGAACGCCTAAGAACGGCATCGTAGGACAAAAAAGCACGGACATAATGGGGACGTTTCTATTATGTCCTGGCACGCACAACGCAGGGGAAGTGGCCTCTATTTTACTTGACAAGTACCGCCCCGCCCCAAACAACTTGCAAACCCCGGAACAAATAGCTTGCAAAACCCGGAACAAATAGTTTGCAAAACACGAAACAAAAGAATACTATAATAGGTATGGACTATAGAGAAAGGATAGTTGACAAGCAAATATCAAGATATCTGAAACTGTTTGGCGGCGTATTGCTTGAAGGTCCGAAGTGGTGCGGCAAAACTTGGGCAGCGAGAAACGCTTCAGAAAGCGAATTTGATGTTGCTGATCCTGAGGGCAATTTTCGAAACAGAGAAACTGCCCTCCTGAACCCGTCAGTAGTACTTGAAGGGCCAAGACCACACCTTATTGACGAGTGGCAAGAAGTCCCGACTCTTTGGGATGCCGTCAGGTATGAAATTGACAGGACAGGACGAAAAGGCCAGTTTATTCTAACCGGTTCATCTACTCCTGCTGACAATAAAACGATTCATAGCGGAACCGGACGAATCGGTCGTATCAGGCTCGAAACAATGACCATGCATGAATTGGGCATTACAAATCCGGCAATCTCACTGGAGGAACTCTTTGCCGAAAACCAACCATTTGAAAACGGAAAATATGCCGGAAAGCAGACAATAACAGATCTGGTTGGCGTCATTTGCAAAGGCGGCTGGCCAGGCCTGATTGAGCTGGATATCAACGACGCAGCAGAAGTAGTCGCCGGTTATCTTGATAATGTCAGCAAAATCGATATATCAAAAATCGACAACGTAAAACGCGACCCTGACAAAATAAAGTCGCTATTAAGATCATTGGCACGTAATGTAGCAACAACAGTTAAATACTCAACAATAACCAGGGACATATCGGAATCAGAAGGCACATCAATTTCAAATGAAACAACAACAGAGTATATGAAAATACTAAAGAGACTATTTCTGTTGAGAGATATTCCTGCATGGGAACCGGCTCTGAAATCGACGGTTCGTCTCAGGTCTACCCCAAAACGGATCTTTTCTGATGCCTCTTTAGCTGTCAGCGCTTTAGGAGCAAACGTCAAATCGCTTGAATCAGACCTAAAGCTATTCGGTTCTCTTTTCGAAAATCAAATCCTGCACGACCTCATTGTGTATGCCGGCAATATTAGTGCAGAAGTCAGGCATTATCAGGATAACGCCGGTCTTGAGGTGGACAGCATAGTTGAGAAACGCGATGGTTCATGGGGAGGAATAGAAATCAAACTGGGGTACCATCAGGAGGACAAGGCTGCTATGACTCTACTTCGGCTAAAGAAAAAAATGCAGGAAAACAATCAAAAACCACCGGCCTTCCTGGCCGTCATTATAGGAGTTGGCGGCTTGGCAAAGAAAAGAGATGATGGTGTTTTAGTTGTACCTGTAGACTGTCTTTGTCCTTGAGCCAAAAGCCATAGCCAAAAGCCATAGCCAAAAGGGTAGCCAAAACGGTTCTGTCTGTGTTCTCGTCATTGCGAGCAAAGCGAAGCAATCCATTGGCGGAAGTGGTGCAGGCAATCGTAGGGGACGCACACTAAGGCGTATGTGTAGATTTGTGTAAAAAACCCGCAAAATACCCTTGAAAATTACATGAATATATAGTATACTTCCTCCATATTATACAGGAGGCGTGCTTGATGGAACGGAAAATCAGCAAATACCTGCTTGAATGGAAAAACAGCAACTATCGCAAACCCTTGATATTGCAAGGCGCCCGGCAGACCGGGAAGACATATTCCGTTCTTGCTTTTGGCAGGGAAGAATATGCGAACGTTGCCTACTTGAATTTTGAAACCAATCCCGTCCTGAAAAACAGCTTTGATGGAAACATAGAGCCGGCACACCTTATTCCGCTGTTGTCCCGCATCTCCGGGCAGACCATCGTAGAGGGAAAAACCTTGATTGTTTTTGACGAGGTGCAGCTTTGCGAAAGAGCGCTCACTTCGCTGAAATATTTCTGCGAACTCGCTCCGGGGTATCACATCATAGCCCTGGGCAGCTTGCTTGGCGTGGCTGTCAACCGTAAAGAGTTTTCTTTCCCTGTCGGAAAAGTAGATATTAAAACCCTTTACCCTATGGATATGGAAGAATTCCTGCTGGCCTTCGGCGAGCAGGAATTGATTTCACAAATCCGCGCATGCTTCGCCTCAGATGAACCCATGCCGGCCGCCCTGCACGATGCGGCGCTGTTATATTACCGCACCTATCTCATCGTTGGCGGAATGCCGGAATGCGTAGAAAAATTCATAGCTACAAAGGACTACATTCTGCTGCGCCACAATCAAGCCGTGATACTTGAAAGCTATTTGGACGATATGAGCAAATATAACAGGGAGAATGAAATTAAGAAGACCCGGCTGACCTATGACAATATCACGGTTCAGTTGTCGAAAAAGAATACAAGATTTCAGTACAAGCTGATCAAGACAGGCGCCCGCGCCGCGGAGTTTGAGAACGCAATAGAATGGTTGGTCTTGTCCGGGATTACAACGCGCATACAACGCGTGGAACGGCCGCTGAAGCCGCTCGAAAACTACCGCGACATAGATTCTTTCAAAATATATGTTTCAGACGTCGGGCTGCTTTGTGCAAAAAAGGACATCGTCTGGGAAGACGTGGTGTATATGTCAGATGATTTGGCTGATTTTAAAGGCGGGATGACTGAAAACTATGTTTGCGGGCAGCTCGCCGCAAACGGCTACCACTGCTACTACTGGATGAGTGATCGCGGGGCGGAAGTCGATTTCATTATTCAAAGGGAGGGCAAGGTCATCCCTATAGAGGTCAAATCCGCTGAAAACACAAAAGCCAAAAGTCTTGATGTATTTATAAAGTCGTATAAGCCGGCTTATGCCATAAAGCTTTCTACAAAAAATTTCGGGTTCTCAGGAGGGAAAAAAACAGTCCCGCTCTACGCCGCCTTCTGCCTGTAGCCGCCTCCTCTAAAATTGAATTTATCGCATACTTGCAAATCGCGGGGTTTTTGTGGTATTTTTGTACCATTAAATAGTGTATGCGTGGCATCGGCGATTCTTGTGTCTGTTCTGTCCGGCATACGGAGCTTGTTTTCTGATTTCTGAGTATATTCGGGGGATGTGAATTGAATAGTGTGGGACACAGCAGGGACGCTTCTGTTTGTGTTCTTTAGGTGGTAATTGTAGAGTTTTTGGTAAGAAATTGCGGACCGAAAAAAACCGCTAAGAAGTAACAATAAGTGTGACGGGGAAGATATGCTGGGTGTGTGATAGGAGAGAGACGATGAAAAAGATGAGCAGAATATGGTCGGTGGTACTTACGGTAGCGATGGTGTGCTCGGTCGTGACGTTCATGCCCGCAGCAGCCTTCGCAGAGGAGGAACCCGCTTGGCCCGACGAAAGTAGGGGCGACATCCTGTCGCCCGCTGGCATAGACGAATCGCAGGTCGGGCGGCAGGATGCCGCCCCTACGGGTATAGACGACCCTACGGTTTTGCCGCTGGCTGACTATGAATATGAGGTTATCACTGTCGGCAGCGCTACCGCCCTGATGTACGCATTGGACGATGCAGAGACGAATTACAATGGCAATGAGGATAACGCGCGGATAATAAAACTAACAGCCGACATCGATTATTATACGGGCAGAACCATCAGCAACAAAAAAATCATCTTTGACCTGAATGGCAAGAACCTGTTGTTCTCGGGCGGACTGACTGTCGGGTCTAATACTGCATACTCCTATATCGACTATATCGACACCAGCGCTCAAAAGAGCGGCAAGTTCGAAGTGAGCCGTACTATTTCAGCAGCCGGCTCCGGTCCTTATAACTCCTTGGACGTTCGAGGCGGCAGCTACTGCAAACTGAACGGCGCATCAATAACTGATAGCGGAACAGGTACAAAGCGTGCAGCTCACGCTGTTCACTGCGATAACGGCGAGGTCATAGTGACAGGTATTATTACAGCAACTATTTAAGATAACGGCAACGGGAGCGTCGATGGCATCCACGTATTAGGCGGCAAGGTTGACGTGATGGGAGCTATCTCCGCAACTGCCTTCGCCGGGGCAGCCCGTGGCGTTTACGTCCAAAACGGCGAGGCTAACGTGACCGGGGACATTGAGGCAATCGACACTGCTCACTCCGACCCCAGCCAAACTGAGTACACCTCCGGCGTCGAAGCAGGCATAAACGGCAAAGCTGATATAAAAGGCGCTATTTCAGCGTCGGGCAGTTTTATCGCCTTCGGCATCCACGCAAGAGGCGGCGAAGTCACAGTCAACAAAGGAAAAAACAGCGGCATTTCGGTAACAGGGCCCGGGGACGGAATATTCAGAGGGGTTCATGTAGCTCCACAATCCTACGTAGGGGGCACGGCAACTGTGAACTGCGATATCGAAGTAATCAGCTACGGAGAGACCACCGGAGTTTTCGTAGATGTAGGCGAGGCTACAGTCTCCGGAAACATTAAGGCGAACGGCAAAGAACTCTTGAGGACCGTTGGGGTTCTCGCAGGAAACGGGAGCGTAAATGTGACCGGAAATATAATAGCGAACGGCAATGCGTCTACTTACGGAGTATCCGTATACACCGGCTCCGAAGCAAATATAACAGGGGATATAGAGGCGACCGTCGAAGGCGTGGGGCACGCGTACGGCATCAGTGCGACCGGAAGTGATTCGGGCAACGCTATAGCCAATGTGACCGGAAACATCAAGGCGGTCGGCAAAGGCACGGGGCACGCGTACGGTGTCTACGCAATAAATAACGGCGCCATATATGCAAAAGGCGCCATAAATGCGGCCGGCAAAAACAATTCCTACGGCGTTTTTGCAGACAGAGACGAGCACGGCGGCAGCATAGTCGCCTGTATAGGGAATATAACAGCCGCCGGCAGCCCCGGCGCCGTGAACGTGTACGGCATCCGCACAAAAGGCAGCAACGTCATCGCAGACGGAAATGTTACGGCAAATGGCGAGGGAAACCTCTATGGCGTTTATGCCGATGGTTATGTGCCCTTCGGCGGCAAAGCCACCGTGAACGGTCAAATATCCGTCCCCACAGGCGCAGGCGCAACCTCGACCGCGACAAGGATTTTCGCAGGTTCAAACACGCCGAATTACCTGCCGGACCATGAAAGTAAGCCGGGATACGATGCATATACGGATAATATATCTTCTCCCGCGAATCCCACACAAACCGACGCCAACACCGTTTGGGAGCGCAGGGCGGACAATGCCCAGCCCGTGTGCTCTATAGGGACCACCCTCTACTATTTCCTGCCGGACGCGATCGACGCGGCGCGGGACGGCGACACAATCAAGATGCTGAAAAGCTTCACGCATACATACAGCCGGGCTGACCCGATATACATTACCAACCACATCATCCTCGACCTGAACGGGAAAAAGGTAAGTCTTGTGAACACAAACGAAGATGCAACCTTCGGCGGTGTCCATGTCCAAGGGGCAAACGGCTGGCTTGAACTTGTAGACCCGTACAACGGGGAGTTCAATGTCATATCCCGGAAGACGCCCATATGCGCCTATGACGGAGGCACGGTCGAGGTGTCGAGCGTAGTCGCCAGGACTCTTTCCGCCGATAATAACAGCCAAGCCGTGCTTGCAGAGGGTATGGAAAGCGAAGTTACGGTCTTCGGGGACGTTACGGTAGAGGGGCCGGGCGATAATTATAATTGTCTGCGCGCGGCTTTCGGGAAGATAACTGTCAAAGGCAGCGTCACGCACATAAACAAAAACGACTATGCCGTATATGTGGTCAACGGCGGCATAGTCACAATCGACGGGGAGCTCAGGACCACGCCGGGCGCGAATTATATCTATTGCGGCGGGGAGCCAAGACTGCCGAATAGTTTCGACGGAGCCTCCGGGAATTCAGAAACCACGAAACCAGGCTATCTCCAGTATTCCGATGGCACTTGCTTCGTCTGGGTGAAAGGCTTGAGCAGCAGCGCCGTCTGCTATATCGAAAACGGCGGCACGGCGATTTCGTACAATAGCGTCACCGCCGCAATAGGCGCCGTGCCCACATATATAAATCCGCATGACGCCCGGACAATTATTATGCTGCAAAATACAGACCAAACCGGCACAATAAGTGTCGATGGAAAATACATAGCTTTAGACCTGAACGGATACGCGCTGAATGTGACGTCCTCGTCGGGTAGCGGGCTTTATGTCACTAATGGAGGCACGGTCAAATTGGCCGATCCGGCAAACGGGCAGTTTAACGTAGAAAGTACAAGCACAAATCCATTAAATTATGGCGTCTTCGCCGACTTTAACAGCTATGCCGAAGTGACAAACGCGACTTCGGAATCCACGGATAATAATGTAGGCGGGGTTTACGCAAATATGAACTCAGAAATCATTGTGTTTGGCGATGTGGTTTCCAATCCTGCCGGCAATGATTCCGCCGGGGTTATCGCATACGATAACAGCAGTGTGACCGTAAACGGTAAAATCATCGTACCCGATTCTGAGCTTGGCAAATACATTAATGTTGGCGGTTATAAAACGGAAGGACAACACGAAGCAGTTTCAAGCAAGCCGGGCTACTTCGAGTATTTAGGCGGTCTCGACAGCTCCGTCTTCGTCCGCGACCCCTCCGCTTTTCTCCCCGTTACGGAAATCAGGGGCGTGCCGGAAGAGATTTCCGCGGGCCTTCAGTACACCCTTGTGGGTCAGGTCTTCCCGTCCTTTGCGACAAACAAAGTGATCGACTGGAGCATTTCACCTGATGACACCGGAGAAACGGACAGCACGCTTTCCGGCAACGTCCTGCAATCAAAGAAGCCGGGCAAGCTGATAATCCAGGGGGCAATCGCGAACGGCCTTCAGGCAGGAACGCCCGAAGGCAGAACATATACCCAGGAATTCGAAATAGAAGTCACCTCCCAGTCCGTCTCGCTAATTTCCGTATCGCCCTCACACGCGATTCTGGGGAGCGTAACGGATGAAGCGGTCTTCACCGCGGAGCTGAAACAGCCCGGAACCAACCCGGATAGTTACAAAAAAATAGAGTGGAGCATAAGTGACGGGAGCCTTGCAACAATCCTCGTCACAAATGACAACAGAAAGGCCACAGTCCGCATAACGGACGCAAGCAAAGCAAAAACACTCAAGCTCACCGCAACCTATGACGGCGCATACAAAGCGTCAGCAACGGTAGAGATATACCCGAACCCGGGGAACCCGGCAGGCGTCGCCGCAAAACTCCTGGGAAACGAGGCAACGGTAAACAAGGTGAAGGAGGTCGGCGCGCTCGTGCCCGTGCTCATCACTAAGCAGGCCCCGAAAGACTTCGGCCTGAGCGCTTTCGGCATGGGCCTGGACCCGTTGGCGGCCGAGGAGCCCGAAGCAGTCGGCACAAAAGTAATTGAAAAAATTGAACTCTTCAAGAAGGACAGCAAAGGAAAATACACAGTCAGCGTTCCCGAAGAAGAATTCTCGGCAATGACGTATCCATACGATGACAGGTATATCGCGATAGACGCGGGGGAAAAAGCGAAGAACATGACCGTCATGGTGAAAGTAACGCCGCTGAACGCGATTGACGCGATAGACGTCGGCACGCTGAAGCTGACCGTAGCGGAAAAATACCCGACGATCACCCTAAAAGCAGGGCAGCTGAACCTTGCGTTCCCGGAGCAGAGCGCGCCGCTCACGGCCGAGAGCCCGGACGGGGCGTGCACCATACTAAGCGTCACCCCGCTCACCGCTAATACGTTCACATGGAACAGAACCGAACTTAGGCTTGCGGCCGGCATGAACCGCGCCGGCACATTCAAGGCGAATGTAGAGGTTTTTATTGATGGTTACAAGAAGGCATACAAGACGGCGCCGGAGGTGAATGTGAAGGTCGTGGACACTGCGCCCAGCGTGAAGCTGTCGCCCACTTCGGTGAAGCTGATGAGTGCGGCTGAGGCAAACGGGGCCGCGCAGATACGCCTTGTCACGGGCGACGCGAAAGTCCCCTTCGAGAGCGGCTACAAGGTGGCGGACGTCAAGCCGCTCGGGCCGACCAACACGTACAAGTCAGTTGTCGAGGTGGAATACAGTGCGGGTACAATTATGGTGAAACCCGCGGAAGGCTGCGTGAGCGGCAAGGCGCGGCTTGAGGTGATATTTGAGGACTGCTCAAAATCCCTCCCCCTGACGCTGACCGTGAAAGTGGTCAATCCTGCAAACAAGAGCACGCCGGTCAAGCCGGCTTCGAAGGTCAAAAAAGCCACGGTGAATACAGGGTACGAGAATGGCGCGAAGATAGCGGATATACCGATTTCGCTCGGGGTCGCAAACCATGTCGTGAGCGACTGGGACGTTGCGTTCCCCTCCGGCAGCTACAAAACAACCCTTGAAGAAGCCATCGGCGTGACAGCCGGTGAAAACTCGGTGAGCCTTTATGTGAAAGACAATGACAAGCTGAAACTGCTTGCGCCGAAGAACGGCAACAGGACACACAAGCTGATAATCAGCTCGCAGGGCCTGCCGCGGTCGGGGAGCGTGAAAGACCCGTATCCTGTCAAGGTCGACCTGGTTGTCTCGGACAAAACAGCGACAATATCGTCCCTGAAGACGAAGGGCAAGGTGGACATCGTAAATCCGGCCTCGGCCGTCACCGTGACGATAGGCACGAAGAATGCCGCGGCGGATATCCAGGATGTCGAGCTGTTGACAGGGAACAAAGCGGGCGCTCCAGCCAGCGCAGACTTCCGCGTGGCCTCTTTCGGCGGCAAGGCCTTCGAAATCGCGGCTGCGCATGGGCAGCTTGTGCCGGGCGTTTCGAAAACCGTCTACGCAAGGGTAACGCTGTATAGCGGGGCTTCGCCGGTCACGAAGAAAATCAAGATCAAGCCTTCTCAGACTAAGAGCAAGGCCACGCAGAGCACAAAGGCCGTGACGCTGTACAAGCTCGACCCGATGCGCGGGCAGACGCTTGAGCTCGGCCTCAAGACGCCGGCAAACGTACAGCTCGGCGCGGTGCAGCTGCAGCAGTCGAGCCTGAACAAATGCAAATTCACCTATGACGGAAACAAAACGACAAACGGGCTCAAGCTTGAGCAGCGCGGCAGCAGGAGCTGGACGCTGTCCTTCGAGGACGGGGCGTTCAGTGACGGCAGCGCGCTCAAAGTCATGGGACAGAAGAAGGGCAAGCCGGCCAACATAGGAAAGAAATACAAGGTCAAGGTCGAGCTCTGGGCCGAAGGGACATACAAGTTTGACGCAAACGGCAAAATCGTCCCGCTGAAAAGCGGCAGCAAAAAGTCCAAGCCCACGACCGTGACTGTGAAGGTCATCATCAGGTAGGGGCGGCTTCAGCGCATTCGCGCTTCGCTATCCGCGATGCGGCATCCTGCCGCCCGCACGAAAGCCAGCCGCTCGCACCGAAAGGCTCCCTCCGATTTGTGAGCGGCTTTTGTTACACAAATCTTCGGGAG
>Ga0082212_10008756_pt1 | contig 13157 bp, 16 predicted proteins | sample TergutNt197P3_FD_71548 | JGI IMG/M metagenome (GOLD analysis project Ga0082212, IMG submission 71548) | Neocapritermes taracua P3 segment gut microbial communities from Petit-Saut dam, French Guiana - Nt197 P3 | ecosystem: Host-associated > Arthropoda: Insects > Digestive system > Gut ... | reverse complement strand
CAATCGAAGGATCGCAAGAGTACGAAGAAGCTGTTATGAGCGGAGTCGAGCCGATGGATATAGTAATAAACGGCAACGACATGGGCTTTAAAGCCGTTTATTACCTGACGGACGAGAATGGCGGGATGCACAATACGCAGACTTTGATAGATGGCATTTATCCGCTGATCAGCGCAAAACTGACACTGCAGGACGGGCGGGATGTTGGCATTGTTAATCTGGCAATGAGCGGTGAAAACGGCAGCTACTATTTCACAAGCGGAGAGATGGAGTTCAACATAGCGGAGATGCTTGTTGAGCCGGAGGGCATGTACATAATCTTTGACGAAGCCTCGGAGTACTTCATCGAGACTGCGGAGCCGGTAGTATACCGGAACGGCGGATAGGTGGTGTTTGATTATGAAAAAGTTTGTGATTGTGGCGCTGTGTATTTTCATGCCGCTAATCGGATACAAAGTATATTTAAACGTTCGCTCTGAGCCATACGCGGACGAGAGCGTAGCTTTTGAGGTTTATGAATTGCTGCGGAGCAATGGGTATGACGTTTTTATGGAAGATGAAGCGGGACACTTCAATAGCACAAAAACCTTTGTGGTTGCTGTGCAGCCACAATTATACGAAGGTTTGGAATTTCACGAAATGGCGCAGCACCCGGAAGTTTTCTTTTTTTACATACATCTGTATAGCTCGGAAAACGACGCGATAATAAAGACAGGGCAGTTTAGCCCGAAAGGCGATATATACCTGAATGACGGGGGCGGATACCGTACCCTCGGATACCACACCGCGCCGCGCTACTATCAGAGCAGGAACGCTATTATTCAGTATCTCGGAGTGGACCTCGAGATAAAGGAAATGCTGGACGACTGCTATGGAATGCCGTTTGCGGGGTAAAGAAATTGTGCATGCTCAAGCGTGGAATGATATGATGAAGAGTCAACAACATCGGCACAGAAACACAATTGCCACAGAAATATTGAAAATTAACGCTGCCCGTGTTATTCTGGCTGTGCGTCAGACCGCACGTGTGGATAGAATGCTTTCAAGGAACTCAAGTTTGTGTAATGCTGGAGCGTTGTTATGAACATTATTTCTGTAACCAAAGAGAATTTAGAGCAGGAACATATTTGCTGCGCCATCTCAAATAATAAGGACAGTCAGGTTGCCACTAAAAAGTCATGGCTTGCCGAGCGCTTCTCGGATGGGCTTGTTTTCAAGAAGTGCGATGTGCGAGGCAAATGCTTCATCGAATACATACCTGCTGAAAAAGCTTGGTGCCCTATTGAAGCAGATGATTATATGCACATAAACTGTTTTTGGGTTTCAGGGCAGTTCAAAGGGCAAGGCTATTCCAATCTGCTTCTGGACGAATGCATTAATGACAGCAAGGCAAAGGGCAAAAAGGGGCTTTGCGTCCTGTCCTCAAAGAAGAAAATGCCGTTCCTATCTGATCCGCAGCACTTGAAATACAAAGGTTTCACTGTCGCGGACACAGCGGAGCCATTTTACGAATTGTTGTATCTGCCTTTTGACACAGACGCTCCGAAACCGTGTTTTAGCCAATCAGCCAAAACGCCCAGTATTAAGGAGCAAGGCTTTGTTCTGTACTATGCTCATCAATGCCCGTATACGGCAAAATATGTACCCTTGATTGAAAGCATTGCAAGAGCAAAATCAGTTCCGTTTATAACGATACGCTTTGAATCATATGAAGAAGCGCAAAATGCCCCCGCCCCGTCAACCTCATACTGCCTGTTTTTTGACGGTGAGTTCTTGACTAATGAAATACTATCCGAAAAAAAGTTTGAGAAGTTATTAGGAGCCTTGGACAAAACTCCCGCCATCATCTAAGCACCACCTGTTTCCGCCTGCTTTACGCGTTTTTCGGTTAAATACAGCCGAGTATTCGCCCTCAAAACCCGCAAAGCAGACGAAAACAATCGGCACTTATCTAAGACGCGACTTTTGTCCAGGGCTCCTAGCTGTGAAAGGATTGTTGTGAGTATACTCTTGAAACCGCCGTGCTTTGCCACGGCGGTTTCAGTGGGGGAGTGAGAGACCCACACTGATTCAGTGAGCGCAGCGAGTTCACTTGCATTTGCCATATAGCTCGCCGTAAATGCATTTCCACAGACACATACGGCGAGCTATATGCATTATATAATTCACAAGGACGAGCAAAAAAGCTCATAATTCAAGACATGCTGCTCAGACAGCAATGCTGAGAAAATCGAGAAATACAAATAGCTCGCCGTATCCATATAAAAAAGTGGACTTACGGCGAGCTATTTGTTAAAATAACAAAAAGGTGGGAGACTTGTCGTAGTAGAGGCTGGCTAGACGCGTAAAAACGCGTACTATCATGAGGTGTCAGAGTGATAGAGAATAAAACGATTATTGGCAGAAAAGCTGAACAAGAGCTATTGTTCGAGTGCCTTAACTCAAACAAATCCGAGTTCGTAGCGCTGTACGGCAGACGCAGGGTTGGAAAGACGTTTTTGGTACGGGAGTCGCTCGGGTCTGAGTTCGTGTTTTACGCATCAGGGATTCTTGGCGGATCTGCAGCAGTGCAAATAGAAAACTTCAATAAGGAGATCGTTGACTTTGGAGGGAGCAACGTTGCATCTGCAAAGAACTGGAATGAAGCGTTCAGTAATCTGAACGCTCTGATTGATGCGTCTACAAAGAAAAGTAAAAAGGTCATCTTTCTTGATGAAATATCGTGGATTAATACGCCAAAATCTGGTTTTCTACCCGCACTGGATCATTTTTGGAATCGCTACGCGTCCATGCGAAAGGACGTGTTTCTCATTATTTGCGGATCGGCGTCTTCATGGATAATCGATAATATTGTGAATAATACTGGTGGGTTACATAATCGATTGACAAGTGAAATTTATCTGCAACCATTTACACTACGAGAGTGCGAGGCATATTACCAGTCAAAAGAAATTGACATCCCAAGATATCAGGTGGCTGAAGCGTATATGATTTTCGGAGGAATTCCCTATTATATGGATTTCTTCAAGCCAAAGTACAGCATTGCACAAAATGTGGATGAGATATATTTTAAAGAAAACGCGCCCCTGAGAAATGAGTACTCGAATGTCTTCAGATCGCTTTTTAGTAACGCGGACAACCATGTGCGTGTAATTGAAGCCCTTGCTGAGAGAAACTACGGAAAAACCCGTGAAGAGATATTAGCGGCGACGGGCATGACGATGGGGGGCGGCCTTAGTAAAGTGCTGGGCGAACTAACGGCTAGTGGATTTGTTCGCGAATACCAGGCTTTTGGCAAGAAGAAGCGGGATCGCTTATACCAACTGATCGATCCGTTTACATTGTTTAACTCGCGATTTAGTTCCAAGCGCAACGCTTTCAGTAATGATTACTGGACGCGATTCTGCACGACGCCTGCGCACTCAGCGTGGGTCGGGTATGCCTTCGAAGTCCTATGTCTTATGCATATACAGCAAATTCGTAAGGCTCTGGGCATATCTGGTATTTTATCGGAAATCTACTCATGGAGAAGTAAAACACACGATCCGGGAGCGCAGATAGATCTTATTATCGAGCGTGGTGATCAGGTGGTCAATCTATGCGAAATGAAATACGCTCCGTCCGAATACGTTATTGACAAAGCGTATGATCTGAACCTGAGAAACAAACGATCTGCGTTTATCGCTGAAACACACACGCGAAAAGCGGCGCAAACAACAATGATCACAACCTATGGCCTTCGTAAAAATGCCTATCAAGCAGGAATCCCATACGAGGTCACCCTCGATGATTTATTCGAGTGATGAGGGTTACAATTTCTTAAAAAACAGATTACCGGAAACAACACTGCTCTTGTAGAAATCGAAATGTTTCACGTGAAACATATGACATATGGATAGTCGCGCATCAGCGTCGTGGGATATAGTCGGCTTTAGCAAGCTCATAATCCACGGCCGATTGCAATTCGCCCAACTGGTTATTCCATGTTCTATTTTGCGCGCTGACTTTTCGGAAACCAATCTTTTCATATACATGCTGTGCGCGCTTGTTATCCAGATTTGTGTCGAGAATAATCTTCTCATAACCGTAGCGCCCGAATAACTCGCTGATCAGCATATGGATTAATTCTGTCCCGTAGCCTTTTTCCTGCTTGGAAAAATCGCAGATTTTTATGCCAATTTCGGCAGTGCGATTTCCTTTGTTGCGATAGCTCATTTCTCCTATGGGAATGGAGTCAGCTTCTATGATGAGCCTGCGGAAAGTTTCGTCCGTATCCGCAGCTAAAGCTGCTTCGATTTCATCATCGGTCACTGACAATCCCATAGGAAAACCCGCATGTGCCATGACATTTCCATCGCGCCACCATATCCCGAGCTGCGGAGCGTCTGCGGCTGTTGCGTTGCGTATTGTCAGGTTATTTTTGGCAATATGCATTTTGTTGATCTCCTGCATTAAGAAATGATTCGCTTGCTTTGCGGTTTGCCCGGCGAAAGTGGAGCTGAAATACTTGCACGTGTGCATGGTAAGGCGTATTACGCATCCGAAGGGCCGGGGGCTTCTAACAGGATTGAAAAACGGAGCCTTGTCCAGGGCTCCGTTGCGGATTACTTTCGCTCTTTGAGGATATCGCGAATCTCGCGCAGCAGCTTTTCTTCCGCTGAAGGTTCCGGAGCCTGCGGCGCGGGCGGGGGCTCTGAATGCTTGTTGCGGAGTTTGTTCATTCCCCTGACAAACAGGAAGACTATTAGCGCGATTATTAGAAAGCTGATGACGCTGTTGATGAAGGCCCCGATACCCAAGGTACCGGGGTCTTTGTCTCCGTACAGCCGGGGCAGCGCGATCTCCCATGAAGAAAAGTCGACGCCGATCAGGATGCCGACAAGAGGCATAACGAGATTATTGACAATGGACGTCACAAGCGCTGTGAACGCACCGCCGACAATAATGCCGACAGCCATGTCTATCATATTGCCTTTGACAGCAAACTCCTTGAACTCATTAAAGAATTTTTTCATACGCAATACCTTTCTGCATCGCTTTTCCAAGGCTTCTATTCATCACATTAACTGGGACGAAATCACTTCGAGGCCGCCTAGGTATTTGCGCAGGACTTCCGGGACTATCACACTGCCGTCTTTTTGCTGGTTCTGCTCGACAAGCGCGGGGAGTATGCGAGACGTCGCCAGCCCCGATCCGTTCAGCGTGTGCATGAAGTCGATCCTGCCCGTTTCGGCTTGCCTGTAGCGTATTGCGCCCCGACGCGCCTGGTAGCAACGGGCGTTTGACACTGAGGAGACTTCTTTGTAACCGTTCATCGACGGAATCTGAATCTCAATGTCATATGTGCGCGCCATGGCGGCGGAGCAGTCACCCGCGGCGAGCTTGACTGTCCTGAAATGGAAACCAAGCTCCATCACGAGCTTTTCAGCCTTTGAAACAAGCTCTTCGAACGCGTCGTTTGAACTGTCGGGCGTTGTGAACTGAACCATTTCGACTTTGTTGAACTGGTGTCCGCGCACCATGCCACGTTCATCCGCTCCGTATGTGCCGGCTTCGCGGCGGAAACAGGGCGTATATGAGATATATTTTTTTGGCAGTTCCGCTTCGGTCAGGATTTCATCGCGGTGCAGCGATACAAGGGCGGCTTCGGCAGTGGGGAGCATGTAGTGCATCCGCTCGTCGGTCGGGTTTGCGATTCTGTATACTTCTTCAGCGAACTTGGGAAACTGCCCCGCAGTCTCGCCGCACATGTATTCCAGCATATGCGGTACAAGTATCAGCTCATATCCGTCGGCTATATGGGTGTCTATGAAATAGTTTAGCAGCGCCCACTCAAGCCGCGAGCCGAGCCCCCTGTATATCCAAAAACCGCTGCCCGCAAGCTTTGTGCCGCGCGGGTAGTCGATAAGACCGAGTTCCGTGCACAGATCGACATGATTCTTCGGCTCGAAGTCAAATGTATGTGGTTCTCCGTAATACTTGAGCGGCTCATTGTTCTCTTTGCCGCCTGGGGCCAAGTCGTCGTCCGGCGGATTCGGCAGACTTAGCATCAGCGTCTGAAATTCATCCTCTACTGTGCGCAGCTCAGTCTCTTCTTTGCGTATCATTTCCTTCAACGTGTTCATCTGGGCAAAGATCTCCGTTGTGTCGCTGCCCGACTTCTTTAGCAAAGGGATCAGCTTCGACACCCTGTTTTGCTCCGCCTTGTCAGTCTCGCTTGATGTGATTAATGCCCTGCGGATTTGATCCAGCTCAATGATCCTGTCGATTTCAGTGATGCAGTCCGCGCCTTTCTTTTGTAGCTTGTCTTTTATGGCTCCGGGATCGTCACGTATTAGCTTTATGTCTATCATATATAGTCACCTTGATTCAGAAATTTTTATTGAAGAAAGCGTGTCGAAAACAGAGTTGAAATCATCCATGCTGTAATACTCTATTTCGATTTTACCTTTATCTTTTCCTGGTTTTATCGTAACGCGCCGCCCAAGAGCCGCCGACAGCTTTTCCTGGGCAACGCGATGATAGTCTACATCATGCGCTCCCGAGAGCTTTTCCTCCTGTTTTTCGTGGTTGAGCTTCTTGACGAGCTTTTCGACTTCGCGTACGCTCATACCGGATTCACTAACTATTTGGGCTGCCGAGATCATCTTATCGCTGTTGCTAAGCGCCAACAAAGCCCTCGCACTCCCGGCGGACAACTCCCCACGCCCAACGAGTTCAAGCAGTTTTGCAGGTAGGGACAAAAGGCGCAATGAATTTGCAACAGACGGGCGCGACTTGCTGACGCGCTGCGATACCTGTTCCTGCGTCATGCTGAACTCTTCCATCAGCGCCCTGTAGCCGCGAGCCTCTTCTATTGGATTGAGATCTTCGCGCTGGAGGTTTTCGACCATCGCAAGCTCCAGCGTTTTTTTGTCGTCCGCGACAACTACGCGCGCCGGTACTTCGGAAAGCCCGGCAGCTCTCGCCGCGCGCCAGCGGCGCTCGCCCGCAATTATCTGGAAGTAGCCGTCGCTCAAGTAGCGGACTATAAGGGGCGAGAGTACGCCATGCTCGCGGATTGACTCAGTTAACTCGTCGAGCCGATCCTGCTCGAAAACGGAGCGCGGCTGCTCCGGGCGCGGTTCGATTCGCTGTATCGGCAGATACTCGAAATCGGCTGCAGGGTTTTCAAGCCCTGCGTCGCCGAACAGCGCTCCGAGGCCAGTGCCGAGACCCTTTGCGGTTTTTGCGGTTTTCATGCTGCATTCACCTTCTATGTGCAATGGGTCAGTGCCCATTTTGGTTTTTCTTGATAATCTCCTTGGCAAGCTCGATATATGCGAGAGAACCGCGGGATGGCCTGTCGTATTCCATGATTGGCATGCCGTGGCTCGGAGCTTCTGCAAGTCGGATATTGCGCGGGATCGTAACATGGTACATTTTCTGATTGAAAAAGCGTTTGATTTCTGCTGCGACCTGCGCGGAGAAATTCGTCCTCGCGTCATACATCGTAAGCAGTACGCCTTCGATGTCAAGATTGGGGTTCAGGGCAGTTTTTATCATGCGAATCGTAGTCATAAGGTCCGTCAGGCCTTCTAGCGCGTAGTATTCGCACTGGACAGGAATCAATATGCTGTCTGCGGCACATAGCGAATTTAGCGTCAGCATTTCCAGCGAAGGCGGGCAATCTATGAGGATGAAGTCGTAATTATCGCGGCAACCCGAGAGCACATTGCTCAGTACAAATTCGCGCATTACCTTTGTTACAAGCTCGATTCCTGCGCCTGAAAGTATCTTGTTAGACGGCAATACGTCGCCATACGGCGTATTCACGATGGCCTCGTTGGCGTCTATGCCTTCTATTAAAACATTATATATGTTCGGTGCGTCTTTATTCTTGTCAACGCCAAGACCTGAAGTCGCGTTCCCTTGCGGGTCCATGTCGCACAGCAGGGTCCGTGAACCTGCTTCCTGAAGCGCAGCGCAGAGGTTGACGCAAGTGGTCGTCTTCCCTACCCCGCCCTTCTGGTTTGCAACTGCTATTATTTTTCCCATGTTACGTGTATGTCTCCTTGCAGGCTGTCTTTAGGTCAGAATTTTGCTGTTCAACAGTTTCAAGCTTCGCAAAGCTTTATGCAAAGCTTGAATTCTACGCTCTTTCTTTTGTTTTAGGTATTTCCTGTCGCCCACAACGTATTATAGCATACGAAATTCGATTATCAATAGTTTTTACGTGAATCAGACAGCTGACAGGTCTGAAATGTTTCACGTGAAACATTTCAATTTAACTTCACGAAAATGCGACTGTCTTGTATTGCTGCATGCCTTGTGCTAGAATTGCGCGGAAGAATATCGCGATTATTTTTCGCGCTCGTCTTGCGCTGGCCGCATGTTTTGGCAAGGAGCGATTGGGGAGGAAACAAATGGTAATAGGCATAATCGGCGAGAGCTGCACGGGGAAATCAGCAGTCGCGGATGAGCTTGCAAAAAGACTTGATGCGAAAGTGTTCACAGGTAAAGAGTATATGAAACTTGCAAAAAGCGAGGCGGAGGCAATTAAAGCATTCGTCCATTTGCTACACGCAAGCGAGGAAGGCGGAGAGAACTATATCTATGTAATTACCGAGACAGAGCACATTGCTTTTCTTCCCCCAAAGGCCTTCCGCATACTGATGACAGCGGAGCTTGACGTAATAAAAGAGCGGTTTGCGCAGCGGCTGAACGGAACGCTACCGCCTCCGGTTGCCGCCAAGCTTGAAAGCAAGCATGGCATGTTTAACGGCATAGAGCATGATTTGAAGATTGAGAATGTCGGGACAAGTATCACAGAGATTTGCGACAGTATCGTCAAAAGTTTCGTAAAGAGTACCTGACAGTGATTGTAAAGCCCATGCCAGATAGGAGATATCAAATGCGAGTTTGTATTCTAATGGGCAGCCTTAGGCTGAACCGCAACACAGCAGAATTATGTAAACCTTTTGTTGATGAACTGCGTAAAAACAACGCCGAAGTTGAGTATATTACGCTCATTGGCAAAAATATTGCACCATGCGTAGGGTGCTATCGCTGTCAGGACGTCGCAGATGAATATGGCTGCGCACAGCAAGACGATATGCAAAGCATCGTAGAGAGCATCCTGAAAGCGGATATCTTGGTTTTTGCGACACCAATCTACACTTGGCAGGCGACGCCGCCAATGAAGGCGGTCATGGACAGGATGTATGGTTTGAACAAGTTTTATGGCAAAGCTCCGCGCATAGTTTTGAATAAGGGACAAGCTTACGCGCTGATCGCAACTTGCGGCTACGAACTCGACTACGGCGCGGGGCTCCTCGACGAGGGGCTGCGTCGCTGGTGCGCACACTCAGGCCTGCCATATTTGGGTATGTATGCTGTCCGCGACGAAGACGACCTTGCGTCGTTTCAAACGGAAGCGGCTATTATGGGTGCGCGGCAGTTTGCTGTGAAAATCCTGGAGCACAGTAGAATGCAATAAAAATACAGTTTACCTGACAAAGTCGTGGCTGATGATTTCTAATGTTAATGGGGAGATAGAAATTGTATAGCAATGTGGACCGCTCGGACGAGTACAAACTTGACCTGCTTGATTTCGTCAAACGCGAATATGGCATTGAAAACAGTACAATTTCCCCTGCCAAGCGTGGTTTCTTTGGCGAGACTTGGCGAGTAAACCCGTTGGACGCAAGCTACTTCATAAAACTGGATTACTCGCCGCATCAGAGCAAATACGAGAGAAGCTTTCCCGTAGTCGAGCATCTATGCAACCACGGTATCGACTTTATCAGTCGAATAAAAAAGACCGCAGACGGTAGGCTGTCTGCGAGATATGACGGTGCGGTGCTTGGTATGTTCGACTGGATAGATGGTGAGAACATCGAGACAGACGCCACAAAGTTCCCGGAATATCGAATGTTGGCGCAGGTATACACAGTTCCGGCGCATGGGCTTGAAATCTCACGGGAGGACTTTTCCGGAAACAGTGCTGACCTGTTTTTCGAGAAATGGAACGCGCTGGCGGACAAGCAGCTCCTTTTGCTGCTTGAGAAGAATCGCGCCAAACTTGAGCATAGAGCCGCACGGTTGAAGCGCTTCGCCTGCATGTGTCAGGGCGATATGGCTGGATTTTGCATCACACACGGCGATGCAGGAGGAAATCTGATAGTCAACGGCGATAGATACTTCATCGTCGACTGGGACGAGCCCCTCCTTGCGCCGCCTGAACGGGACGCATGGGTCATGTGCAGCCGCGAGTGGGCGCGGGATGCTTTCCATGATGCGCTGCAACGCAACGGCATCGCGCACAGCCTGCGCCAGGAGCGGCTTGCGTACTATTGCTATCACTATTTCTTCTACTATCTTTCCTCATACATCGACGGGTTTACGCAAAAAGACGCAGTGAGCGAGATTGAAGAATACATTGATGGCTGGATAGAGGACAGCATCGCATATGCGGATAGAGAGTTTTAAGTCGAACATTGAAAACTGGCCAGCGAAGAAAAGAAACCGTATGGGTTCTTCGAGATACTCAAGGCTGCTGCGCTCAAAAACCTCATTATGGACCGTAGTGTTAGGATCATTTACGGCGTAGGCCCAGAGTCGACTAGTAAAGGACTTATTCATCACCAAAAAGTGATTTTGATTGACAAATTTGAATTGGTGTGTTTAGTAAACAAGAATCTCCCTCTGCCTTGTCCTCGTTAGAAACAGATGGAAGTGAGTCCCTTATTGAGACTTATTCACTGGATCATGCAAACGGTTTCCCCGTCACAGACGAGCAACGACAAAAGCTCTATGAAGCACTTTGCGCGTCTGAGATTAGGGCACAGATGTTTTATTCGACAAAATCCAAAACTGTGTTGCATTCTCCTGACGTGGAAGTAACAAACGCTGAAGATATCGCTCATGAGTGCATCGACATGCTCGCAATAGTTGAAATGTTGAGAGACGAGGATATTATTCCAGCATTAGACATTTCACGTTTAGTACAGAATAAAAAAGATAAGGTTATCAAATATATGACATATGCTAAAGAACGAGGTATTTTAATTGATAATTAGCATATGCTGTAATGACCAAAGCAGGAATACTATATTTAACTGGAGGCACCGTGGAGAACATAATAGTTGTCGCTGTAAAAGGTATAATACTTCATAATGATAAAGCATTAATTGTTCAGCGCTCAGCGGATGATGAAATTGGGGCAAATACATGGGAGTTTGTCGGCGGTAAAATTGATTTCGGTGAAAACATGGAAGATGCCTTGACGCGCGAAGCAAGAGAAGAAGCGGGCTTGTCAATAACTGTAGACAAACTTCTTTATGCTGGAACATTTAAAACAGATGAACATAGGCAGGTTGTCATTTTGACGTATTCTTGCATCGCTTATGATTACAATGTCACACTATCCAACGAACACAAAAACTATTTATGGGCAGACAAAAAGCAAATGGTTAGTTTGTTATCAAAACCTATCGTTGACGACTTGTATCGTAATTCCGTTTGGGAGTGTATATTCCCCGAATAAGCATGACCCACTATTTATTATCGCAGCAAACAAAAAGAGGATGACGATAGAGACGATGGGCGTATCATCCGCTTTTCAGAAAGCGTATGTTATCCCACTCTGACGGTTAGGCTTCGCCCATATTGGCGTGTCTTTTCACCCTTGCCCGTAGGGAGCGTTCGAGGGCAAGACGAGTATAATGAAGATGAGAATAATATTATCAGCTGGTAAATGAATATTACGCTAACTTTAGCAAAGGAAGCGGATTGTGCCGAACTGCATTCTTTACAGAAAACTGCAGGGCATGACACTTATTGACTATACAAAATAAGGAGAAAGAAAATGTATTGTTGTTACTTTACTGGTATTGGTAGGATTCGATAATTCTCTATGTGGCGGCAATCTGTCTATTCGACAGGCTTTATTGTCGCGCAAAAATAGTCCTACAAAATATTCATAAAAGGAGAACAATAACATGGAAAACGTAATGTCGGGAGCAATCCCGGGAAAAGATTTATTCATGATGTGCTCAGCGTTGAACACTTCCGCTTTGCATGAATTACCACAAGGATTTCATTTTAGAATGTGCCGACCAGATGAAATAGAAACATGGAAAGAAATGCTTTTGGATTTTCCGCATACACCCGAAATACACAACGAATATATGCAAATCATGACAAACTACTACGACGATGTGTATGCGAATAAATCAGACCTATTCTTTCAAAAATGCCTTCTTGTATGCACTGAAAACGACACGCCTATCGGTCGAGGTTTTATCTGGAAAGCATACGATACAATCAACACGGTACATTGGTACAAGGTGCTGAAAGAATACGAAAATCGGGGCATAGGCAGGGCTATACTCACAGCCATGATGAGAGACTTGAAAGCAGAAGATTATCCGATTTATCTTCACACCCATCCTTCGAGTTTTCGCGCAATTAAACTCTACTCTGATTTTGGTTTCTGTTTGATTTCAAACCCCGTTGTAGGCAAAAGAAACAATGATTTAGAGGAGTGTTTACCTATCTTGGAAAAGTTCATGTTGAAAAGCGATTTTGAGAAGCTGAAAATAGTTGAAGCTCCACAATCCTTTTTAGATGTTGTGGCATCTTCCGAGATTGAGGAGTTTTAGCAGTATCAGTGTAATTAACGGATACCTCGTTTTAATGAGGTATCCGTTTACTCTAATGCCCTCTTAGTAATATCAAGCCGTCTTTCCCGCAACCATCGGCTCTTTCTTCTGCATACTGCCGAGGACGGGGTATTAAGGTGTAAAAACGAAAGAGTGCGCGGCATAACTGTCACGCGCCCTGTCTTTACATCACCGTTAAGAAATGAGTTTTTTATTTTCAAAAACTCATGAACAAACACACTACGATATGCTATAATATGAAGTGTAAATGTTCATTGGGCGGTGATGCAAGTGAGCGACCATGAATCTATCTTAGGAATACTCGAACAAAACAAGGGATTTATAACCTCGGCGCAGGTCACGGACGCGGGATTTCAACGCCGCGCTTTAAGCGAGCTTGCCGCCGCGAACCGCATATACCGCGTGGAACGCGGCATATACGCCCTGCCGGAAACGTGGGAGGACGATATGTACTTCCTGCAATATCGGTACGCGAAAGGCGTTTTTTCAAAC
>Ga0082212_10008755_pt1 | contig 13158 bp, 9 predicted proteins | sample TergutNt197P3_FD_71548 | JGI IMG/M metagenome (GOLD analysis project Ga0082212, IMG submission 71548) | Neocapritermes taracua P3 segment gut microbial communities from Petit-Saut dam, French Guiana - Nt197 P3 | ecosystem: Host-associated > Arthropoda: Insects > Digestive system > Gut ... | reverse complement strand
TGCCGCAACCACAGAATGCGTCCAGTATTACGTCACCTTCGTTGGAGGATGCTTGGATGATCCGCTCTAACAGGGCAAGCGGTTTTTGGGTGGCGTAGCCGAGGCGTTCTTTTGCAGAAGGTGCAATAATGGACAGTTCCCAAACATCTCCCATTTTGACTCCAACAGAATCGTCTTCTAAAGTTACAGATGGGATTCGCTTTCCGGTTTCGTCGTATTCTCCTGATTGAATTTTTTTGTTTCCAAATCTTTTAAGGGTCGATTCTGCTCTCGGAAGATAGAGTTGATTGTGAATGTACTGCTGGGACTTGGAATATCGAAAAATGGTATCATGATTTCTTACAAAAACATTCTGAGCGGCAGCCCATTTTTTATAATGCCAAACAATTTCATTGCAAAAACGACCACCTTTTGCACAGAACACGGCATCTAACACGATTTTCAGATAGTGTGAAGCCGTTGAATCGCAATGCACGTAAAAACTCCCTGTCGGTTTCAATACCCGCCAGATTTCGACAAAGCGCACTGCCATATTGACCAAGTATGCCAACATGCTTCCCTTGCCGAGGATTTTTTCAAAGCCAAGAATCGTTTCGACCAACTGTCGGGTGTATTTCGGTTCTTTTCGGAGCATCTCGAGTTGCAGTTCCGCCGAGTGTCCCCACTCCCAAGTGTCGACGAACGCCTGTGTTTGGGCGATGTCGTCCTTACCGACGTTGTTGTAAATCTGATTGTAATTGCGTTTGCTATTGAACGGCGGATCGACGTAGCACAAGTCCACCGACTCATCGCCGATGTACTTTTGCAAGACCTCCAGATTGTCGCCGTAAAAAAGTTGATTCATCGCTGTTTCCTGTTATTCATGTTTGAATTATATCAAATTTTTAACACGAACCACACAAAATAACGAAAGGCACGAAACCTGCTAAACATTCCCATTCACTTTCACTTTCGTGTTTTCATGTATTTTATGTTCTCTCAATTAACAATACGGTCGATAGTTGCTTTTGGATAATGTCCGAAATTGACCAATAAACCAAGTTGCAACCCAGACATTTTCAGATAATTCAGGACTTGTGCTTTGTGTGCAGGAGCAATATCAGACACTGCCTTGATTTCGAGAATAATGACATCATAACAGACGAAATCAGCACGATAAGTCTGTTCGATTAACTCGTCCCGGTAATACAGTCGGAGTTGTTGTTGACATGCAAAAGGGATTTTTCTGAAAGTCAGTTCACGTTGAAGACATTCTTGATACACGGATTCGAGAAAACCATGTCCGATCTGTCGATAGACTTCAAACACGGCACCTTGAATGGCATAACACTCTTCTTTGAAAATTATCTGTTGCATGGTTTAATAAACACGAACCACATGAAAAAACGAAAGACACAAAAAATTCTTTCTCACAAACTTTCGTGTATTTCGTCTTTTCGTGTGGTTCGTGTTCTTCATTACTCCTCATCATCCGCCAGTTGTGCCGACGCGATGATCTGCTGTTGAATGTTGCCCGGTACAATGTCGTAACGCAAAAATTCTATGCCGTAACTTCCCTGTCCGCCTGTCATGGAAGCGAGCGTCCGATTGTACGTCATCACTTCGGAAAGCGGAACCTCTGCCGTAATCGTTTGCATTCCTCCCCCCGCATCGTCAATACCCAACGGACGACCACGCCGGTTCGGTAAGTCGCTGTTCACGGCTCCCACATTCGCAATCGGGACGGTAACTTCCATCTTAACAATCGGTTCCAAAAGCGTGGGTTTCGCCTTCTGGAAAACTTCCTTGAACGCCATCGACCCCGCCGTTTTGAATGCATGTTCGTTGGAGTCCACATCATGATACTTCCCATGATAGAGTTCCACACAAACATCCTGCACCTGATAGCCGGCAATAACCCCCTTAATCATCCGTTCTTTGAATCCCTTTTCGATGGCAGGGAAAAAGTTCGAGGGAATCACTCCACCGACGATGCAATCTACCCAGAGAAAATTGGTGGTTTCGTCGTAAGTATGATCTTTGTACGATGGAAACTGCGACTTGTTCGTTGCATACGTTTCCGGGTCGGTGCCTTTGGGGAAGGGATACATGCGGATATGCACTTCTCCGAACTGTCCCGCTCCGCCGGATTGTTTTTTGTGCCGGTACATTCCGTCCGCATTGATTTGGATCGTTTCCCGATACGCAATTTTCGGTTCGTGTGTGTCCAGTTCCACTTTGTCGCGACGTTTGAGCCGCTCCCGAATGACCTGCAAATGCAGTTCACTCATCCCGGTAATGACCAGTTGTTTCGTTTGCTCATTACGTTCGACCGTAAACGTCGGGTCTTCTTGAGAAATTTTTGCCAATGCCCCGGAGAGTTTCGCTTCGTCGCCGCGACTCTTCGGCGAAGCGGCAAGTCCAACCATCGGAGTTGGAAATGTAAACGGTTCCATCGTGGAATCGCCGAGCGTGGTGCAGGTTTCCAATTCTTCGAGTTTTGCAACGGCAACGATCATGCCGGGCGTGGCTTCGTCCACCGGTTTCGTTTCGCCCGCCTGCATCTGGAAAAGTTGGGCGATTTTGATTCCTCGGCGGCTTGTCGAGGCGGAAATCGACTGACCGTTTTTGAGCGTGCCGCTGTAAATCCGAAGAAAACTGAGTTTTTGCACAAACGGGTCGATCCGGGTTTTGAACACCTGTGCAACGACGGGACCAGCCGGGTCGGGCTTGATTTCGGTCTCTTCGCCGCCTGCATTTTTGGTTTTCCGCTTGATGTTGTCCGGTGCAAGACCGCAGAGGGCAAAAACGTCCAACAGTTCTTTGAGCCCGGCTTTCGTTTTACCGGACGTGCAGACCACCGGTACGAGCGTACCATCGAGAACGGCACGTTGGATCAATGCGGTGAGTTCTGCTTCGGTCGGCGGAGTTCCTTCAAGATACTTGTTCATCATATCTTCGTCTGCCATGACGATCTGTTCGAGCAGGGCATCTTTGTAAGGAGAATCATCGGCGAGACAACTTTTTACCCCTTTGAAACTTTTCCCTTCGCCGTCGGGTGTATTGAACGGCACACATTCGGCACCAAAAACGTCTTTGACAAGTTTGATCAACCGCTCGAAATCGGCTTTGTCGTCGTCCATTTTGTTGAGAACGATGATGCGTCCGAGACCGAGTTTCTTTGATTCGGCAAAGACTCTTCGGGTATTGACTTCGATGCCGGAGGAGGCGTTGATGATGACGGCGGCGGTATCGACACCGTTGAGTGCGCCGATGGTCTGTCCGATGAAGTCGGGATAGCCGGGCGTGTCGATCACGTTGAAGAGTTTACCGGCGTGTTCAAAATGCGTAACACTGGTTTCGATGGTATATTTATGGGCTTTTTCTTCTTCGTCGAAGTCGCAGATGCTTGTACCGTCATCGACGCTTGCCATTTTTTTGACGGCACCCGTTTCGTTGAGCAGGGTATCGGCAAGGGTGGTTTTCCCGGACCCGCCGTGTCCGCAAAGGGCGATGTTACGAATATCCGATGACGCGTACTTGGGCATTGTGTGAACCTCGTGGGCAAAAAGGGTTGAAATTGAAAGATAGACCCCTTATTCTATCAAATAGAGGACAAAAGTCAAACCGGGAGATTTTGACGCCTCGACAAAAAAGAAACGATCAGTTTTCAACTCATCGATCAAGCCCATCTCGCACTCAAGCCCGAAACGTGGCAATCGCTCAACCAATTTTTCGCTGCAAGGATGGTCGCTGAAGAAAAAATCAATCCCGATTACGTCCGCAGCGACGGGACCGTTGTTGAAACGAATATCCACTATCCCACCGATTCCAGTTTGCGTTACGATTGTTATCGCACCGTCAGGGATAGAAAGAATACGTTTTCGGTTTTCTCTTTTTCAAAACGCAATGTAGTCAAGAAAAGTTTTTTTGACAACCTACAATTTTTCTCTACAATGCCCGCATGTTCATCCAGGGCTGACGCATGGAATCAAAAAATACCTTGTTTTTGTGGAGAAAAAACGCTGAAAACACCGCATTTCATCAAATTTGCGGGTTTCAGCGTATATGAACCATTTTTTTTTCTAAAACCCTTGAAATCATAGCACTTCAGCGATTGTATGCGTCAGCCCTGCATGTTCATCAAGGAGGAACTGAAAATCCCTCGACCGTTCAAAAAATAATTTTGGAATCCGATGTAGTCAAGATTTTTGGACACCAACCCCTGAAAACAAGGAAAATTTACGCAAGGTTGTCGAACTTGGGTTAACGTCCGCCGCTCTTGCGTGGTGAGGTTGGAAAGGAGACGATGCGTTTTCGTAGTTCGGCGGCAAGGTATAGGGAACCGGTGATACAAATCACGTCCTCTTTTTTCGCCGCCTGAACTGACCGTTCACATGCGTCAATACAATTTTCTACCGTACTGACGTTTGCATCCGGCAGCGCACAAATTGACCGTAATTCCTGCGGCGGAAACCGACGATTCGAATCGGAAGATTGTGTCAGAAAAATATGAGCAAAATGACCATCAATTTCAGCAAACATTCCCTCGACATCCTTTCCTAATGATGCTCCGAAAATCAACAGAAGCCGACGAGAGGGAAACATTGCCAGTGCCGTTTGGACAAAAACCTGCATGGATGCTCGATTGTGCGCACCGTCAAAAATGAACGTCGGCAACCCTTCGCCAGCAATGATTTCAAACCGAAGCGGCATGAAGGCGTTTTGAATGCCGAATCGTATTGTTTCGGCATCGAACGTTTTTTCGTCTCGATGTAGCAACAAAAACGTCGAAATCGCCGCCGAAGCGTTGACAATTTGATGCGTTCCCGGCATTTTTGGCGAAATATCGTCCAGTGATAATTCGACCGGAAAATCAGGCAATCGGGCATCGTATCGAAAAGCGTATTGTTCAACGCCATTGAATTGGCATTTTTCACCCTGCAAGGGTGTAATATCTATAACCCCCGGCGCAAGCATAATCTTCTTCCGAACAAAAAAATGTTCATCAAACACAAACAACCGCGAACCGAGCGATTGTGCCTTCTTCCGAATGACTGTCAGCGATTCAGGATGCCGCACCGTCGTTACGACAGGCACCCCCGGCTTGATGATGCCGCTTTTCTCCGCCGCAATGTCCGAAAGCGTGGGACCCAATTGGGCGGTATGATCGTAACTGATGCTGGTAATGACGGAAACATCAGGCTGACATACATTAGTAGCATCAAGCCGACCGCCGAGACCGACTTCAAAAATCGCTACGTCAACCTTCTTACGGGCAAAATAGACGAATGCCAGTAGTGTCAATAATTCAAAGTACGTGAATGATTGCAATGTGTCCGGTTCAATTTGCTCGTAAACAGAAAAGAACAATTCTGTAAATTCATCGAGAGGGCAAGCGATTCCGTCGATCATCAACCGCTCCGTGAAGGAATAGAGGTGCGGCGACGTAAAACGTCCGACCCGATAGCCCGATTCGAGGAGAATCGATTCCAACATGACACACGTCGAACCTTTCCCCTTCGTGCCGGTCACGTGAACCGTCCGATAGGCGATTTCAGGATTGCCCAGCGAAGTCAGAACTTGCCGCAAGAGATCGAGCCGACCTTCCATGTCTTGCGGAGCAAAACTCTGCAAACGTTCGAGATTGATCCGATCATGGAGCCGCCGAACCGCTTCGTCAAAAGTGTGGAGAGTCTTTTCCATTGTCCCTTGACGGGGGGATAGTGAGGAGGGTATATTGTAGGGATGATTTTAACAAAGACAATCCCATGAAACGATTGCTTCCTTTCATTGTCCTGCTCTTCACCGTTACGGCGTTCGGACAGGTTTCTCAACTGAATTCCATCAAGAATCCCTCACTGGGCGAACTGCGCAAAAACTTTGCCAGTCCCCACAGGGATTACAGTACCGGTCCGCTCTGGACGTGGAATGACCGACTCACCGAAGAGCAGGTACGTTCCACGCTCCGCGACTTAGCAGGACAACGTGTCAAACAGGTTTGGATACATCCGCGACCGGGCTTGATGGTGCCGTATCTCTCCGATGAGTGGTTCCGTCTTTGGAAAGCCGCTCTCGATGAAGCCGAAAAACTGGACGTGAACGTCTGGATTTACGACGAAAACTCCTATCCCAGCGGTTTTGCAGGCGGCTTCGTTCCCGAAGCGTTGCCCGACAGCCGAGGCATGGGATTGAAATTCGAGGAAGTCGGCGGTTCAGATTTTTTGGGGCTCGATTCGATTCCCGAAGACGTTTGGTACATTTTCGTACCGGCACCTGACTCACCGACAGGTTTTAGTCTGTGCAACAAAGAACCCAATGGTAGCCTACCGCCGCTTGAAAACAATCAAAAATACCTGCTCGGAAAGGTACAACCCGTCCCGCCAGCAGGCTGGTTCGCCGGAAAATGGTACGTCGATATCTTGAAGAAAGGGGTTACGGAAAAGTTCATCGAGATCACCCACGAGGCGTACAAAAAGAATGTCGGCGATCAGTTTGGGAAGCGGGTGCCGGGAATTTTTACCGACGAACCGTTTCCGCCGGGAGTTCTCGTAGGCACCTGGGTCACATGGAACAACGAGATTCCCGAATTGTTTGAAAGGAAATTCGGCTATTCGCTGATCGAAAATCTGCCGTCGTTGCACAAGCCGGTCGGTGACTGGAAAAAAGTGCGGCACAATTATCACGCACTGATTCTTGAATTGTTTATCGAACACTGGGCAAAGCCGACATTTGAATGGTGCGAAAAGAACAATCTCGAATGGACGGGACACTACTGCGAACACGTTTGGCCCGACACCGCTCATGGACCTGACCACATGGCAATGTATCCCTGGAGTCACCGACCGTCCATTGACCTTTTGATGAATACATACGACGATACATTGCCGGACGCTCAATTCGGTAATGTCCGCATCGTCAAGGAGTTAGCCTCGATAGCGAATCAGATGGGACGTTCCCGAACGCTCTCGGAAAATTATGGAGCGGGCGGCTGGGATTTACGATTCGAGGACATGAAGCGGCTCGGCGATTGGTCTTACGCTCTCGGTGTCAACACGACCACTGAGCATCTCTCTTATGTAACGATCCGAGGCGCACGCAAGCGTGACCATCCGCAGTCCTTTTCGTATCATGCGTCGTGGTTCGAGGGGTATCACACGATGGCTGATTATTTTACGCGATTGTCGTATATGCTTTCGCAGGGTCGGCAAATCAATCGGATCGTCGTGCTCGAACCAACCACAACGGTGTGGATGTACGCAGGAGAGCCGAAACAGAAAGAAATAGGACAGAGTTTTACCGAGTTTGTCAATGCGCTAGAACACGCCCAAGTCGAATATGATCTTGCATCAGAAGACACGATCGCCCGATTCGGTAAAGTCAACGACAAGTTGTCCACACTGGTTTATTTTAATCTATCCAGAGAAGTACGTGCTCTTTCCATTGGTGATGCGGAGTATTATTTCGTCATCATACCACCGAATATGGAGAACATCAATGGCACAACGCTGAAACTGCTTGCTGAGTATGTGGAAAGAGGCGGTGCTGTTATTTATTTTGATGCATTGCCCTCACGAGTGGATGGAGCGGAGCCGAATGAAGACGCTGTCCGCAATCTCGAAATGTTGGGAAAATCCTCAAAGTTGGAAGTATCTCACATGCAAGGATTGTGTGACAGTTACAACAACGAATACATGCAAATTAGAGGGATTTCTAATGACGGGCGTTCCTCGGATTCCAATGATTTCAGGAGGAACAGGTATTTGTTTTCTCATCGTCGGCAACTCAACGGCTACGAAATAGTGTTTGTGTGTAACACAAGCCGGGACGAAACTTTAAGGGTTTGGACAGTTGTTTCACTCAGAGGAGACGATCACCTTTGCGTTGAGGAATGGGATCTTTTTTCGGGAGGGAAAAAGGTACTCGCACCGGAGCCGCCGGCACCATCCGCTATTATCTTTAGTGGATTTACCAGTCGGTTTTACCAATTCATATTGCCGCCGAGCGGAAGTCGGCTCTTTGTCATTTCACGCGGTGGCGACAAAATAGATGACGGACAACAGGAGTATCCAGCCACGACCGTGCTTCCCGGCACGGACACCTCGATAAAGCGTTTGGAAGAAAACGTTCTGACGTTGGATTATGTTGATGTAAAAATCGGTGACGAGGAGCGGAAGGATGTCTATACTTGGCAGGCGAACCGATGGATTTACCAACAAAATGGCTTCGATGCGGGCAATCCCTGGGACAATCAAGTGCAGTTCAAAGATGAACTGATTACGCGGAAATTTCCCGAAGGGAGCGGATTTGAGGCAGTGTACAAATTTGTGATTGCGGAGACGGCAACAGACCTCGCCATCGTCATCGAACGTGCCGATTTGTACACGGTCTATTGCAACGATGTGGAAGTCAAACCGCAACCGAATGCGTGGTGGCTTGACCGTTCCTTTGGGAAAATCGACATCTCCAAATTCGTCAAACCGGGCGAAAATACCGTCAAAATTGTTGCTGGTCCGATGACGATAGAACACGAACTCGAACCCGCCTATCTGCTCGGCGACTTTTCGCTACGCAGTGCCGATAAAGGCTTCGTTGTTTGTCCGCCGCAATCGGTGGAACTGGAAAAACCGTGGAACGAGCAGGGCATGCCGTTTTATGCGGGCAAAGTCGAGTATGCCCGGAATTTCGAGATTGCCCAAGTGGAGGGAACCTATTCGGTACAGTTGCCGAACAGTGTGAGTGGCTGGTATGGTACAACAGCAAGAGCGATCGTCAATGGTAACGATGCCGGTTTTATCGTGAGTGCGCCGTGGGCGGTGGATGTGACGAAGTTTATCAAACAAGGCACGAACGAGATTGCCGTGCAAGTATATGGCACGCCGAAGAACCTTTTGGGTCCGCATCATGCGGGCAAATTACGGGGTTCGGCGTGGCCCGGCTCGTTTCATCAAGCACCGGAGCATCAACCGCCGGGAGCGGCATACGATGTCATCGGTTGCGGGTTGTTCGAACCATTTGCACTCATTTCGTTGGTGCCGCATTGAAGCATGAAAGTGCAGCAAAAAGAAGTACATATCGTCGAGCGTTTACCTGTCCTGATGTGTGTCGGCAAGTACACACTCAAGGAGTTCCGCCAGAACAGCGGAGCAATCGGAATAGGCAGGAATTGCCAGACATCGAAACCTGTATTGCATTTGCGGCGGGAATGGTACAAGTAACCAATCAGAAGGCGACTCAATTTGTGTGAATTTTGGCAAAATAGGAAAATTTTATCGATTATACCGACTTTAACGCCGATGTAGTGGATAGTTGTTGATTCCTACCCCCTGGAAATCCCGATGGCTCGCCCCGTGATTACACTTTGCCTGTTGCCGTTGCTCCTCTGTTCTGTCGGTTGCCGTATGTGCCCTACCCCCCACGATTATCGGGTTGCGGGTTATATTAACCGCTGCGACGACTATCGGGGCTTCAACCCTCTGTATCGGGCAGGTTCCATTTTCGGCGGTCATGATTGCAACGCCTGTCCAACGGTCATTGGTGACGCTTACTATGTAGGTGGCACGGGCGACTTTTATTTCAATGCGGGTAATTATGGAATGACCTCGCCTGTTTCGACGATTCGACACAATCCCGATAACTTTGAAACCCGACCACGACGCGATCCGATTGCCATCCCGTTGTTTGAACCGGGAACGGGGGGAATGATTACCGAGCCCCGTAGAAGTGACACCGACTCCATCCTGCCGGATGTTCAAGAGTTACTCAATCAACCGCGTGGAACGACATCTGGTCCCCTACCGCTTGTTCCGCCGGTAAGACAGAAAGTTGCGCCACCCTCCCTTGAAGACACGTCCACCGAGACCATTCCCTTCTCGCCGAATGATGAGGTCGATGTCCCGCCAGATCCCTTTCCTTCGACCACTGATACAGACCTGCCCATTACTCTTGAGGAGTTACGGCGACTTGATCCTTCTGTTCGAGACCTTCAAATCATCAGCATCGAAGATGCCGTTTCTGCGGCGGCAAGATAAGACACAAGGAGTTAGGCGTATCGCAAGATTTTGTCAACAATCATATCGGCTCGGCGAGCGATTTCCGGTAGTTCCACCAGTTCCGATGCGTGGTGCGGCTTGTGTTTCGCATCAATGACCAATGCACCGGTACAACCCCAGTGCTTATTTTCGATGAATTCGCCGATTCCATGCACGTCGCTTGCCGGATCACTTTTCGTAAACGTCGTCCAAAGAAAATGGCGCAATGAAGAAGTTGCCGTTGCCGAATCATCTACCAACACCATCAATGGAATTTCGTCAGGAAATACTCCGTGAAAATCAATTTCCTCGGCACACAACACTCCCGGCATGGCAAGTCGCGGATTTTTTACACCGGGCAACGATTCAGGAAACGATTCGGCTAACTGTCGGCGCGGTTTGCCGCTGACCGCTACGAAAAGTTTCGAGCCGCGATTCAATTCGGCATCGGTGTAATCCAATGTGTCCGCCGTCGTTTTCGTAACAAAATGGACATCATTCCGCCAATCGACACGGCGCAAAATATGTTGCAAAAATCGGGCAGTGTCATAGACCGACAGATCAGGATCGTCCCCTTCCGCCGCAAGAAAAAGATATTTTGCCAGCGAAAGTTGTCCGTAACCTAACAGAGCGTGGGCAAGTGTATGTAATTCCGCCGCTCGGCGATTCGGATCAAGCGGCAGATAAGATTCCCGACCGATTGCCAGCAAAAGGGGATGCACTCCCGCCTCGTCCACGGCATGCACGGCACACACTCCCGGTATCTTTTTCGGCACCGCATCGCCGACGAGATGGTGAATGAATTTGCCGAACTGCGTGTCTTCCTGCGGCGGATGTCCCACGACGGTAAAAGGAAAAACCGCATCCCGCCGGTGGAAAACGCGTTGCACTTTTAGCACCGGAAAATCATGGGCGAGACTGTAATACCCGAGATGGTCACCAAAGGGACCTTCTCGCTTCGTTTCCGTGCCGAGGGTGCCGAGGATGCAAAAATCGGCTTCGGTATAGATCGTCCCCTCGCCCCCTTGGGGGAGAGGGTTAGGGTGAGGGGGGGAACCGAAAAGGCATGTTGCCCTCTCCCAGAGGGAGAGGGGACTACTTGTCGCCATCGGAATCCGGTGCTGTCCCAAAATCCCGGCGACGATGAGTTCGCTCATTCCTTCGGGCAACGGCATCACAGCGGCGAGGGTCATGCAAGGTGCGCCACCGATGAATATCGCAACATGGAGCGGTGTTCCGGCGGCGAGGGCTTCGGCATGATGTCCTGCAATGCCGCGATGGATTTGATAATGCAGTCCCGCCTCTTCATTAGGAATATAATCATTGCCGGAAATCTGAACGCGGTACATTCCGAGATTCGAGGCAGCAACGCCAGGACGATTCAGCGACTCCGTATAAACTTGTGGTAATGTAAGATACGCTCCGCCATCCTCTTGCCATGAAACGAGTTGCGGCAGTTGATCCAAAGTTGTTTCGCAAGCGAAAACGGGAGCGGATCGAGCGGTAACTCGTTTCGGTCGGGAATAGTAAAACGATTTTAATGCGGAAAGACCGAGTCGGAAGGAGATTTTCTGCGAGGCAGCAAGCGGATCGGCACCAAGTTCGATGGCTTTGCGAAGCGGTGCAATGCCGTCTCGAAAAATATATTCGACTCGCTTTTCTGTGCCGAAAAGATTTGCCAGCATGGGGAACCGGCAGTGTTTCGGTTTGGTGAACAGCACGGCGGGAGCCTCGGCGGCGTACAATCGGCGTTGCACGGCGGCGAGTTCGAGGTAAGGATCAACCTCTTCGTCAAATTCGATCAACTGCCGAGTGTGACGGAGGTCGGTTAAACAGGATTTGAGTGTGTGATAGCCCATGACGCTCTATGGCTTTCGTATTGAAACAGTTCACTGGACGGACCGTTGTTTTTACAAACTGCTCAACGTCAACGATTGTCACATTTTTCTTTACCCCGGCGGGGCAAAAATAGAAAAATCTCCATTCAAACATGACGATAAAAAACGCCACCATACCGACTACACTGCAAATTTTCAAAAAAGACGATTTTGAAATGTTCACAGACTATAAAACAAGGGACTTCGGCGATTTGATGCGTCAGCCCTGCACCTGCTCGTTGGTTCGCTTTACCTCTTCGGAATTTGCCGGATCGTCACAAGGATGCCCTCGTAAGTTATCGTATTCTGCCACTCGGACATCGTGTCCCTCCTTTTCCAACGCACTGTCAAGGCTACGGAACGTGTCCCAGTAAGTTGCGGGTTATTATTCTTCTTCGTCGTCGGTCTTCTTGCGTCCGATGACTTCCGGCTCTGCATCGCCGAGAGAAGCGGTTTCTTCTTCGGAAACTTCGACCGGTGCTACACAACTCACAACAAGGGTGGTGGCATCAGTCAACGCTTTGACACCCTTAGGCAACTCAATGTCGCTGACGTGCAACACTTTGCCGAAATCAAGGTGATTGATGTTTACAAGAATTTTTTCAGGAACAGATGCCGCCTCACATTCGAGTTCGAGCGTGTGCATGACATGTTTCACGACCCCTCCCTCTTTTATTCCGGGGGCTTCCCCGCGTAGTTCGACGGCAACCGTCACATGGACTTTTTCGTCTGCGCTCACCCGGGCAAAATCGACGTGCAACACCTCGGTTCCCCAAGTGTTCCACTGAACGTCCTTGATAAACGCATTTTCAGCAACTCCCCCTGTCAGGGCGACGAATCGGTTTCCATGCCGAATGGCAGCATCAAGTTCTTCCGCCGACAATGCCAGGCTTTTGGACTCTTTTTTATGTCCGTACAAAACCGCTGGAACCTGTCCGGAACCTCGCAAGCGTCGATTGATTCGTTTTCCGTGTCCGTCCCGCAATTTAACCGTTAATGTGTGAAAATCCGCCATTTTTCTGCATTCTTATCCTATTTTCGAGAGCGCTCATTATGCCACAATTTTTACCAAATGCAATGCCCCCCGCAAATTGGGGTGCATTACGAGTCCGTGGGTGCATCCAAATTTTGTGGGTGTGTAGTACAATAGGGAACCTCGAATAACCCCATTTCATCCGCTTGCGGAGCGGAAGTCAAGCATTTTTCGGCAAGATTTCCGCCGCTTCGCCACTTTTCAGCCCGAAATCCCCTAAAATTCCCTCCAAAAACGC
>Ga0082212_10008754_pt1 | contig 13160 bp, 9 predicted proteins | sample TergutNt197P3_FD_71548 | JGI IMG/M metagenome (GOLD analysis project Ga0082212, IMG submission 71548) | Neocapritermes taracua P3 segment gut microbial communities from Petit-Saut dam, French Guiana - Nt197 P3 | ecosystem: Host-associated > Arthropoda: Insects > Digestive system > Gut ... | reverse complement strand
CATAAATTGCCGGATATCACCGGATCCCTGATTGCCGCAACCGATTAAGGCAAGCCTGACTTTATCGGATGGCGCAACCCTGTTATTACCTCCCCGCGACTGTGCCGGGATAATTGTTGGAGCAACCAACATACCTGATGTTACTAAAGCCGTTTGTTTTAAAAAGGCCCGTCTGTCTAAATTTCCCATTTTTTTAATTTGAATAGTTACTGTTTTTAAAATGTCACAAAAATAAAATATTAATTCTACATAACAATGAAAATACAGGAAAAACACGGACTCAGTGCTTATCTATGGTTCGGAGATGATGGTGCGATTTGCAAAAAACAGAAAAAAGAACAGCAATGTTCCATTTTTGATGCCATTAAACGACCGTTTAATATAGATAGTTTTGTATGACATAAATCAAATAAAGCCATGCATATTGCAAGCGTTTTTTTGAATAAAAAAGCGCTCATAAGTAAGTTTTTAGAAAAAATGCTGAAAAAATGTAAAAAAAACTTACACTTTGCAAAAAAAGAGTATATTTGCGTCTAAATTAAACGGTCGATTAATTTAGACAGTTTTTGACAAATAAATCGTCTTTTAAAAACTAATTATCTGATTATAAAAAACTTATTTAAACATGAATGCCTATGAAACAAATGAAAGATTTTTTTCGTTATGGATAATCTATTACCCATTTTTACATTAACCATTGAATTTTAAAACATTATGAGATTTTTAAACATTTTTAATTTACAAACAAAAAAATATAGTTGTATGCAAAAACTTATTACAAAGTTAATAGCTTTGACATTAATGGTATGTACAGCGACTACGGTATTTGCGCAGAACATTACGGTAACGGGAACTGTTATCGACGCGTCGAACGAACCGCTGATCGGTGTAAACGTACAAGTGAGAGGTACTACAACCGGCGCAATTACGGATATAAACGGGAGTTTTTCCGTACAAGTACCCGGTAATCAGTCGGTACTAATATTTACCTATGTGGGTTTTTTGACCGAGGAAAGAATTGTTGGGAATCAACAAACTATTAATGTAACCATGCGCGAAGATACCCAAGGTTTGGAAGAAGTAGTTGTTGTGGGCTATGGAGTGCAAAAAAAAGTTAACCTGACAGGATCTGTGTCTTCAGTTAACTTCGATGAGGAGATACAAAACCGCCCTATCACTGATGCTTCACAAGCCCTTTCGGGGAAAATATCCGGTATTTGGGTAAGTCAGGATTCGGGAAAACCCGGCAGCGACGGAGCACAACTCCGAGTACGTGGATGGGGGACTTTGAACAATGCTGATCCTTTGGTTATTATTGATGGAGTACAAGGTAATTTCAATACCATCAATCCAAACGACATAGAAAGCATCAGTGTATTGAAAGATGCAGCAAGCGCGGCCATTTACGGATCAAAAGCCGCAAATGGAGTTATCTTAGTAACTACAAAAACAGGAAACCGGAATGAAAAAAACGAAGTTACTTTTTCAACTTCTGCCGGAGTACAGACTTTAGGGATGAAATACCACTTAGTAAACAACAGCGCCGAATCAATGAGAATTTCAAACCAAGCTTATGCCAATGACGGACGAAATCCCCTTTATCCGGATTATTTGATAAATGCATTCGAAGGAGGTACAGATAAATACAAGTATCCCAATACCGATTGGTTCAAGTTAATGTATAAACCATCATACATTTACGATGCAAATTTTTCCATCAGAGGCGGGACACAAAGAAGTACTTCATTTTTATCTTTCAATTATCAAAATCAGGATGGTCTTATTCCAAATACATCGTCTTATCGCTACGGGATAAGAGCTAATTTGGATTACGATATCAACAAGTGGTTGAAAATAGGCGGACGAATGAATTTTATGAGGCGCATTTCAAATGAACCATTTGATTTAGATCGCACTTTTGATATTTTAAGGGGTTCTACACCTTTTATTGCACCGTATGACCGGTTGGGTCGATGGGGGTCATCTGAGGCAATCAATGACCAGGGGGTTCAGATTTATGATAATAGGAATCCATTGATTGATGCAGGTAATGGTAATCGCCAAAGAACAGACAATACAGTAATGGCAGATGCAATTATCCGGATAATTTTCACCAATGACCTAATATTAAACACTACATGGTCGTCCAGCGGGAGATGGAGTATGATTGACCGTTACAATACACCCGGTTTTGGTTATACAGATTCAGGAATGGAAACCATAACCAAGAATTACAATCGGGAAGGTTTGATGATGATCAGAAATTTTAATACTATCTCATGGACCAACAATGTGTATTCGACATTAAATTTTAATAAAAAGTTTGCCGGAGCACATGACGTTTCAGTAGTAGCAGGTTTTCAATTAGAAGACTTTAGCAATAAAAACGTCTTTGCACAACGAACTGAACCGGCAAAACCGGGGTTGACCCAGGTGGATGCAGGAACTTCAGGTATTCAAGGTGAGGGAACTATGACGGCTTTACGTATGTTTTCTTATTTCGGACGTATCAACTATGCATTGCATAACAAATATCTCTTCGAGGCAAACTTCAGGGCAGATGCATCTTCTCGTTTCAGAGAAGGTAACAGATGGGGATATTTTCCGGGATTTTCGATTGGATGGCGTTTGTCCGAAGAAAATTTCATCAAGGATCTGGGGATTTTTTCCAACCTGAAGTTAAGAGCATCGTGGGGACAACTCGGCAATCAAAATATATCCGGTTATTGGCCATACTTAGAAGAATTTGCTCAAAATTTCACATTAAGTTATAGTTATGGTGGTAGCTTAAGCCCGGGTGCGGCAGTAACAGCTATGGTCGATCCGAATATTACCTGGGAAACCTCTACAACGACAGATATAGGTATAGATATTGGATTACTCAACAACAAGTTAACTATCGAAGCGGACTATTTTGATAAAACAACCTCAAATATTCTTGTTCAGTTGCCTATTCCAAGATTGCTCGGAGGAAAGACAGCGGCATTCGAAAATGTAGGTGAAATGCTCAACAGAGGTATTGAATTAACAATTAATTACGACAACAAACCACAAAACAGAGACCGGTTTGGTTATAACATAGGGCTTAATTTCACTTACATCCACAATGAAGTAACCAAATTCAGAAAGGATGCTCCCGATCAGTTGCGTTTGATACGTGAAGGTTATTCGTTTAGGACATTATATGGTTTTAAGGCAATCGGCATTTATCAATCGGATGAAGAAGCAAAAAATCACATGCATTCCAACAGTTTTACACCGAAAGCCGGCAATTTGAAAATTGAAGACATCAATAATGATGGAAAACTGGATTACCAGGACAAACAAGAACTTGGAAATTCCATTCCTAAGATAACCTATGGTTTGACAACAAATTTCAGTTATAAGAATTTCGACCTGAACTTGTTGTTCCAGGGACTTGCACTGTCACATCTCTATTCAAATAATGTTTTTGAACGTGTTGATTTCGAAAATCAATCGCTTATAACAAGGTGGAGGGATGCATGGACTCCTGAAAATAATAATTCGAAGATTCCCGCTGTACGATTTAATTCGTCATGGGATCTTTCGGAAAATTCATTTTGGGTACATCGTCAGGATTATTTAAAATTAAGAAACCTTCAGTTGGGTTACATGGTGCCGAAAACAATTTCATCCAAAATTGGAATGAGCAGGATGTATTTTTATGGTAATATTCAGAATGTATTTACCCTGATGTTTTTCAAAGGCTACGATGGTTTCGATCCTGAAAGAGCCTACAACAGTGGTGGTGGAGACACTTATCCTGCCGCAAGAGTATATTCATTAGGTATTAATCTTACTTTTTAACAATTGCAAATATGAAAAATATAAAAATAATTTCCGTAACTCTGCTATTTACTGTTTTATTATTAAACAGTTGTATCAATGAATTTTTAGATATTTCGCCTAAAGACAAAGTGACTACAGCAATGTTTCCACAGTCTGAGAGCGATATAAAAATGTTGGTAAACGGAGTATATGCTAATTTACGCGAAACTGAAATATATAACCAAGGTTTGTTTGGTTTCGGAGTTTTGGATGGCGCTACCCCCAATGCTTACAACTGGGCAGACGGACAAATCATCAATAATCTTGGGAAAGGTAATCTCTTATCCAGTGATGGCGGCATTGTAACCTATCGTTGGACACAATGCTTCTCCATTATTTCACGGGCTAATTTTCTTTTAAACATTATTGACGAAGTCAATTTATCCGAAAACGTAAAAAATTTATACATAGGCGAGATGCACTTTCTTAGGGGATTGGCTTACTCAAAACTGGTAGAAGCCTATGGTGGAGTACCAATTATCCCTATGACTTTAACAACAGCTGAAGCCCTTGATTTAAAACGGGAGTCGACCGAAAACACCTGGGAACAAGTCATATCCGACTATGACATAGCTATTTCCAAATTAGGAAGAGATGCTCCTGAAGTTGGACGTGCAACAAAGGGAGCAGCTTTAGCCATGAAAATGAGGGCATATTTATATCAGGGAAAATTTCAACAAGTGATTAGTGTTGCTGATGAAATCGAATCATTGGGAAAATACGCTTTATTCTCAAGCTATGAAGGATTGTTTATGGCTGAAAATGAAAACAATATTGAAGTGATTTTTGATGTTCAATATATTGAGGGAGAAAATAATCAAGGCAGTTTCATTGATCAGTATTGTGGAACCGGCACAGGAAGCTGGACAAGAGGAAGCAGATATGTGCCTACCGATGATTTAGTCAATGCCTACGAAAATATTGACGGTTCACCTACGGTTCCATTCAATCCGAACGATGCTACAACATGGGAAAAACGCGATCCCCGTTTAGCATTTACCGTTGTGCTTCCTCATTCTTTTATGCTTGGTCATCAGTTTCCCAACTACCTTTATCCCGGAGGAGCTTTCAACCATGCCGGTAATCCTCTCAAACACCTTAGCACCCGAAAATACAGGGTTCCGGACGAAGACAAACTTCCTCCTGCCGGTCAGTCATTTCTTAATAACATTGTAATACGCTACGCCGACGTACTTTTATCAAAAGCCGAAGCACTTATTGAATCCGGCGGCGATATTTCTACGGCTATTGCGCTGATCAACAGAGTAAGAACCGAAAGGAACGATGTAAAAATAACGGCTTTGCCAACTACTTTATCCCGTGAAGAAGCACGTGTGAAATTAAGGAATGAAAGACGTGTTGAATTTGCATTAGAGGGTTTATATTGGATGGATATCAGACGGTGGGATATTTGCGATATTATTTATCCGTTCGTTGTTTATGATCATGATGGAAATGTAATTGAACGTCGGTTTCCCAATGGTTATCAAAGGCAATATCAATTGTTACCTATTCCTGACAGTGAAATCTCTATGAATCCAAATCTTGTGCAAAATCCCGGTTGGTAGAAAAAATAAAATTATTATACAGGCTATAGTGAATTATGGCTATCTTTGTCCATAAGTAAGCTATAGCCTGCTTAAAAAACTTAGTATGAAAAAAATTGAAACCTTTTCTGTTTTTTGTGGAATTATGCTTTCAAACGTTGCTGATGCGCATACGAATGAAAAACCTACTGAACAGCAACCCAATGTAATCATTGTCTTTATTGACGATTTCGGATACGGCGATTTGGGTTGTTACGGCAATACTGTACACCGCACTCCTGTCATCGATCAAATGGCTCGTGAAGGAATGCGTTTTACCGATTTTTACGTTACTTCGGGCGTCAGTACGCCATCACGTTCGAGTTTGATGACAGGCTGTTATTCACAGCGGATATCCATGCATGTCAATGCCAATCCCACCCCTTTGCTCTCTTCCGGTCGGCAAGTATTGTTCCCGGCTTCGCATAAAGGATTGAATACAGCGGAAATAACGATTGCTGAGATGCTCAAAGAACAGGGATATGCCACTGCATGTATCGGTAAGTGGCATTTGGGCGACCAATTGCCTTTTCTGCCTACCCGCAGAGGCTTCGATTATTATTACGGTATTCCATACAGTAACGATATGAATCGGGATTTCTGTCCGTTACCTTTAATGGAACAGGAAGAAGTGATTATCGCACCTGTTGGTCAAGATTCACTCACATGGCGGTATACAGTTAAAGCCATTGAATTTATTCAAAAGAACAAAGATCAACCATTCTTTCTGTATTTGCCACATAATATGACTCATAATCCGTTAGCAGCATCGCCTGCTTTCAAAGGGAAGTCGATGAACGGACTGTATGGCGATGCAACTGAAGAATTAGACTGGTCGATGGGAGAAATATTTGCCTTGCTAAAGAAAGAAGGACTGGATGAAAAAACATTGGTAATCTTTACTTCAGATAATGGAGCCGTTCCGAGATTTGGAGGCAGTAATTTGCCGCTGAGAGGAGAAAAAGGCATGACTTATGAAGGTGGACAGCGTGTACCGTGTGTTATCCGCTGGCCGGGAGTGGTACCTGCCGGAAAAATATGCAATGAAGTGGTCACTACCATGGATTTTTTTCCGACTGTAGCACATTATTGCAATGGAAAAGTCCCGACAGACCGTATCATTGACGGGAAAAATATTGCTCCAATATTAGAAGGAAAACGGGATGCTAAATCTCAAACCGAAGTTTTTTATTTTTATCAAAGGCAACAATTGCAGTCAGTACGATGGGGTAAATGGAAATACCATCTGCCATTGGAAGAAAAAATCATGAATGTAAACTCAGCCAATCTGGAACCATTTCCACAAGGGGAATTGTATGATTTGGAAAAGGATATCTCTGAATCGAACAACTTAATTGCTCAATATCCGGAGGTAATTGCTCAAATGAAAATTCTTATAAATAATGCGCGTGAAGATATGGGCGACTGGGGATATGAAGGCAAAAACAGGCGTCCGGCAGGTGTCATCGACGAACCTTTTCCGAGATTACTTCAAAAATGATAAAAACAAAATTAGCTGTAAATAAGTCGAATAAAAATACATTATTATATAAAAATTAAATCCGAAAAAATCATGTCACCAAAACAAATCACCTCATTTGCATCAGCAGGGTTAATGGCTTTTGCCGTTCATGCTTCTGCACAACAGGCAAGCCGACCTAACATCCTGTGTATCCTTGTTGATGACTTGGGCTATGGAGATTTATCTTGTCAGGGGGGGCAGGACATCCGTACTCCAAATATCGATCGTATAATGAACCAAGGCATCCGGTTTACCGATTTCCATGCCAATTGCCCTGTGTCATCACCCAGCCGGGCAGCATTGCTGACAGGACGATATCCCGATCTGGTAGGCGTTCCGGGAGTAATACGCACCTACGAAACAGATAATTGGGGATACATGTCGCCCGATGCAGTGTTGTTGCCTGCTTTATTGAAAACCGCCGGTTATACTTCAGCTATTATAGGCAAATGGCATCTTGGACTGGAATCGCCAAATACTCCAAACGAAAAGGGATTCGATTATTTTAAAGGGTTTTTGGGGGATATGATGGATGATTATTATAATCATTTGCGTCATGGCAACAATTACATGCGATTCAACCATCAGGTCATAGAGCCGCAGGGACACGCGACCGACCTTTTTTCAGATTGGGCAGTGGAATACATCAATGAGCAAAAGGGAAAATCGGATCCGTTTTTTCTATATTTAGCCTATAATGCGCCGCATACGCCCGTTCAACCACCAAATGAATGGGAGGATAAAATAAAACAACGCGAACCGAACATTTCTGAGCGAAGGGCAAAACTCGTAGCGCTCATCGAACATCTTGACGAAGGTGTAGGAAAGGTATTGACTTCGTTAGAAAAAAACGGAATGATGGACAATACCCTGATTATCTTCACTTCCGACAATGGAGGACATGCCCCGTCGGAAGCCAACAATGGAATTTTTCGCGGCGCTAAAGAAGATATGTATGAAGGAGGGATACGCGTTGCCGGCGGCATGTATTGGAAAGATAAAATCAAAGCAGGCTCTGTAACCGATAATTTTGCTTTGTTGTTTGATCTGTTTCCAACGATTTGCGAAGTGGCCGGAGCTAAAATACCACACGTTATTGATGGCATCAGCATACTGCCGACATTGCTTGGACAGGAGCAGATTACCGACACCCGAACAGTGTATTGGGTTCGCCGTGAAGGCAATCTGCGCTATGGCGGAATGGCGTACTATGCCACGCGTCAAGGCAATTATAAGATATTGCAAAACACACCATACGAATCGGTACAGTTCTTCAATCTCGCAGTTGACCCTGTGGAACAGAATCCGTTAAGCACAACCGGAGATTTTCGGGATACATACCGGCAATTGTTTCAAAGTCAAATGGAACATATCCGGTTGTCCGGAGCAGTCCCCTGGCAAAAACCAAAATAAAATATTCAATAATAAAAATTCAATCATTATGAAAAAAAGTATCGCATTAACAACCGGCGTTTTAACCGCTGTTGGGCTTGGATCGTGTACCGAAAAATCAGACGACTCCCAACCCAATATTATTTTTATTTATGCCGACGACCTTGGTTATGGTGATCTGGGATGTTACGGTTCGCCTGTAAATCGTACGCCTAATCTTGACCGGTTAGCCAAGGATGGCATTCGTTTTACCGATTTTTACAGTGCTGCCGCCAATTCAAGCCCTTCACGGGCAGCGCTCCTTACCGGCCGTTATCCCATTCGTATGGGAATAAACGATGTGTTTCATCCGCCAAGTTTTACAGGTATTCCGGCTTCGGAAATCAAAATGAGCGAGGTGTTACGCGACCAGGGTTATCGAACAGGGATCATCGGAAAATGGCATTTAGGGCACATGCATCAATTTCTGCCGCTTCAAAACGGATTTGATGAATATTTCGGGATACCCTATTCAAACGATATGGCATCTTGTTTTTATTTACGTGGCAATGAAGTGGAAAGTTTCAGTGTAAATCAGGATTCCATCACATACAACTATACGCAGGAAGCCCTTCGTTTCATCGAAAACCACAAAGACCGTCCTTTCTTTCTTTACATTCCGCATAACATGCCGCATGTGCCGATTGCCGCTTCAGCTAATTTCAGAGGCAAATCGGCCAATGGTCTTTATGGAGATACGATTGAAGAACTCGACTGGAGTGTCGGAGAAATTCTGAAAAAACTCGACGAACTCGGTCTCGATAAAAATACGATTGTGGTTTTCTCAAGCGATAATGGCCCATGGCTTACCGAAGGGCCTAACGGTGGTGTCGCCGTACCTCTCTTCCAGGGAAAAAATACATGTTGGGAAGGTGGACAACGCGTCCCGACAATCATCAGATGGAAAGACAAGATACGTGGCGGACAAGTCATCAATGATTTAGCCGCAATGATCGATTGGTTTCCCACATTTGTGAAATTAGCAGGCGGCACTGTTCCTACCGACAGAATCATCGACGGTTGCGATCTTGCTCCTGTTTTATTTGGTGACGGAAAACGTGAAAACAACGATTTTGCTTATATTCATTTCAGAAGATTTCAAGGTTTCCGTTCAGGCGATTGGAAAATAAAATTACCGGCAGCTATGCAAAGAGGTAATTTTTGGGTGGAAGATGTGCCTGCACATGACACTTTGTTTTTCAATCTGAGAAATGATATTAGCGAAACCATCAATATAAAAGATGAATATCCCAATGAATATCAGGCTACATTAGCCAGAATGAATGCTTTTATGGGAACACTCGAGGATTGTCCGCCGCCAATAGTTCTGACAGAAAATCGAGCAACTATGCTCAACAGTCGACAACGCACGGAAGCAATCAACGAAGCAAGGGAAAAAGGTATTTTGCCAAAATCAGAAACCGGCATCAGATAAAGAACCGGAAAAATAGCAATCGGGAACTTTGAGACAAGCAAGGTAGGTGTACTAAAAATTTGCATACACCTATCATTGCCTGTCTGTTATCGTACTGAAAAAATGATCAAAGAACATTTTTCTGTTCACGCCGAATGCTACTTCGTTTTTACCATTTCTGTCTGATTTCCAATAGGTTAGTCCTTCTAACTGTTTGCTTTCGATCTCAATTTCGACATTGCCTCTTCTGAAATCGCATATTTCTTTTTTAAAGATTACAGCAGCTGCAAGCGGATCATGGAAAACAATCGATTGGCGCGTATTATCCAAAATACCGGAAAAATCGAGTACCACTTTCAGGATACCGGTGTTGAAACGTTCGATAATTTCTTCTTTTTCCAAAATCACTTCCGATGTAACATCTAACCCGACAGATACGATATTTTTAACGGGCGCATTGTACACCATGACAGTTGCATAAGGATCGCATCGTGCATTCCATTCCGAGAGGCATGGATCGCCTTTGTAACGGTAGGTAAACGTACCGCACATGATCACAAGATTTTTTAATAGTCCGGGTATTTCAGGGTCTACGGCAAAGAGCAACGCAATATTGGTCAACGGTCCGACGCCAAGTAACGTTATTTCATGGGGGTTTTCCCTGATTGTCCGGCGCATAAACTCTATGGCCTGTCCTTCGGGAAATTTTGTTTCATGCGGCCATTTCGGCAGGTATTTTACCTGATGTGCAACAGGTTGCTTTTGTGGCGTAAGCAGAGGCTGTTCCACACCCGGATAGATGGGAATATGATCCCTGCCTGCCGCTTTTAAAAAAGCGCTTGCTAACTTAGCCCTCGTAACAGGTTCGCCCGATACAGTGGTGATGCCCAATATCTCACATTGTTTTTGACATAACAAGTAGGCAAGACATACAGTATCATCAATATCATTGCCAATATCGGTATCTACCAATAATTTTTCTTTCATCATTGCGCTTTGCGGGTTTTGCGTTGGCGCTTCATTATCGGTCAGGCCTTGTGCATATAAGGCAGGCATAGTCAATCCCGTCATGCCGGCTCCTGCAACCGTCAATCCTGAATTTTTAATAAAAGTTCGTCTGTCCATAGATTTTTAGAGATGATACATTGTATCATGATACACTTTCATTTTATCCAGACGGCTTTTGAAAGCGTTGTGTAATCCGTCTGCATTTTCCTTCATGGTACGTTGCGTATTGGTAAACGGGTTCACTTTCGTTGCGGCATCCACCTGCTCAATCCATTTCGCAGGGATTGACGAAGTACCCGTCAAAGCGCCTGAAATACCGGCTGCAACAGCCGTTAAACAATCCGTATCGCGTCCGAAATTTACTCCGGCAATAATCGCCTGTTTGGTGTCTCCGTTTATTAATTTAAATATGCAAACCCCTTTTGTAACTATTTCGTTGGCATAAGCCATGCTGTATGGTATTCCCGCACCGCTATATACTCGATCAAAAGCCTGACGCAACTCCTTGAAATCCTGACATCTTGCTGTCAATCTAAGTCCCCGTTCTATCTCTGCAACAATATTCACACCTGCCCAGGTGGCATACCAGCCTTCACGTCCCTCCACTACTGCGCGGAAATCGCAGTATTTGAGTATATCGCCAATGACGCTGTCGACGGTAGCACCCGGTTTTGTAGCGGAAGCGATCGCTACTGCCGTAACACATGCCCACTGTAAACCTCTGCTGTTGGACGTCTGATACAACTGCCCCACTTCAAATACGTCTTCCATCGCCGCCATGGGGTCGCCTGCATTTATCAATCCCATGGGGTGACACGACCGTGAAAAACTGACGAGACCGGAATAGTCGCAGTATTTGCCGATATCTCTTGCAGGGATATCTGTTTTTGCCATAGCAAGGAGTTCACCTTCAAACGGTTCGGAAACATTTCCCGGCGCTTTGGGGTTCATGTCGGAACGCCAGACAGCCCTGACGTCTTCGGCATTTACCCGATTACCCTTTCGCATAATGGCAGTTATCATCAACTTCTGACGTTCTATGCCGTCTTCTGTTGTACCTGCGTTGCGTAACCAACCGTTGTCGTAATGCTCGTATGGCAACAGTTCGTCAAGTGTCCCGTATTTTTCTTCAATACGCGTATACGGCCAACCCTCAACGATGGCGGCCATTGATGAACCTATATGCGACCCGCATATACAACCATAAAATTTGTCATTTAATGATACGGTTTCATCTTTTTCTTTTGGTGTTTGAACGCCATTACCGGTTGAGTCGTTCGCAAACACGGCAGGCATAGCCAATCCCGACAATCCGGCTCCTGCAACTGTCAATCCTGAATTTTTAATAAAAGTTCGTCTATGCATAAATAAATCATTTAATGGGACTTCTGAAACTTAACTATTGATTTTTCAAACAACCGAAGTCCGTTATGCCATTTGAAAAATCTTTTGAATGTATTTTATTTCACGTTCATTTGCGTAATACGCGGAAAGTCATATTTTCAATTTATTTCTAACTTTTTCCCAAGCCGTAGCATTATCGTATTCAATGTCTGCTTTTAGTACCGAAAAAATGTCGTTTGTAAATTCAATATCATTCAGTTTTTCCTCCATATTGCGTAGAAACTGCTTATTTGAGGGTTGTTTCTGCTCGGCATTATCAAAATATAACTTATTACAATATAACAATTTTTCTATATCAATATTCAAATGTGTAAAAGCCCAATACAAATCGAACAAATCTCGTCCTTTTTTGCGTCCGTAAAGCGCTTTTAATTTCGACCCAAGAAGTTCTTCAATCGCAAAACCTGTAACATTGCACTCTCCTGAAAACCATCCATTTTCTACTTTATACGGAATTTCCTGTATTCCGTAAACATTCAAATGCTCACGGGTATTGATTTCTATTTTCAAACGCATATTGACAATGGGCTGTATTTCCGTATCAAAACGGTAAACGATTGTATTGTTATGAAGATGCTGTTTTACAGTACGTTTTATTCCAAGAAAACGCAGTTTTTCTCTAATACGCAATAAAACAGGTTTTATCGGTTCAATGTTTATTTGAACAAGGTCTATATCTTCGGAATAACGTGCTTGTGGAGAAATATACAGTTTATGTAAAGCCGTTCCGCCTCTGATAGATAATGATTTTCGGAGTAAATCGTCTGAAAACATCTCAACAATAGCTCGAGAAATTACAAGGTCTTGCTCTACTTGTGCAATATCTTTCCAAGGGTGCGTTTTTTCCCATTCTCCAATATAATTTGGGTGTATCATAAGTCGTCGGGTTCAATTATCATGTTTATTATTACTTTCCATCTACGATTGTACTCACCTTTTTTTTCTT
>Ga0082212_10008753_pt1 | contig 13161 bp, 8 predicted proteins | sample TergutNt197P3_FD_71548 | JGI IMG/M metagenome (GOLD analysis project Ga0082212, IMG submission 71548) | Neocapritermes taracua P3 segment gut microbial communities from Petit-Saut dam, French Guiana - Nt197 P3 | ecosystem: Host-associated > Arthropoda: Insects > Digestive system > Gut ... | reverse complement strand
ACCCTATCACAATCAGGCATGTCCAGACAGCATAGTCCTTTTCCGGGACACTCGTCCATTATTCTGCGAAAGCAACTCGAGGACCAAGCGGCTGGGGAACAACCGCCCGAACAAGAACCCCAAACGCACCATCACGAACCCAAAGCAACAACACTGGGGTTTCCCGTTGCCATTGCTCTCATTCTCATTCTTTGCTTTTACGGCTATCTTCTCCATCAAGGACTGCCGCAACAATGGACGGAAAAGTCCAATGAAGAACACGCAGAACACGTCGAGCATGGCGAAGCCGACCACGGCGAACATGGACATGGCGAAGCGGCACACGGCGAAGATGGTGTCAGAAAAGACCCGCCCTATTACATGATTGCTCCCTTTGCGATCCTGCTGCTCTGCGTTGCTGTCCTGCCACTCGTCCCGGCAACGGAACATTGGTGGGAAAAGAATACCAGTAAATTGATGGTTGCTGGCAGTCTCGGCGTGGTTACGTTGCTCTATTATCTTTTTGCGTGTGATTTTCCTGTTGAGCAGCATTGGCCCTACCATGACGTTATTGACCCGGCGGCAGGGGCAACCGGCTTGAAAATTGCCACCACCATATTTAACAATGCCATTCTCCACGAATTCCTTCCGTTCATCGTGTTGCTCTTTTCGCTCTTCACGATTACAGGCGGTATTCGTATCACAAGCGGTTTTAAGGCAACGCCTTTTGTCAATTCCATCATCTTGCTCATCGGAGCGGCTTTGGCAAGTTTCATCGGCACGACCGGAGCGGCAATGCTCCTGATCCGACCGTTACTCGACATGAACAATGGACGAAAATATGTAGTTCATACGGTCGTAATGTTCATTTTTTGCGTGTGCAACTGCGGCGGTTGTTTGACTCCGCTCGGCGATCCACCGCTCTTCCTCGGTTATTTGCGAGGAGTTGCCTTTACGTGGACGTTCAACCTTTGGGTCGAGTGGGCATTTGTGAACCTGATTCTCATTGCGTTTTACTTCCTTTGGGACAGCATCTGGTTTTACACGCGGGAAAACGCTGAATACAAAGCGAAAAAACCGGAGGAAGGGCAAACTTCCTTCTCGATTTCCGGCTGGCAGTTGAATGTTCCGCTGTTGTTCGGAGTCGTGGCGGCAGTTGCACTGCTCGATCCGAGCAAAGTGATACCGGGAACAGATTGGCATCCCTGGTTTTACTTGCGTGAAGCCGCCCAACTGGGACTCGCCGCTCTGTCGTTGCTATTCAGTAGTTCTTACATCCGAAAGGAGAACGTGTTTAACTTTATGGCAATCGGCGAAGTGGCGGCACTCTTTTTCGGTATCTTTATTTGCATGCAGGCACCGCTGCAAATTCTGAACGAAGAAGGAAAGACACTTGTTGACACTGTCGAACATGCGACTCCGTTGGACAAGCCGATGCTCTTTTTCTGGGCGACCGGTTCGTTGAGTTCGGTACTCGATAATGCACCGACGTATGTCGTGTTCTTCGAGACAGCAAAGTCGTTGTCTCCGAAAACGGAAGAGGATGCGGAAATATGGGAGGAAGAGGAAGGCAAAGCGTACAAGCCGGTTTTCCTTGGCGGAGAAAGAAGGGAAACTGCCGGCAGGAAGGAAGGAGAACTTGCCCGCGGAAACAAAGGGGAAATTGATTATTACCTACTGATTGCCATCTCATTGGGGGCGGTCTTCATGGGAGCGATGACGTACATCGGCAATGGTCCCAACTTTATGGTGAAGGCGATAGCGGAGCAGGACGGCGTGAAGATGCCGAGTTTCTTCGGCTATATGGTGTACAGTTGCCTAATCCTGTTGCCGCTATTGGTGTGTATAACGTTCCTGTTCCTGTGATGGCATGGGAGGGAAAGAGTTTGGTTTTAGAGGGTATTAAAAGTGCGACAGGCAAAAGATACGGTATTTCACCCGTATTTTTTGCCGGAAAACACATTATGCCATTTTGGGGAATTTTCACATATTTATGATTTTAGGTGTTGTTTTTCCCAAAACTATCGGGTATAATGGTGCATACTGTATTGTTGTAGATGCATGGCGAGAATGTGTCTGTGTAGCGTTGCACGGTTCTCGTCTTTCACTTTTTCAAAATGGAGGAATGAACAATGTTAAAAACACTCGGCATTGTAAAGGGTGTATTGCTCACCGATAAGCAGCAGCACCATGTCGCCCGACGATTGGAAGGCAAGTCTGTTTTGGAATGGGTTGTGCGTCAAATGACCGACAGCATGCTCCTCGATGGAGTCGTGGTGGTCGCCGAAGACGGACCTGATGGGGACCTTGTCCACAAACTGTCCCCAGCCGATGTCCCGGTCTATTCGACGAAAGCACAAGATACGGCAACCGCCGTTCAGGATACCTTGGAACATTTTTCTGCGGAATCCTGTATTTTAATCGGGGCAGATTGGCCCTTCCTTGATTCGGAACTGGTTGACCGGCTGGTACGTGCCGCCCAGCGGACGGCGGACTGCGATTATGCCGCTTATCAATCCATGAACGAAGTCTTTTCGGCAGGACGACCTTACGGTCTTTTCCCGGAGTGGTATCGTAGCAGTTCCATTCGGAAACTCGCCTCGAAATCAGACGATCCCATTCACCGTCAGATGCCCGGTACGTTTTTCTTGGACAACCAAAAGACGTACAAAGTAACGATGCTCCAAGTGCCGGCAGGATTGGACAACGTCGAAGATATGAAGTTCACCTTTGACGACGAGGAGGACTGGGATAACATCCTTGACCTGCACAATGCTCTCGAACTCGAAGTGCTGGATTGCAGAAAAGTCAGCAGTTTGCTCGACAGCCGGATTATCAAGCCGCAAAGTTAGCAATTCGAGGATACCTCACCGAAAGTCGCGGATAAGATTCCAGGCTTCGGTGGGTGATTCCGTAAAGTGAAACAATTCCAAATCCTTTTTGTCAATCACTCCCGTTTCGACAAGATAGTCGAAGTTGAGAACCTTGCGCCAGAATTTTTCGCCGAACATGATGACCGGAATCTTTTGCATCCGTTCCGTTTGTCGAAGCGTGAGTGCTTCAAAAAGTTCGTCAAGGGTTCCATAACCGCCGGGACCGGCAACCAGTGCCTTTGCTCTTAACATGAAATGCAATTTTCGTATCGCAAAATAATGAAATTGGAAGCACAGTTGCGGCGTAATGTACGGGTTCGGATGTTGCTCGAATGGTAACTGAATGTTGAGTCCGACAGACAAACCGCCCGCTTCGTGGGCACCGCGATTGGCGGCTTCCATGATTCCCGGTCCGCCGCCGGTACAAATCACATAATCGTAGTATCCCTTTGGATCGGGAGTTTTATTCGCATTCGTAACGACCTTACCGAATTCGCGGGCAAGTTCGTAATACTGACTCATTTCGTAATTTCGTTTCGCTATCGCCAGTTCTTCCTGGACTTGCTTGTCGTCTTTGTACATTTCCGCTTTGGCTTCGGCACCGCGTAAGTCTTTTGTGGCTCGATCTCCCGATAATGTTCTCGCTGAACCGAAAACGATCACGGTTGAACGAACGCCAAAGTGCCGCAACACCTGTTCGGGTTTGGTTGTTTCGAGTTCCAATCGTATGGATCGGGAAGAATCACGCATTAAAAATGCCGGGTCCTCAAAGGCGATTCTGTAACTCGGCGAGTCCAGCAATTGTTGGACTGATGGCTCATCCGAAAGAGTAGATCGAAGTGCTTCACGTTCCTGAATTAACCCTGACTTTTCAAAATCGGCTTCAAACGGAATCTCAAAAAGGTGCGACATGGTACTTTATGTAAAATGGTTAAAACGGCAAACAGGGGCAGCAACCAACTCTATCCGCATTATCGGCATTGAATCTATTCCAAAACAAAAATTCAGATAATCATCGAACATTCTGTCGAATATGCGGGTTTTTCCAATTATCAAGGTTGGAATTATTTCCTTGCTTCCTGCCAAATTTTTACGACATTTGGGAGTATCGAGTTAATGTCTCGGTCAATATCTCTTATTTTTTCTTCCAAAGCGACAAACGATTGAATACTCGGGTGCAGGCGTTTGTCGTTGTTTCTTTGCCCGTAAGTCCACCCATCCAGAAGCCGTTCGATAACCCATCGGTCATGTTCGGCTTCTGCAAGCAACTCCAGGCAGGGACGGCATCGTGTTAATATTTCTTTTTCGCTAATCGTCGCAATATGTTCAGGGTCGACTCCGACCAAACGTAACTTGAAAAATACGTGGCTTGCTGATTGCCGATTGGATTCCCGCCCCCATTCCGGTTCTTCTGCCCAAGATTTTTCCAGTTCCGAGATGCTCGGAGAACCGTAATATGCGCGAAGAACGGCTTTCCCCATATTGTCCAGGACTTCGCCCAGATGGTTCTCCTTGCACAAGAGCAAACAACTGGATGAAAGAGGAAAGAACATGTTGATATGATACTTGTCGAAGGCATCTTTCATTTCTTCGGAGAGTCGTTCTGTTTCCGGCAGCGCAAGGACAATCCGTGTACCGTTTTCCTGCGTGATTTTGGCAAGGGACATTGCCGCTTCGGAGCCAAGCAATTCGTTGGCGAGACAAACGTATATGACAGTGCTTTCGTCAATGTCGGGAACGGCTTTTTTTATTGCCTTTTCGTCCATTCGTTGAATATCCCCTTGAATGAAATCAAGTTTTGCCAATGGTGCATAGCCCCCATAACGTTCATCACCCGTATTGTCGGGATTCACTGCCGGATAACGCTGGTAGAATCGTTCCCGATTCAAGTCCGCCTTCGTGTCGATGATATGAATGACAAGTTCTTCGTCAAGTGATTTGGGAGTTTGACACATACGAATCACTTGCAAAGCAACACGCTCACCAAACCAGCCGAAGCCAACGATGACAACGTGGTATTTTTTCGTTTTCCCTTTGGCAATATCAGGGGAAAACTCTTCGACGATATTCTTTGCCGCCTGATCGTAAACACTGAATGGGTAACATTCCCAGGAGGTTTCCGTGTGATTATTGATTGACGCATGGGAAAAGGGACCTTTTGCTTCCCAAGCCAAACGTCTCAAGATGGCATCATGTACCTGAATTCTTGCAGCAAACGTTTCGTTTTTATTTCCACATAACGATTTCCAAGAGCGGTTCCAAAATGATATTTTGTACTTTTGAAAATATTCCTTCAGTCGGATCGCACTTTCGATATTAACCGTGTCATCTCCCGTCATTGCGTAAAAAGCAGCGGCGCGGTGCAAGCCGAGTGTTTTCAGGAAGTTCATATCCGTTGCATCACCAACAAGCGTAAATCCGTTGCCGCGTCCGATCTGTGCGAGATAAGGATTGGCGGCATCTTTGTCGATGGCGACGACGGTGTGTTCCCCTTTTTCGAGAAGTTTCTTTGCCAGAGAGAATCCTTTTTCGCCAATACCAAACACGATCACGTGATCACTGAACCACCAGTTAATCGCCAACTCGGTAAGATAGCGGAGCGAAGCCACAACAACGACTTCGATGATTGCCCAAGCAAGACAGATTGGCAGAATTAATCTTGCAAACTGGAAGCACCAGTTGTCGTATCCGTAAATATTTGACAGTTGCCCTTTGGCAATTTGCAAAATGACGATAAATTTGTCAATCGACAAATAGTCAACATGTTCGCCCTGTTGCGGATAAAACCAAATCAAAAGTCCACAGGCAACAATGAAGAGAATGAGCAATATCCATCGAATCAGGGGAATACTCTTCTTGAGAAAATGAAAAAACTGCGGAATAAATCTCATGAAGTGTGTTTGGAGTTAAAAGTGGTTTACTGTGAAAGGTTACGCAATTTAGTCCTACAGCACAACAGCCCCGAAGGGGCAAAATATCTATAACCGCCGGTGTCAAGTCCGTTTCCCCCGGCTTACGCCGGGGGTTATAGACATTGCGCCCTTGCAGGGCGACCTCCACAGGAAAAACTCGTTGTGCTGTTGTATTAGGGTGGCATTATATCATGCAACATTGCAAATTCAAGTCAGTCCGTTTGGTGTGGCTAGGATAGGCAATCGACCACCGGGCGGTTGCGTCGGCAATAGCCGACTGCGAACGGTACTGGATTTCAGTGCGGAGTACCGCACGTTGCGCCCGAAGGTCGGCAACCTACCTGTTTTGACAACTTGCAATGGACTATACTGCAAACGGCTTGAAAATGCCGTTTTTGTTAACCACGGAGATCACAGAGGTTTCACGGAGTACACGGGGATATGTTGCGCCTCTCCGTGAACTCTGTGGTAAAAAATACTACAAAAACAACCAATTTGTTCCCGTTTACAGTATACCTCTACGGGGTGTCTCTTTACCGGACAGGAGTAATAGTGTAGAATACCCACCGCACCTGGATCACCGGATCGTCATTTTTGCTTATGAGCCAAGAAACATCCCCTGCCGCCATTTTTATTGGTATGAATCTGACCTCAGATAATGTCAACATCGTCGGCGCAACAGAACGTGGAGAAGTCCTTGTCGAATTCTCCGCCCCCTTTATACGCAAGAACACAGGTCCCAGTAGCGTAAAAAACAATCTTATTGAGGAAGACCCCGAAATATGGTGGGATGCCACCCGAATGGCTCTCGGACACCTTGTCGGACAACTTCAAAAACTTGCTCCCGCCCCTCCCATAAAGGCGATTTCCGTTTCCAGTGCTCCCGGAACGTTGGTGATCGTTAACCGGGCAGGAACGCCCATCTTACCCGCTATTCTTGCTGAAGATACCAGAGCATTCGATTATGTCCAAAGCCTCAATTTTCACGGACGTGAACATTGTAACAAACTAGGATTTCAGTTTAAGGCAGAAGACCCGCTGGCAAAAATCGCCTGGCTTAAAGACAACGATCCCAAACACTACGAAGAAGCCTGTTTCGTTCATCAGGCAGACTTCATTGTAGGTCGACTCAAAGGGCTTCCCGACGTAACGGAGTTTTCCTTTGCGGCTCGTACCGGTTGCGACTTAGTCGACGGTTGTTGGCCCGATTGGATTGACTACGATATGTACCTCAGTGCCAGGGATCGTTTGCCGCTCCTGATGCACCTTGGCGAAAAAGCCGGTACAGTTTCGGACAAAGCGGCTGCCGCAACCGGACTCCCGAAAGGCACGACCATCGTGATGGGCACCACGTCCGTCATGGCATCATTTCTTGCATCCGGTGCAAGAAAAGAGGGGGATTTGCACATCGTACTGGGAAAGCATCTCCTCATCAGTGGTATTTCCCCCACGATGATTCGGTCGCCGCAAGACCAAATACGTGTAAACAAGTTGCCGAACAAGAAGTGGACTTTCTCCGTTCATAGCCAAACAGGAACGGAATGGATTACCGCATGGTTTCCTGAAGGAACGTTTGCCGAACTGGAACCGACTTCAGCAAATAAGATACCCAACAAGTATTTGGCGTACCCGCATGTCGCAAAAGAAGAAACGTTTCCATTTGTTTCCAATAGTGCCGAGGGATTTATCACACCAGCAACCGAAGATAGGGCAATACAATTTGCCTCCTGCCTGCAAGGGACGGCATTATTTGAGCGGTTTTGCTATCAAAAATTGACTCGTTTGGCAGGGACAGAATCGTCCGGCGATATTTATACTGGCGGTGAATGGAGCACCAGCGATGTCTGGATGCAGTGCCGCGCCGATGTTACTGGACGAATTAACCGCCGAATGAGGGGACGCAGCAGTGCCGCCTTCGGAACGGCAATGATCGCTGCGCTGGGAAGTGATTTCAACTCACTCGAAGAGGTCGCTGACGCAATGTTGGCAATTGACGCAAACTTTTTTCCCAACCCGGAAATTCACGCTCAATACTCGGAACTTTACGGCGATTTTTGCGACCTGATGAATGACCAAGGATATGGTTTCAGTGTGGGTGTAAGCGGCGTGAGAAATATCGTCCGAAACAGTCAGGATAGGGACACATAATCGACTCGTCAAATAACGGAGAAAATCAAATGACACGGCAATCCAATCACCTGTGTAAAACTTTTTGTGGCTTGGGGGCAGCATTGGTCTGTGTCCTGCTATTGTCCATGCTCCAATTTCATCCGGCGGATGCACAGTCTCAGCCGATTCCTCCGTCTCTGAGCGACACAAGCAGGGAGCAGGAAATTGACTCCCGGCTTAAAACTTTTTTCGAGACTCTCGCCAGAGGTAATTCCACATCGGCTTTTGACGAACTCTTGCGTCAGAGTCCGTTCGGCACGTATGAAGCCGGTCAAGCGTCCAACGAACTACGGAAAAAAATTGACGACCTTTCCGTGCAATACGGCGGAATGCTCAATCACGAAAAAAATGACTTCAAGCGCATCGGCGACGACATCGTTTTGACTCGGTACATTTCAAAGCACGAAAACTCCCCTATTATTTGGACGTTTGCATTTTATCGAAAACCCGCCCTCACAACGAGCATCACGAATACAAACCCCTGGATGTTCGTTCAACTCCATTTCGATACGGACTTGAGACTTCTGTTGAAGTGAATGCGAGTCCGAAAACCATGACGAGAATATGTTCAACGGTTGCGCTAGTCTCTACTCCGTACAATACGATTGTGAAACAAATTCATTTGCCGTTATGACACGAGTGAACTGCAAAAAATCACGCTTGCCAAGCACTACCCACTGTGGTATGCTACTCACATGAGCACTTCCGAAAACACTCCTGAAAAACCGCCGCGGAAGCGATGGGCTTGGCACACGAAACTGTCAATCGTGATATGGACTCCCCCGCTTCTGCTATTGGGCTGGCTGGGACTCTCCGCCATCACGGCACCGAAACTGGTCATTTCCGAAGCGACCACCCGCATTACCAGTCCGCTGACCCACGATGGACAAATTGACTTCTTCAAGGCGTTGGAAGAGCGTACCTATCCGCCGGAATTCGCTACCGATGACAACGGTTTTCGCATCTTCGTTCGGCAATTCGGCGATCTCTGGGATGGAGGAACCGACGAAAGAACGCCCGAAGACCGAGAATTTTATCGCCTCCAAAAGTACGAAAAACTCGGTCTCGATCCGAACGTTCCGCCGACGTTGACGTTGCCTGATCCTCCTCACAAAGTCTTTGATGAATTTCGTAAGGCAAACGATGAGAAACCGGATGAACCCGGAGTACCGGCTAAATGGGGGGATACCGACATTGGAAAAGGACTCCCGTGGACGCTCGACGAATATCCGATGTTTGCCGATTGGGTCAACGAAATTGACGAACCGCTCGATGCCATTGCCGTAGCAATCCGCAAGCCGGTTTTTTGTTTTCCATTGTTGCAAAATCCCAAGTCGGTTCAATCGGGACAGTCGATGGTCCTAATTGATCTTCTCCTGCCGGATGTTCAGTTGTCCCGAAATATCGCCCGGATTTTTCAGGCACGAGCGGCGTATCGAATCGGTCAAGGGAACATCGACGGAGCCATCGAGGACAGACTCACGCTCCATCGGCTGGGACGGCATATTGCTCAAACAGGTTGTCTGGTCCAATGCCTTGTTGGCATTGCGATAGAGAGCGCAGGAACAGCGATTCCTGTGGGTGCGAATCCCGAACATCCGCTTAACGAGCAGCAGATTCGACGTTTGCTTGAAGGTCTCGATTCTTTACCGCCGCGTGCTTCCTTGGCGGAGACCTATGAGGTGGAGCGGTATATGACATTGAGTTGCTTGCAAGCAATCCATCGAAAGCAGCGTTCGCTCTCGGATTTTTTCCCGCTGGTGAAAATCATAACCGATGTTTCTAAATCTAACGTGAAAGCATCCATTTTTGGCATTATGCCCCCTGTGGAAAATGCCATGTACAACGCTTGGGTTCGTTCGTGCAACATGAATGTTACTTACCGTCGGCTTAACGAAATTTATGATGCGATGTTGGTCATGTCGGGGAATGAATTTGATGAGATGATGAGTACAATACAACCAAATACACATTTCTGTTTTTCATGTGGTGTTCCGTGGGGCACGTTTCCAAAATTGCTGACTGCCAGTGGTCGAGGAGTGCTCCTTGCCGATATGTTCGCCACTCTTCTTTGTCCGGCTGTGCTGGCATCTGGCGAAGCGAGGCACCGTTCGGAATGTATGGAGAACATGCAACGATTGACGCTGGCGATTCTGTTGTACCAAAGCGAACATGGCAAATTGCCGGACGACAATTGGGTGGAACAGATTATGCCGTATCTTGGCGAAGATAAAGAGCGGTATTTTTCGTGTCCGACGCATCCTTCGCTGGAAGGGCAAACGACGTATGCGCTGATAAGGGAGCCGGCGACTGTGTCGCCGACCGGGGACGCAGTCCCCGGCTCTCTTGATACGCTTTTGTTGGTTGAGCGGATCGAACCGGTGCCATTTGGCGAGGCGATTGTTACGGTCGATGAGGCAATTGAACTTATACGCGGCAACGATGCCGATGTTACGGAAGGAGAATGTTGTGGTCGAGTACATCTCTTCAATCGCATGAAAAGTCCGCACACCGGCGGAATGGCTGCTGGCTATCGTAGCAGTGCCGTGCGGTTTCTGGCAAATACGATTGACAAAGAAGAACTGCTTCACATGCTCGGTCGAGAAATAATACACAATGAATAACACACAAAGAGAGCCGGGGACTGTGTCCCCGGACCGGCGACACAGTCGCCGGCTCTCGAATAAAATTCTCAACAAAATATGGATTACCACATTACGATTGGTACTTACGGCACACGGCTGCACGGCGGAAACGCACCGACCGTCGAGCGGCAGCACAATCGTTACGGTGAAGACTTCGTCTCCACCGACTCGCACCGAGAGCGATTTGAACGAGACACAATGGTACAGAATCCAGTCTATCTGACGGACGAACAGCGGCAATTCGTCGAGGAGATTATTCCTTCGATTTGCGAGCGGGGAAAATGGATTTATCACCTTACTGCCTGCCAGACAGACCATGTGCATTTGCTCGTCTCCGGCGACGTTGAAGCAAAAAAGATACGCCGTTGGCTGAAACAATGGTTGACGAACGCCTTGAACGACCGGTTCGGCAAGCGACAATGGTTCGCCGAATGTGGAAGCACAAAATATCTCTACGAGAAAGGCTATTTCGAAGCGGTGTACGAATACATCAAAAAACAACGAACAACAAAATGAACACAAACTCAAGAGAGCCGGGGACTGTGTCCCCGGACCAGCGACGCAGTCGCCGGCTCTCAACCAAAAGACTCTCGACGAAAATTCGGGCGGCACTTGCTCTGTTGATCCTGCTCGTTTCTGCACTAGCGGGAGCGGGACTGTACGCCGTGCGACTCTCCCAACAACAAGTTCAAGACGTTGCATGGCGAGTTAACGTGTTGCCGGTTGCCGGAAAATTAAGTCGGCACGTCTCCCGGCTGCAAGCATTTCACAGCGAACTTCGGGGACTCCGATTGTCAAAGCAACCGTTGTCCCCTTTTACCGGTGATGAATTTCGCCCCTTTATTGAATCCCGATTCGCTCATACGCTGATCGAACTCGGACAAAGTTATGAAGAATACCGCCAACTTTTGGAAGACCGTGTGCAGGAAATCGGCATTCGGGAAAGTTTCGCCCAAGAGTTTTCGACGGTCGATAATATCCGTTCGGCAATTCAAGAATTAAGTGAAACCGTTCAACAAAAAAATTGGAGCACAACAAATCTCGGACTGGAAAAGGTCGAAACCCAACTCCACATGTTGCAACAACATACCGATCAACTGCCTGCCTACTTGGCGGTTGAACTCAACGATTACTCGCAAACGATGCGGCATCATTCCCGCTGGCTCTCGACGATTGTTGTCATTTGCGTCATCTTTTCGGTCGGATTGATGCTGCTGCTCATTCATCTTTCGTTCCTTTGGATATTCAAGCCACTGCACGTGCTCGTGGAAGGTTCGCGTCTGGTGGCAAGCGGGAAATACGAACACCGAATCGAATTGCCGACAAACGATGAAATTGCCGAACTTGCCGAAGCGATGAATTTCATGACGGAACAATTTGAAGAAAAGGTTCGGCAGAAGTCTCGTGAACTCGTTCGGAGCGAACGATTGGCAAGTGTCGGTTTTTTGGCGGCGGGCGTTGCTCATGAAATCAACAATCCGCTGATGGCAATTTCGGCGTGTGCGGAGTCGTTACTGCGGCGACCGAACGACACCGACCAAGTGAAGCGGTACTTGACGATGATCCAGGAAGAAGCATTCCGCTGCAAGGGAATCACAGAACGTTTGCTGGGGCTTGCCCGAAATGAATCGAGAGAGCGGACAAAAACCGATTTCGTGCCGATTGTTACCGACATGCTCGAAATGCTCCGGCAACAGGATGCCTTCAAACGAAAAAATATCACGTTGGACTTGCCAAAATCGTTTGAAATAACGGTCAATGCTCAAGAAATAAAGCAGGTCGTTTTGAACCTGTTTCAGAATGCGTTCCAAAATACGGACGAAGAAGGACAAATAACGATTCGGCTTTATGCGAAAGAAAGCGTGGCGGTATTGTCGGTGCAGGATGACGGAAACGGAATGGATTCAGGAGTGTTACAGAACATTTTCGAACCGTTTTTTACCCGGCGAAGCGGAAGTACCGGCACCGGGCTAGGGCTTTCCATCACGCACAGAATCATAGAGGAACATCAGGGACGCATTTCGGCATCCAGCGAAGGACTCGGCAGAGGTTCGACGTTTACCGTCGAGTTGCCGCTCTGATGCCGAGATTTCTTTGGCAGATGCCCGTTGGGCACCAATCAGTTATGTCCAAAATTTGCACTGGACTCATTTTGACAAAAACACTAGACTCCCCCGCTAAAAGGTTTTGGAGATAGTGCGAAATGAATTTCTTCATTCGATTTTTTTTCCTTGTTACTCTGTTCGCTCACGGAATCCTTCCGTTCTGTGTTGCGCAAAATCCTGCCCCGACTCCGCAGCAAGCGGTTGCCGGTCGCGGAAATTCCACTGCGGCAGAGATCGATCTGACTCGTCCGCCCATAGAAACGGCGGTTATTCAAGGTGTCTCTCCCGGGGTAACGACTGCAGAACAACTGGATCGACTGTGGGGGGAACCCGAACAGGAAACCGTCCTCGGCGGGGAAGTCGTGCAATTGTACTCAATGGAGCCGCTGAACCATATCGAAATAACGCTCAAAGGGGGCATTGTCCGCTCTATTGTGATCCAACTTGAGACCCCGTTTCCCGAAAAAGATGTTCGCAG
>Ga0082212_10008752_pt1 | contig 13162 bp, 11 predicted proteins | sample TergutNt197P3_FD_71548 | JGI IMG/M metagenome (GOLD analysis project Ga0082212, IMG submission 71548) | Neocapritermes taracua P3 segment gut microbial communities from Petit-Saut dam, French Guiana - Nt197 P3 | ecosystem: Host-associated > Arthropoda: Insects > Digestive system > Gut ... | reverse complement strand
CGTGCCCGTCCCGGCGGTAATAGATTTGAACGGCAGTATTCTTACGATGGAATACATAACCGGCAGCACTCTCCCGGATTTGCTGTGCGGTCCGGCGGGAACGGACTGGCGGAGGATCGCAGGCGCCCTTGCCGACTGGCTGTCCTGCTTTTATCATGCCGTCGATCATGAAGCCACAGGTGAGATACGCGGCGATATAAACGGGCGCAACTTCATTTTTAATGCCGGCGGAGTGTGGGGCGTGGATTTTGAGGAACATTGTTATGGAATACGAGAAACCGATGCGGGACGTATGCTGGCTTTTATCAAAACCTATGATACGCCGCGGGAAACAGACAAAAAGGCTTTGGCAGAGTCTTTGAAACAGAGCTTTAATATAGCTTTGAAGTTGGATATGGACAAAGTATTCTCTGAGCAGGAAAAGGAATTAAAAGCGATTGCATACAGACGAAGGCCGATAACTTAAACAGCGCGATGACGGAGGTTATTATGGGAAATGTATTGGAACTATATATAAGCAAAAGTAAAGAGGCTGAACGCGAACCTTTACCGGAAGCTGTCTTTGTAAGTTCCGAAGGCGTGGAAGGCGACGACCTGAACCGCGGCCGCACGCACGCTGTCAGCCTGCTCGCAAAAGAAAGCAGGGATCGTATTGCAGCGATCGGTATTGAGGGATTGTGTACAAGGAGATTTTACGCGAACATAGTGACAGAGGGAGTCAGTCTTTTTGACATGCCTGTGGGTACGCGTTTTAAGATTGGCGATGCACGATTTGCCGTCACGCAGGTGGGTAAGCCGTGTTTCAAGGATTGCGATATATATAGATCAGCTTACGACTGTGTGCTGCACAAAGAAGCGGTGTTTGCCGACATTCTGGAAGGAAGCACAGTACATGTCGGAGATGAGATCATTATTGAGTGAGCCGCGGCGCGAGACACGCTATGCGTTCAGCATGCGGGACATGAGTTATTCTAAGATCCACCTCGTAAAGGTCGCTTAAACGCTGTTCGGTCAGCATTTCCTCAGTATTACCGCAAATAAGCTTCCCATCCCTGCCGAGTATAGCCGAAGTCCCGCCGAGCAGCAAAGCGTGGTCGGGGTTGTGTGTCGTTATCACGATAGCGTAACCGCGTTCGGAAAGCCGGCGGATCAGTGTCAGTATCCGGTGCTGGTTGCCGTAATCAAGGTGGGCGGTCGGTTCATCGAATAGTATGATTTTCGGCTGCTGGCATACGGCCCTCGCTATTGTTGCCTGCTGACGTTCACCGCCGCTGATATCCGTATACGGCCTGCCGGCGAGGGATGCGATCCCTACTTCTTCCAGCGCGGCGTATCCGGCGGCTGTATCTTCGTCGTCCGGCTTTTGGAAAACACCGATATTAGGCGCGCGCCCCATAAGTACAAAATCAAGTACGGTATAGCTAAACGTCGGCACATGTACCTGCGGGACATATCCTACAATGCGCGCTATCTCACGCGGCTTCATCTTTGTAATATCGCTCCCCATCAGCTTTATAGAACCTGATGATGGCGTCCGCAGCGCCGCCATGCAATCCAGCAGCGTACTTTTGCCCGAGCCATTAGGCCCCAGGATAGACAAAACTTCAGCTTCTTCAACTGCAAAACTTACACCCGCCAGAACGTCCCTGTCCCCTGCCGGATATCTGAATCTTACATTTTCCAGTTCAAATACTTTCATGGATCATCCTTTTTTATGTCAACCGCATCCGTTGCTTATACAAAAGCCACGCGTAAAACGGCGCGCCGATGATGCCCGTAAGTATACTGACCGGCATTTCTGTCGGGCCGGCTGTGCGTGTAACGGTATCTACAACCAGCATAAAAATCCCTCCGAGCAGAAGCGAAGCGGGAATAAGGCGGGTGTTGCCGGGTCCGACCATCATGCGCGCGAAATGCGGGATCACAAGGCCTACCCAGCCGATCGTACCCGCGATACATACGGCTCCGGCCGTTAAAAGAGTGGCAAAAAGCATGGCAAAACCGCGCATAAGGCCTACATTGACTCCTAATGTTTTTGCTTCGCGCTCGCCCAGTGACATCACGTCGATCCACCAGGATATACCCATCAATAAAACAGCGGGTATTATAATTACCGGCAATATGACCAACAGCGAGTCCGGCCTGATATATGAAAAACTGCCAAGCTGCCAGTAGATAATGCTCGCCAGCTGCGTTTCGGGATCGGCGATATACTTTAAAAACCCGAGTATTGACATCATGACGCCCCCAACTATAATGCCGGACAAAACCAGCATTATATTGGAACTGTTTCGAAGCAGCGCCGGTATACTGACAGTAAGCAGTACGGCAAGAAGCCCTCCGGCGAAAGCAAAAAGCTGCATGTACACAGCGCCCAGTGAGAAAAGGATCGCTATAGCCGCGCCTACACAGGCGCCGGATGACACGCCCAAAAAATCAGGGGATACCAGCGGATTTTTAAATATGCCCTGAAATGCCGCCCCCGAAACAGACAGAGCCGCGCCTACAACGATTGCCGCGATGACGCGCGGCAGGCGCAGCCCCATTACAACATTTTCTTCCATAGGAGACCAGATAGGCTCAGCGCCGGTTATCTTGCCGAAGACGATATGCAATGCCTGAACGGGGGTTATTGAGTATTTCCCCACACTTAAGCATACAAATACCAGAACGGCAAGCGCCGCCGTCATGATAATAATAAGCCAGCGGTACTTCCATACGCCTGTATTCGTATTTTGCGTTATTCTTTTTGAAGCCTTTGTCATCATTCCGGGCTGCATACAATGATTATTGCCTTTATTCCCGCTGCGGTTTGGGCTTTTTGATATAAGATATCAGCTTCGGGACAAAGACGACGGCAGCCGCGGAACAAGCGGCGCACAAAACGATGAACAGCCATTGGGGCATACCGGCATAGCCTCCTCCTGCCGCGCCCGAACCTGTGGATAACCCATCATTTTCCGCGTCTGAGAAGCCTCCCGCAAGCGGAATATCAGAACCATCCATCAAAATAGATTCATCTGTATCTGAAGCTTCCACCTCCACGCTCAATGTGTGTTCAACGCCATCTTCATCTATATAGGAAAATTCGATTGTTCCCTCTACACCCTCTTTCGGTGTAAAGACATATCCGCCCAATTCCTCGTCGAAATATCCATCCATTTCGTCCTTGTTCCAGGTTATACTGCCTTTTTTTGCGGGGACGAAGAATGATTTGCCCGTATTGACGCTAACCCCTCCGTTTTCCAGATCTTCAATCGTTGTATTCAGTATTTGATCTGAAAGATCGTTTAAATCTATAGATAAATCCTGGCCGTTATAAGTGAACGATACTGTCGGCCCATCATTCTTTCCAATGCCGATGATTTTTGCTTTTATCGTAAACGCAGTGCTGCCGGGAGCGGAAATCGGTAAATTTTCGTTCATTCCTCTCTGGGATAGCCAGCGGTCCGCAACCAGATTGTATATGGCAGAGCTGCGTGTGGGTTCGCTGCCGTCCAGCGTATAGTAAATCTTGGCGTCTCCCTGCCCTGACGGCATTGTCAGACGTATAGGAGCGCCCTTGGCCACCGTCGAACCTCCTGAAGGCGACGCGCCCGGCGAACCCCAGCTGCCGGCTCCGCCCTCGATGTCAATACGTACAACATCTTTTACAAGGGCCTGACGGACTTGCTCTCCAGATACCGCCTGCCCGAAAGCCAATCTGCGGTAATCGCTTCCTGAAGCGAAGTTAATTACACTTGGCAGCCGTTCGCCGCGCCCCCCGCCGCTGCTGAAATAATACCTCGGTTCTTCGAGCTGCCCTACCGTGACTGTAGTGCTGTACCCGTCGCCGGAGGTAAACCGGACGCTCTGTCCTGAGGAAAGCTGACGCACTCCCGAAGTCGCTATCAAATCCATTACACGCACACCTGTGACGCCGGACATTGTTTCATATGCCGGCCAGGTATTGTGTCCCGAATATGTGCTGGGGCCGTGCTTTTGTATAGCGTCGATATCTTTCTGCGTGAACGCCTTTGCCATCTGTCCGCTTACATATACAGAGATTAGTGTTTTTGTGTCGGTTTCTTCCTCTTCTGTCGCGACTGCCATCACTACAGGGCTTGCGTTAAACGTTTCGGTAGCGGCGTAACGTACATAATATATACCAGCCTCAACTATAGTGCCGCCGTTCGCGCAGCGTGTCCATCCGCTTGCCGCCGAAGCGTTTGTGTGATATTCCATCGCTGTCGTCGTGCCGGTAATAAGCTTGCTTCCGCCGCCGATCCCTGACGGAGCCGCCTGATCCATCTTATTGATGTTATCGGTTACTATTATTTGCACAGAGGGGCTTGCGCTGTAGATCTCGGTAGCGGTATAGCGCACAAAATAAGTGCCTGCAGCGACGCTGGTACTGCCGTTTGAGCAGTTAAGCCATCCTGTCGCCGCGAACGGGCTTGTATGGTATTGCATTGCCGTTGTTGTGCCGTATATGACCCCAATCCCGCCTGAAAGCCCGCTCGGCGACGTCTGACTGTACTTATCCGCGACGACTTGCACGCTTGGGCTCGCGTTGTGGGTTGCCGTCGCGGCAAAGCGCACATAGTAAATACCCGCCGCGACGCTGGTGCTCCCGTTTGAACAGCGAATCCACCCGCTTGGGGCTGAAGCGCTTGTATTATATTCCATTGCGGCCGTCGTACCGTTTAATACCAAAATGCCTCCGGACAGGCCTTGAGGGGCCGGCTGATCGGCCAGGCCCGGTGATGATCTGTATGGGTACATAAACGTAACCAACGGGCCGTCTCCCTTCCCAAGATCGATAATCTTCGCGCTTAATATTAGCGTTCCGCTGCCGGGAGGAACCACAATAGGAGCGTTCTCAGTCATTCCCTTATTAAAAAACCACTGATTTCCAACAAGGTTGTACATTGTTGAATTACGCGTAGGTTCGCTTCCGTCGAGCGTATAGTATATCTTTGCTTCTCCGGAAGAACTGCTAAGGCGGATCAAATCTCCGGGGGAGACCTGCGTCCCCGTCCCCGGAGCCGCTGTGGGCGAGCCCCATGTTCCGGCGTCCTCTTCAACTTCAATATAGGCTACACTTCTCACGAACGCGTTTCGGGTCTGTTCTCCGGCCGCTTTCTGGCCGAAAAAATTTCGAGGTAAATTAGTTTCGCTTGGATCGCTGGAACTAAAGCCGATGATCGCGGGAACCGCCGCGATTTGCGTCCCGTCAGAATCAAAGAAATAACGTTCCTCTCTGATTTGGCCCGCGGTAAGTGTCACTGAATACCCCGATCCGTCTCCTGATACAAATTTTATTGCCCTGTTAGCGTTAAGGCTGTTCAGGCTGACCCCAATTTCAGACAGAATATCGGCCACAAGCACTCCGGTGATATTGTTATTGGTCCCGTAAGTCGGATATGTATTATAGTTTGAATAGGAATATGTAACCTGCTGCATCGCATCGATTTGCGCCTGAGTGAATGATTTCTCCGTACCGTTATACGAGGCGGTCAGCACAGTATCTTCCGCAAAAACCCGCATGCCGGAGTTTGCCGGAGTTTTCGCTTCCCAAATGATTTCTACATTTGATGGCTCGCTCACCTGTGCCGCGCCGTCGGCGTCCGCTTCCGAAGCGTAGGCTGTAAGCTGCGACGCCGGCGCTCCGCAAAACAATCCAAGCATTAGAATCAGCGCTATTACGATTACTCTATATCTCATCATTCACCTCCGCCTGTACCGGCGCAATACTTGCTTATCATCAAACCTGTCTATTGATTGCTGCATTGTCAAATGTTTCTCCTGTATTTCCGTAAGCTGTTATTTGCATAGTTTCACTATACGCTTCCACAACAAGATAATTGGCAGCTTCGGCTGTAATATCGATATAATCCATATCTCCCGGTTTATAGCTTTCCTTTGCCCCGGATGCAACCATGATTTGTACCATTTTATTTTTGACATTATCCATGTCAGGAAACAGTTCCGTTCGAGCGTATAAATGCTGATGTCCGCAAAGTATCAAATCGATGCCTCCGGCTTCCATTACAGGCAGAAACACATCTCTCATTGTCTGGGCGCGCTGTATATCCTTTGGTATTTCTATGGCAGGCCAAAACGGATGGTGGCAAACAGCTATCCTCCAGTCCGCGCCGGACGCATCATTGCTTGCCAGCTGGTCCGCCAGCCAATCCGCGTCTTTCTTGTTTCCGCCGCCCATCGCATTGCTGTCCAGCATGCAAAAGAACACATTTCCGCTTGTAAAGGTATAAAAGAAACTCTCTGCGGATTCATCAGGATAGTCGAATTGCTCCGCCAGCAACGGTTTGTTGTCATGGTTCCCGGGCACGCCCGCGACTGTCATATCGTCAAGCCGTCCGCCCGCGGCAGCCCGGAAAGCGCCCCATTCCTCAGCCGACGACCCGTTGTTCACTGTATCTCCGCCCAGCACCAATAGTTTGGGAGCGCTTTCATGATTAACAGCCTGATCCAGCAATTCGCCGAAAGCCTCATAGTCACCGGTTTCGGGATCGGCCTGTGTGTCGCTCATGAAGATGAATGAAAACGCTTCGCCGGAATCTATGTACGAGTCCGGAGAATCGCTCACGCCGCATCCTGTCAACAATATCGCCGCGGCTAAGGATAAGCAAACGGCTAAGCGGTATATGCATTTTTTTAGCAAAGCATACACTTTCAGCTCACCGTATATGTCAGCGTAACAACAGCGCTGTCTGCTTTACCCAGCCCGCCGGCAAAAGCCTTGATGGTGACATTATTATCAATAACGATAGGAACCATCAAATCCGGCTGAAAATATGAGGTTGATTTGTTGTATACTTCACTGCCGTAATCCGGTTCGCTGCCGTCCGTCGTATAGTATATTCTTATATTATCCATATTGGAGTGCGTCAGTTCCAACCCTGTTCCCGCGGTCACAGCGCTGCCGGAAGGAATGCCGGCTTCAGGCGCTTCCCATGCTCCAGTACTCCGTGTTGAAACCTCAATACGATAAAGGTCTTTTACCGACGCCGCTGTGTTCACGTCCCAAGGGCCGCGCTGGCCGAAAAACGGACGAAGATTCTCGGGGACCGCCTCGGAATCGCCCCAGGCCCATGCAATCAACGGCTCCGCTTCCTCAGCGTTGCTGCTGTTTTCCGCGCTGTGATTTACATACGCATACTGCTTGCCGTATAACTGCCCGATGGTTACCCTTGCCTGATAGCCGTCAGGCGCCAAAAAAATCAATGTTTCAGCATCGTTTTTTATTCCGGCTTGTTCCAGTAAATACGGCAAAGCCACGCCGTGGCCGGCTATATGTGAAAATGACGGCCAGTTGTTGGTCGTTGAAAAAACTATCTCCCGATATCCGTCTTTGAGTTCCTGAAGCTGTTCCAGCGTCCAGTTGGTTTGCCCTTCCACGCCGCTGCCATAAATCGCCAGTATATCGTCCTCGCCTACAGGGTCAGGCTCAGCAAGCTCAAATACATCGGACTCCGGCCCATTTTCAGACACATCAGGCGCCGGCGCCGCTTCCGCTTGCTGCGGACTTTCGGTATCAGCTTCAGAAACCGGATGATTCGAAGAACAACCCGCCAGGCAAGTAACTAATACTATAATCAGTATTTTGTTTATCAAAGTTTTTTTCATAGTTCATGCAACCTCTCTAGCCTTCCAATTCAATGGATGCTAAATCCCTGAGATAATCCGGCGTAACATCAGAAACGCATGGCGCGAACCATAGCCCGTTCTTAAACATTTTCCCGTCTTCCGACACCGCCGCCAATGTCGTGGGTTTCATCGCGACGTCTTTGCTCACCGAAACTGTGTATCCGTCGTCGGCGATGGCCGCCAGGGTAGAAAATGAATCTGTTATACCCGCGGCGTCAAGCACATCGGCCATAGAGTAGCCGACATATACCCTGGTCGTAGTCGTGCCGTAAGTATTGGTCGAGGTCGTCTCTGCGGAATAAACAGGGTATGCAGCCATATCTGCGTCTGTTATCTCTCTGTCCATTACCATAAATGAAAATGCGGGGATATCAGCTCCATAGACCGCTTCAGCGCCAGGTTCAGCATTCGTCTCTTTGGCGCCGCACGCTGCCGATCCAAAAACCATGCACAAAACAATTATACAAATAAATAATCTTTTCATCATTTCCTCATGCGCTTAAGTCATATCCTACATAGTCGCCGTCAAATGTGCGTCCGAACATAAATGAATAATACTCATCGATCTCGGTCTGCAGTTCTTCGGCGGAAAAGTATTCAGGGTAGAGCCGGTGCAGCATCCACATGGTTCCCAGAGCGCAGCTTATTCCCGGAATATCCCACGAATCCAGTTTTGCGGGGATAAGCGTCACCCTGCCTGTTTTTACCGCTTCCACCTCACTCCATGCCGGACTGTTCAGTAATTCCTCCGCTGTGTAATCCAGTACTGTGGAACTGGTGCAAAAGATAACGTCCGGGTTCATATCGAATATACTCTCTACTCCAATATTCGACCACGCGGTTGGTATGCCTTCATTTATATTGCCTTTAATATCATGTGTCAGGCTATAAGCTCCCGCTTCTTCCAGCATCCACGACTGCAGCATGTCGCCGCCTGCGACAACGCCCGGCTCGCTCCCCATCACAATAGCTGTACACCTATCTTCCTCGGGAATATTTCGGGTTATTTCGCTGACTTTATCAAATTTCCCGTCCATCCAGCCTTTTACATCTTCCGCCCGGGCCTCAGCGTGGAAATATTGACCCATCATTTCCAGAGTCTTCATGATCTCGTCAATATTCTCCGCCCTTATCGACATCACCGGTATGCCCAATTCTTCCGCGGCTTCCAATGCGCGCGGGTCATTTGAACGGTGTATCAATACGTCCGGATGATACTCGGCCAGCAATTCAAGGTCTACCACGCCTCTCCCCACAGAACCGGCTTTCGCCAGCCCTTCCACGTTGTCCGCCCAGAATTTGCTTTTATAGTTGATAGCGACTACCTGATCCGACAATTCCAGCGCGACTATAAACGGCACTGCCACAGCGTACGCGGAGGCGATCGTAATATCATCATATTCAGGGATATCCAGTTCCGCTCCCGAGGCGTCTATAATAGTGTATCCCGATCCTTTGGCGGGATTTTCGGTATTTTCAGCGCTGGCCCGCACACAGGCGCACAAGGAAACCGCCATTACTAAACATGTGGCATATAAAGCAATCTTTTTAGTATTCAACCGATTTTCCTTCATTGCCGCTCGGTGTTCTCTTCTTCCTTTTTTCTTGTAAACAGCCATGCTGCAAACGCGGCGGCCCCGGAGATCAGGATAACAACCCACGGCGGCAGCTCGCCGTTATTGCCCTGAAACGCCCCCGCATCGAGCGGCGTCTCTCCGCCGGCTATAGTTGCGCCCGGCGCGTCCTCGTCATATGTGATATTTATACCCGGCGGCTGGCCTTCAGGACCCTCGTCGGTTTCAATATCAAGTTCTGTGTCAGATTCCGCATCAAGGATAGTATCCATCGTTTCATCACCTTGTTGCATATCCAGGCCGACGCCGCTATTATAACCGCCGTTATTATTGTTTCCTCCGTTGTTATTGCCGCCATTGTTGTTTCCGTCGTTGTCGTCGGTTTTGGTAACCAGCGTAACCGCCGCGGCGCCGCTAACGCCGGCATTATATGTGCTTTCGCTTACCGGGCTGGCAGCCTTCAGTGATAAAAGATTGGCCCTTATCGTATCGCCCGCGCGTACGGTATTTTTCAGAGTGAATTGCACTATCGCCAATGACGCGGAACTGCCGGCTGAAAATGTCTCCCCGGCCGCGCCGCTGACAATTACCAGTTCAAGAGCGCCTGAGGCCTTATCGTTTTTCGCGTCAAGTATCCACGCTGAAAATGATGCCGGAAGCGTAGGTTTGACGCCGCTGAAGTCCAGCTTCCCGCTGTCATATGACAATTTTATCGTAAAAACATTGCTCTCGGCGATATTCGCGATTCTTACTGTATAGTTGAGTGACGAGGTATCATCCAGTGACACTTCGCCAGGAGCCGTCAAAAATGCCTCCGGCTCGGCAGCGTAAACCGCCGCCGGGCCAGAAGCAAAAACAAACACCAGCGTAAGTAACAGTATAAAACAGCTTATATGTTTCCTGGTTTTCATATATCTTTTGATTTACCCTTGTGCTTCGATGAGGGAGTACAGCGCGATTATGTCGGCTGTATCGATTACCTGCACCGCGTTACCTGTCGAGATATTGTACAATGAGGCTTCGCTCCATAACGCCTCGGTTTCATCTACCATAAAGTATCTGTATATGATGATCGCCAGGTCTACCAAATCAAATACGCCGTCGTTGTTAATGTCATATTTCAGAAGCGGGTCTACCTCGTTAACAATAACTAAAGTGCTAACTCCATCCCCGACGATTGTCGCGTCTATGAGTGGCGCGCCAGTTACCGGATTAATTACTGAAAGTTCTAAAAGATCTGCCTCGATCACATCGTCTTCAACAACACCGCTCTTAAGAGTAAACTGTAAAGCGACAAGTTCCGTTGCCGTGGCCGTCGTCAAGGTTTCATTTCGTGCTCCGGCCGCAATTAAAAACTCAATTTCGCCGTTGACAGAGTCATTATTAAAGTCAAGAATCCAAGCTGCTAAATTTGACGGCAGCAGAATATCCATGCCTTTGTAAGTCAGCTTATCCGCATCGTATGCCATTATAAACTTAAACATATTTGCGTCGGTAACATTCGCTACATTAACCGTGTATTCGATTTCATCGGTCAGGTCGATATTTACCTCATCCGGACCGGTCAGGAAAGCAGAGTTTGCCTCGAAAGGATAGTTATACGTGAAAGTCATTATGTCGCTGGGCGTCCTTCCGTACCCATATGTCATGGCCTTAACGACAAACTGCCCGCTGCCGTCCGGCACGACTATGGATGGATTTGCGGCCACGGACGGACCGTTGCTGTTCCAGTTAAAAACTCTGGCGCTGGGATTTGAGGGATAAGGATCCGTACCGTCAGTCGTATAGATGTATTTGTGAGATGTACCGACATCTCCATGGGTATCATTTGTTATCCTGAGTTTCATGCCCTCTGTCACTGTAGATCCATTAGCGAGCGGCGCGCCCGAAAGCGACGTCCCATTCTCGACATAAACATACGGATTTTCCCAAGCCGGCGCGATACCGCCAACCTCAATGGTTGCTATCGACTGGTTCATAACGCCGCGGAACTGCTCCTGGGGATAGGTTAAGCCCATATAGTTGCGCGGAGATGCAGAGACCTGATTGAAACTTATAATAGAAGGCACAGCCTCACCGCGCACGCCGGCCTTTAATTGGTCTTGATTGCCGGTACCTGACGGGTATGTATAGGTATAGCGATCCTCTGAAAGCTGCTCCCAGGTGAATGTCGCAGTGTAATTATCCGTTGCTATGAAAGTGATTAACCTGCCCGGTTCCAGGTTGTTAGTATTTATACCTGCTTCTTCCAGCAGGTCTTTTACAGTAATACCTGTCGCGGGAATTCCGGTATACCGAAATGCGCCGGCAGTATTTGTTTCGACATAAGAGTTTGGCCCAACTGTCGTGAATAACTCCGCTCTGTCCGCCGCCGTAAAGGTTACGTTAATTCCCTGGCTGGCCCAAACGACACTTATATCGCTGTCATCAGCCGCCATCGCGGGAATGGTGCCTATGACAAGCGTCAGTACCATGACCAGCGCCATAATCAGCGGAGTAAAGCGATAACGTTTTTTCGTGCGAATTTTTTGCTTCATTTTGCAATACCTCCTTATTTCACACCTCTCTATCTCATCACCGTATATAAACAACGGTGTTACGGGTCACTGTCAGTTTGCCGTTCGCTCTCGGTTCTTCCGGCCAGCAGCCGCTCATACTCAGCTTTGTCAATCGTAATTGTTTCGTTTCCGGATTCACCTGACGCTTTGCCAGGAGCCGCTTTTTTATTACGTTTATATAGAACAATAAGCAAGACTGCGATAGCAGCGGCTATAATCACTACGATGATGATCCATGGCCAGTCTTGTTTCAGGAACCCTGCAGGCAAAGACCCGTCATCTATATAGCCCTCCGGAAGTATTTTTATAATGCTTTGAGTAGAATCGAATACAGTACTGACTTCACCTGGGCTGTCAATGGAATATCGCTGAATTTCCGCTACCGTCACCTGAGCCGGATCTGTTCCGGCGTAAGCGACCGTAACCGTGCAGATGATATCCCCTTCAAACCCATTTGTGCCGGAGAACAGGGAAAAAAAGTACGAACCTCGCGCCGGCGTGGGGGGGATGATGTTGGTATTGTTCCCCAAATTGAACGAAACTCCCTCGATGGTGACGCCTTCGCTGAGTACAAGCTCAAACTGCGCGCCCGCGAACACATCACCGTCGCCGGGCACCACGATTTCTATATCAGCCGTTCCATCTATGCCAATTGAGACGTTTTGCGATACGCTATGTGTCAGGTCGCCGGCAAATACCATCGAAGCGCTAAAAAGAATTGAAACCAGCGCTATTAGAAATATAATAATTTTCTTCATTTTCCGATTTTTATGATCCGTTTCCGTACCGTTTACACCTTGTAAGCGCAATCATCGGATATGCAGAAAAACAAAAACGTCCTTCAGGACGTAAAAAATGAATGCGGCCGATCCGGCGCGCCAATTCAAACTTTTACTCCTTTTCACAATGGAAGGCGTCTGCGTTTCCGCATAACCCTATCGTTTTGCCGGCATAGCCAAAGGCCTTAGCCGTACAAAATCGAAGTAAGTTTATGGTTGCAATACTACAGCAATTCCCCCCGGTTGTAAACTCTTTTATTATATTTATGTGGTTATTCAGCGATGAAAACGCTGATCTTCATCTCCTGACGATCAATGACGTCCCCATTCCTCCGCCTATACAGAGAGTAGCAAGCCCTGTTTTCGCATCCCTCTTTTTCATTTCGTATAGCAGCGTCACAAGGATGCGGCAGCCCGAAGCGCCTATCGGATGCCCGAGCGCTATCGCCCCGCCGTTAACGTTTAGTTTTTCAGGATCAAATTTCAAACCTTCCCCCACAGCAAGCGCCTGGGCCGCAAACGCCTCATTTGCCTCTATCAGGTCGATTTCGTCCATCTTCATACCGGCTTTATCAAGAGCTATTTTCGTAGCTGGTAT
>Ga0082212_10008751_pt1 | contig 13163 bp, 12 predicted proteins | sample TergutNt197P3_FD_71548 | JGI IMG/M metagenome (GOLD analysis project Ga0082212, IMG submission 71548) | Neocapritermes taracua P3 segment gut microbial communities from Petit-Saut dam, French Guiana - Nt197 P3 | ecosystem: Host-associated > Arthropoda: Insects > Digestive system > Gut ... | reverse complement strand
GGAAGAGGCAAGAAATTTGTGCAGAGCTGCTACGGGAGTTACGCATAATCATAAGGAAGGAATAAAAGGAGCTGAGGCGGTAGTCAGAGCCATATTTATGGCGAGAACTAAATCAGATAAGAAAAATATTCGTAGTCAGATTGAGAGAGATTATTATAATCTTAACTTTACTCTTGAAGGAATACGTGATACATACCGGTTTAATGAGACTTGTCAAGGTACGGTTCCTCAAGCGATTGTTGCGTTTTTAGAATCTGTTTCTTTTGAGGACGCTGTTCGCAATGCAATATCAATAGGAGGAGATAGTGATACTCTTGCGGCAATTGCCGGAAGTATAGCGGAAGCGTATTATGGAGTCCCCGAATATTTGGAAGATGAAGCAATGAAGTTCCTCGACGAAAGATTGCTGAGTATATATAAAGACTGGAAAAAATTTATGGAGGGAGACAAATAAATATGGATAACAACGACATTAAAATAATAAAAGACAAAAAAATGGTGTATTTAGTAAAAACGCTTTCAAGGACTAAACGAAAAGATTATGAAAATTATGTTATAAATGCAATTTGGAATAAACTGAATAATAGTGAAATAGAGATTGTTTCACAACAATATATTTTTAATCCTAAAAAAGATAAAAAGAAACACTATTTCATTGATCTTTATTTTCCTTTTCTGAATATAGGTATTGAATGTGATGAAGCGCATCATCAGGATGGAAAAAACAAGAAAGCCGATATGATTCGGGAAACCTCCATATATGATGCGCTGCATCAAATTGATAATATAGGGTATATTGCAAAACATATTGATGTCAGCAAATCTTTTCAGGAAATACAAGATCAAATTGAAGAAACGGTTTCATTTATTAAGCAAAAAATAATAGAAATTAAACCTCCTAAATGGGAAATTATGGATGCGGATGAATATTTTCGTAATAGAAATGAAATTACAATAAAAGATAGAATAGGATTTGAAACAATCGGCAAAACTTGTAACATTTTATTTTCCGCAGAATATAAGGAAACATCCGGCGGGAGGCGGCCTTCATATTTTACTCCTAAAACATTTAAAAATACGGGATATGATGGTTATAAGGTTTGGTTTCCCAAATTAGCCATAGTTGATGAAAATGGTAAGATGATTGCCGCAACGGATAAAGGTTGGAATAATCAATTGATAAATGACGGCAAAGAACTTATTGAAGATAATGATAATAAAGAACTTAGCGATAGTCATGATAAAAAAAATAGAATTACTTTCGCAAAATATAAGGATCCATTGGGAGATTATGCATACAAATTTGTCGGGATATTCAAATTAAATAAAATTGATAATTCGGGCAAACGATATTATTCTCGTATCGATGAAAGGTGTAAAATAATAAGATAATAAAGAAATCTCCGTTAGAGGTATTAAAATACGCAATATTTCTCATCGGCAGGCCGCCATGATACGCCTTATGAAAGACGCGCGAGTATCTCTTCGTACTTTTCCTTTGTTTTGGCGACTATGTCATCTGGAAGCGGCTTGGGCTTCGAGTTCTTGTCCCAGGGCGTGGTGTCAAGGTAATCCCTTATGAACTGCTTGTCAAAACTTACGGGCGAGGAACCCGGGACATACTTTGATTTGTCCCAAAAGCGCGAACTGTCCGGGGTCAAAACCTCGTCTATAAGTATGAGTTTGTTGTCAACGATGCCGAACTCAAATTTTGTATCGGCAAGAATTATTCCAAGCGGGTCGGCTATATCGCGCGCGAAGGTATAAATTTTTACCGTGAGCTCCGATATTTGCGCGGCAAGTTCCGTCCCGATTGATTTTCCCATAACCTCAATAGTCACGTTTTCGTCATGTCCTGCATCGGCCTTGGTGGATGGAGTAAATATAGGCTTTTCAAGTTTATCGGCCATGCGCAAACCTTTGGGCAGAGGTATGCCGCATACCGCGCCTGTAGCCTGATAATCTTTCCAGCCTGTTCCTATTATGTACCCGCGCGCTATGCACTCAAAGTCTACGCGCTTTGCCTTTTTAACGAGGACGCTGCGTCCCTCAAGGATTTCGGCATAATCGCCGAATGGCTTCGGAAAATTTGAGGCCGATGTCTCAACTATATGGTTTTCAACGAAATCTATTTTGGAAAACCATATATTGGATATCGAGTTGAGTATAATACCCTTGCCCGGTATTCCGTTCGGAAACACATAGTCGAAAGCCGATATCCTGTCGGATGAGACGATGACCATGTGTTTTTCATCGACATCGTAAATATCGCGCACCTTGCCGCTGTATTTTTTTTCAATACCGGGGATTTTTATGTCTGTCATAGCGTTCATAGTTTGTCGAGTTTTTCCTTTAAAAGTTTATTTACAATCTGCGGATTCGCCTTGCCGCCCGAGGCCTTCATGATTTGTCCTATCAAAAATCCCATCGCTTTTTCTTTGCCGTCTTTAAAATCTTTGACTGATTGAGGGTTCGCCGAAATCACCTCGTTTATAACCGCTTCAATGGCCGAACTGTCGCTTACCTGCACAAGCCCTTTTTCTTTCACAATGTCACCCGGGGATTTGCCGGTTTCGCTCATGTCGGCAAACAGCGTCTTGGCTATTTTTCCGCTGATGGTTCCGTCTTCGATAAGGTTTATGAGTTCGGCAAGCATCCCGGACGTTACCTTGAAGCTGCCGATATTTTCGGGGTCGTCCAATATGGCGAGCAGTTCGCTCTGTATCCAGTTTGAGGCTTTCCGGGCGGGCGCGCCGTGTTTTACCGTCTCCTCGAAATAATCGGCGAGTTCTTTTACGCTTGTGAGCACGCCCGCGTCATAGGCAGACAGCCCGTATTCGCTTTCAAAGCGCGCCATCTTTTCTTTGGGAAGTTCCGGGAGCGTCTTGCGTATGGAATCTATGTATTCATCACTTAATATAGCGGGCGGCAGATCGGGGTCAGGGAAATACCTGTAATCATTTGCCGATTCCTTTGAGCGCATACTGAAAGTTTCGTTTTTATCGGCGTTCCAGAGTCTTGTTTCCTGAATTATAGAGTCTTTTTCTCCGTCTTCGATAAGCTCTTTTTGTCGCGAGAACTCATAGTTTACCGCCGCCTTTACCGCCTTGAAACTGTTCAGATTTTTTACTTCAACCCTTTTCCCCAGCTTGCTGTCGCCTTTTTCCCTGACCGATATATTCACGTCGCAGCGCAGACTTCCTTCTTCCATGTTTACATCAGATGCGCCGATGTATTTCATGATTGATTTTAGGTTCTGCAGATAGTCACAGGCTTCATCGCCGTTTCTCATGTCAGGTTCCGAGACTATTTCGGCTAAAGGGGTTCCTGCCCGATTTAGATCGATATAGGATACTGCCGAGTTTGGCTCATGTATTAATTTACCGGCGTCTTCCTCAAGATGTAATCTGTTAATGCGTACACGTTTTGGTCCATCAGGTGTTGTGATTTCAAGGAAACCGTCAATGCATATAGGCTTGTCGTATTGAGATATTTGGTAAGCATTTGGCAGGTCGGGGTAAAAATAATTTTTTCTGTTAAACCTGCTGTAATTTGACACCTTACAGTTTAAGGCGAGGCCGGCGAGGATACCTTTTCTGAGAACTTCTTCATTCAGTACCGGAAGTATTCCCGGATGTCCCTGACATGACGGGCAAGTTTGACTGTTGGGCAATGCCCCGAATTTGGTTGAACACCCGCAGAATATTTTGGATTCGGTGTTGAGCTGAACGTGTACCTCAAGACCGATTACAGCTTCATATTGCATAACCGCCTCATTTTATACTTGCTTTATGGCATAATAGCCGCGTATTGTGTAACCAAACCGGCTTGCCGGTCTTTGTCAAGAAAAATGACCGTTAGACAGAAAAATATGATTCTTGCCTTGTCCTGTGTTTTTTTGCTTGCCTTGGGCTATTGTCTCGGCGGCCGATTGGGGCGCGGGGCTGTAGGCGGTATGTACTCCATGCGTTTTCCCATTGTCTCGCTTTTATACACTCCTGCCGGACAGCATTATGAGACTGCCGTTCTTCTTAACAGCGATGACGAGTTAAAAAGAATCTCCGGTTATTATTCCATTCTGGACGGCGGAGTTTTCGATGCGGCCTACCTGAAAGAGCGCTACTTAAAAGAAGATTCGTTTTTGGCAAAAAAAACCATATTGTGGGTGCTTGCCCGCGCCGGCGCCTCTGATGTTTTGTCATCTTTGTACGAATCGGCCTCCGGAGACGAGAAAGCGTTGATTCTGCGCGCGCTCGATGAAATCAAAAGTAAAGAAAAAAGCGAATGAAAAATGTATTGCAAAAGAATGCCGCCTCCGCGATTAGTCGTCCTTTGCGGTTACATTTCAAGAGAGTTCAGGCATGACAGATAATAGTGAAAAATGCTCTTATTGCGAATACAATGGTATAGTCTATAATCCGTCTTACCATCTTCTTGGAGAAGAGCCTATTCAACCCTGCCCGCGCTGCATAATTCCTTCCTGCCGCTGCGCCGGGGAATCGCCGTATTATTATATGGACGCCGGGAAAATCATGGATTGCCCGTGCAGAAATGTAAGAATACGGATACAGCGCATAAAGCATATATATAGCGGCAGCGGCATTGAAAAAAAATTTTTGTGGAAATTTCTGGGCGATTTTAATACCAAGAATAAACTTGCCAACGACGCGAAGACAGCCGCTTTCAACATAGTCAGAGATTTTCCCAACACAAAAAAAGGGTTGTTTCTGTGGGGAAACCCGGGAACCGGTAAAACCATGCTCTCGACCATAATCCTGACAGAGCTTATATGCAGGAACGTAATAGAGGGCCGCTACGTGAAGATATCCAGAAATTTTTTCAATTTGCTCAAAGAAAGTTTTAATTCCTCATCCGACAGTTACGGGCAGTCCGCCGGAATAGAAAGGGAGTTGCATGAGGTGGATGTGCTTGTACTCGATGATTTCGGCGTGCAAAAAAACTCGCCGTGGGAACAGGAAACTCTCTACAACCTTGTTGACGCCCGTTATGAAAACGAAAAGTTCACCGTTTTTACCTCAAACCACAACCCGCTTAAGGCTTACGGCGAAATTTCAGAGGGACGCGTCTTGTCGCGCCTCAGAGAGATGTGCCGTATCATGGAGTTGTCGGGCGATGATTACAGGTTAAACCTGTAATGCGCCGCGCCTTCATAGGGCTTGGCAGCAATCTCGGCGACAGGGAAGCTAACATTCAAACCGCGCTTGACCTTATTGACGGCTCCGACGGCCTTGTCCTTGAACGGGTTTCGTCGGTTCTTGAGACAGCCCCTGTGGATTATCTTGAGCAGCCGTATTTTTTAAACCGGATGGCGCTTGTTGAAACAAGCCTGTCTCCTGAAGAACTTTTGAAAACCCTGCAGGAGATTGAGTTAAAAATGGGCCGTCAAAAGACTATTCCCAAAGGTCCCAGATTGATTGATCTCGATATAATATTATACGGCAGCCTTGTATTTGAAAACGCAAATCTCATCATACCTCATTCCGGGCGTTTCAACCGTCTTTTTATAATACGGCATCTTGCCGAACTTGACCCCCAACTGCGCGACCCTGTAACCGGAGAGTTGTACAGCGAACTTGTAAGCTAAGGTTTGCCATCTGAACGGCTCGGCAGGTTTTCAGCGGAAAAATAAAGACTTGCGCAATATTGGCTCTTTTTTTAGAAAGCCTATGCAAGTAATTATTGGCTGTTTGGGGGGTGTATGCGGCGTTTGACGGTATTTTTTATATGTATGTTCGCTTTGACGGTCGGATTCGCGGCTGAAGACGACTTGTCAATAGAAGCTCTTTTGCCTGCCGGAACCTCGGTGTTTGTAAAAACAGAGCCCATAGCTGATTTTATTGTCTCTGCTAAAAATTTCATTTCCTTGTTCAATAAGAAATCTTCCGCCGGAATAACCGAAAAAATAGATTCTTTTAAAAGTAAAACCGGAATTGATCCGCTCAATGAGGACGCGCTGCGCAATATCGGCCTTGACACAAAGCGGCGAGCGGCGCTCGCGGTATTGCAAGATTCCGAGCCCTTAGTGTTTCTGCCGGTTTCAAACGGCGAAACATTCGGCAGGGCTTTTGTGGAAATCATGCTTAAAATGGATGATTCCAAGAAAAGAGACCTCTACCCGGCAATTACTTCATATAAAAATTTCAAGGTATCCCAAATAGAGAAAGACATATTCGCTGCCGCGGTAAACGACTTTTTTGTTATAACCAATTCAGGGGAAAAAATTCATTCCATTATTGATATGTCGTTCCTGAATAAAAGCGCCGCTCTCTCGCAGGACAGCGACTACCTTTCGTATTTGAAGCAGAGAAATAATAATGTAAAAACCATACATGCTTTCGCAAGGGGGGAGGCTGTTTTAAACGACGGGATGGTTTTAAAATCCGGGCATGGAAAAATCACATCCTCTGTTGGTTTTTATTTGGCAGGCGCATCTATCGAAAAAAGTAAATTACTGTTTCAGTTAGGCGTCTCTTTTAACAAAGACAATCCGGAAGTAAACGCCTTGCTTAACCTGTTTTCAGCGCAGTCAACGAACTTGGCTCTGTATGACTCCGATTCGTTGATATACGTTTTTTTATCGTTGAACTTAAACTCTTTGGATACATTGCCTGACGAGCCGTCTTTTGAGAAAGCGAAGGGTTTCTACCGAATGCTTTGCGATTTTATAAAAGAATCTTATGGAATCGATTTCAAGGAAGATTTCAGCATGTACAGCAAGGGCGTATTCAACAGCATGATAGGCGACATCATAAAAAAGGAAAATGTCATATTTATGCCAATGACAGACGCCTCCAAAAGCCTTGCCCTGAGCAGAAAAATTCAGGAGCATCTCAAAAAAAAATACGAACCGAGAAATCTTTTCGGTTATGAAAATGTCGGCTCTTTCGGGAAGGCGGCCTATTATTTTGACGACGCAGGCGTTAAAAACTATGTTTACAGCGACCAGAGAGGCTTCTATGTCGCGACCTCAATATCGCTTTTAAACGCGGCAGCCAAGAAGCCTTATATCGAGGCGGCCGGCAAGCCGTTTGCCATGAAGATAAATGACAATATGTGGAGTTTTACTGTAATCAAAATGGACGCGTTGCGTCCGATGTTGGTTTCGCTGTTAGGCGCAGGCCGCAATGCCGATTTTAACGATTTTATAAACAGGCTGGGGAATATTTATATGTCGTGCAGTAAGAATGATTCTTTTGTTTCGGTAGATACGGAAATTTTAATCGGAAAATAAAAGGCTGTAAAAAGTGAAATATCTCTTCGGCCCGATAAACTCGAGGCGGCTCGGTCTTTCGCTGGGTATAGATATTACGCCGCGCAAAACATGTTCCCTTGACTGCGTTTACTGCGAGTGCGGGAAAACAAGTATCCTTACGGATGCCGTATCGGAGTATGTTCCCGCGGACGCTGTCATAGGTGAATTGGACGATTTACTGTCTGCTTCTCCCAAGCTGCATTCGTTGACCTTTTCCGGTTCTGGGGAGCCCACGCTTCACAGCGGCATAGGAAAAATAATATCGCACCTCAAGAAGAAGTACCCGCAGTATAAGGTTACCGTCCTTACCAACGGAACATTACTTTGGCGCGAGGATGTCCGCGATTCGCTTTCAGAGGCCGATTGCGTGATACCGTCGCTTGACGCGGTAAGCGATGATGTATTTTTTAAATTGCTGCGGCCTGCTGCCGGAATAACCCCCGAACTTTTATGCGATGGGATTATAAAGTTTGCGCGTGAATATAAGGGGACGCTTTTCATCGAAGTATTTATTCTTCCCGGATTAAACGACAATGAAAGCGAACTTGGAAAAATAAAGGATATATGCGTCAAGGCCGCCCCCGCCGCTGTTCAGTTAAATTCCCTTGACAGGCCGGGTACAGAAAAATGGGTGCGCGCTCTTTCTGCCGATAAACTTTCGGAGATAAAAAAAATTTTTGCGCCGCTGAATGTTACAATATCCTCAAGGGCGTCTCTTGAGGATATCGGCGGTCAGGTTTTTTCTGTGCTGAAAGAGACAATAGCGCGCCGCCCTTGTACCGCGCGGGAACTCGCGGCATATACCGGAGCCGGCATAGATTCTGTTAAAAAAGAGCTTGCGGATATGGTGAACGCCGGAACCGTAAGGGTTGAAAAAATAGAGAGCGAGGAATTTTTTTTTCTTAATCATTCATAAAATAGGAGAGTGTGATGGCAAAGGTTTTGATTATAGGCGCCGGAGGCGTCGGACAGGTAGTGACGCATAAATGCGCGCAAGTTCCGGAAGTTTTTTCCGAGATAATGCTGGCAAGCCGTACCGTATCAAAATGCGAAAAGATAGCGGCTCAGTTAAAGAGGCCAATCAGGACCGCGCCTGTTGACGCCGACAATGTTCCGCAGCTCGTTGCCCTTATACGCGATTTTAAACCTGACTGCATAGTAAACGTAGCGCTGCCATATCAGGACCTTCATATAATGGACGCCTGCCTTGAAACCGAAACCGATTATGTTGATACGGCTAACTACGAATCTCCCGATAACGCGAGTTTTTGCTATGATTGGCAATGGGAATATCATGACCGTTTTAAAAACAAAGGTATAATGGCGCTGCTCGGAAGCGGATTTGACCCGGGGGTGACCAATGTCTTTACGGCGTATGCCCAAAAACATCATTTTGACGAGATACATGAACTCGATATAATTGACTGCAACGCAGGCGACCACGGACAGCCTTTTGCAACAAATTTTAATCCTGAGATAAATATACGCGAGGTGACGGCAAAGGGAAAGTTCTACGAAAACGGCGAATGGAAAGAAACCGACCCTTTGTCGGTATCGAAAATTTATGATTTTCCCGAAGGCATAGGCGCTAAAAAAATATATTTGATGTACCACGAAGAATTAGAGTCTTTAGTGAAATTTTTCCCGTCTATAAAGAGGGCAAGCTTCTGGATGACCTTTTCCGATAATTATCTGAAACATCTTGAAGTGCTTCAATCCGTCGGCATGACATCTATCAAACCTATTGAATATCAGGGGCAAAAAATAGTCCCGCTTCAGTTTTTGAAGGCCGTGCTCCCTGACCCGGCTTCGCTTGGACCGCTCACAAAGGGTAAAACCTGTATAGGCTGCCGCATCAAGGGAGTTAAATCAGGCAAAGAAAGAGAGTACTATATCTACAATATTTGCGACCATGAGGACGCCTTTAAAGAGACCGGCTCGCAAGCCGTATCATATACGACAGGGGTTCCGGCTATGATAGGGGCGATGATGCTGCTTACCGGAACATGGAAAGGCGAGGGCGTATTCAACATGGAGCAGTTTGATCCCGACCCTTTCATGGATAAACTTAACAAACACGGGCTGCCATGGAAAGAGATTTTTTTGAAGGACTGAATACGGATCAGGTTAAAACTCCCGCTTTTATAATAAGCAAAGACGCTGTGATCCGTAATTGCGGGATACTTGATTCGATCCGAAAGCGTACGGGATGCAAGATTCTTCTCGCGCTTAAAGCCTTTTCAACATACAGTCTGTTCCCGATTATGAAAAAATACTTAAACGGAGTTTGCGCAAGTTCGCCTTATGAGGCGCGTCTTGGGAGAGAAGAATTTGGATTGGAGGTGCATTCATATTCGGCGGCTTTCAGCCGGAGTGATTTTGACGAGTGCCTGCAGTTCTCCGATCATGTTGTATTTAATTCGTTGAGCCAATATGCGGCGTTTAAAAATGATATAGCTAAAAATTCTGACCGCGTTTCTTTCGGTCTCAGGGTAAATCCCGAATATTCGGAGGCGCCGGCGCCGATTTATGACCCATGCGCGCCGTTCTCGCGGCTGGGTATAAAAAAGGAATCGTTAAAAGAAATCCCTGAAGGCATATCGGGACTTCATTTTCACGCGCTTTGCGAGCAGGACGCTTCGGCGCTATTTAGTACGGCGCGGGCTTTCGAGGAAAAATTCTCTTCTTTTTTCGGCGGTCTCTCATGGCTCAACTTAGGAGGCGGACACCACATAACAAAAAACGGATACGATATTGATCTCCTTTGCGATACGGTATCGTATTTCATGGACAAATACAAGGTTATGGTTTACCTTGAGCCTGGGGAAGCTACGGTACTAAATGCCGGCATTCTTGTAACCTCGATTCTGGATATCGTTCACAACGATATTGATATAGCCCTTCTCGATACTTCGGCTGCCGCTCACATCTGCGATGTTTTGGAAATGCCGTTTACCCCTGCTATTGCGGGAGCGGGAAAACCCGAAGAGTTCCCATACGTATACCGGCTTGCCGGACAATCATGTCTTGCGGGCGATATTATAGGCGATTATTCTTTTCCGGCGCCGCTTAACATAGGCGACAAAATAATCATTCTTGATATGGCGCATTATACAATGGTTAAAACCAACACTTTCAACGGATTGAAGCTGCCCAATATAGCGCTTTACAGCGTGAAAAAGGGGCTTAATTGGATATGGCAGCCGTTTTACAAGGATTTTAAAAGCAGACTGTAATTTTGGAGGCAAACGTGCAGCAGTATATTGATAAAATAAATACGCTCATGGAATCATTCCCGTATATCCGTGAATTTTACGGTAAGACCATAGTTATAAAATACGGAGGCCATGCCATGAAGGACGAACGCCTTATCGAGTCCTTCGCCCGCGACGTATCTTTGCTGAAATTAGTCGGCATAAGGCCCATAATAGTTCATGGAGGAGGGCCGCAAATAGGTTCGTTTGTGGAAAAACTCGGTAAAAAAAACGAGTTTGCCGGAGGTATGAGGGTTACCGATGAAGAAACCATGGAGATTGTTGAGATGGTTCTCTCGGGTTCGCTGAATAAAGGGATCGTTAACAACATTAATCATTCGGGCTGTCACGCCGTAGGTCTTTCGGGTAAGGACGGGAGGCTCATGACAGCCGAGAAGATGCTTGTAAACCATGAGGGGCAAATGCGCGATATAGGCCTTGTCGGAACGGTTGTAAGCGTGGACCCGTTTATTTTGCAGACTCTCAGAGAAAAAGATTTTATTCCGGTTATAGCGCCCGTGGCTGTGGATAAAGACGGGGTTACTTTGAATATCAACGCCGATATTGCCGCCGGTAAAATATCGGAGGCGCTGAAAGCTGAAAAGCTTATTTTGCTTACGGATGTTGAAGGGGTGAAGATAGACGGAGCTTTAATGTCAACCATGACAAAAAATGAGGCCGAAAAGTATATTGCTCAAGGGGAAATAACAGGCGGTATGATACCAAAAGTAAAATGCTGTCTTGACGCAATAGGCAATGGCGTTGCCAAAACCCATATAATAGACGGTCGTGTGGAACACGCCGTTCTGCTTGAAATATTCACAGATGTCGGAATAGGTACGGAAATTGTTAAAAACCATGAATAGGCGTATTGTCGGTCAACTCACGAGTATGTAAACAATGACGGCGAAGAATATTGTCAAAAGTATCGAAAGTAATACAATGAATATCTCTGTAGTTCTGGAGCCGGTTTTGACGCTGTCTTTTGGTTTTGAATAAGCTTTTATTTCGCTCTTGCCGCCGGAAATGCCCCGTGAACCGTCACTTTGGGGGTTGTACATCCGTAGTTTTACCTGATATTCCTCCTCAAAGATTTTACCGAAGATATTGTCGTCTATTTTAACCAATATTTCGTAAGGGTCATTCCGTGCCTTCTTTATGTCAACGATATCCGCCGGTATGGAGGCGCCGTCTTCTAATTTGAATATTTTGATATATTCTTCCTGCCTGGCCGAATCAGGCGTTATTCTCACCATGATGGTATCGCCGACTTTGAGCGTGTGTACGGGTTTTCCTGTTACGGGAGCGAGTATCGGTTCAACGTTCAAAATTACAGAATCGTACTCCTTCTCTGTGTTTTCCGAAATGTGCGGCAAAGACATTTCTATAGATTCCTTAGTGCTTTCTAATACTCTGGTATATTCTTCCGTTGTTATTTCCTGAATAAGCGATTCAAGTTTCAGACTTCTATCACGCAGAATATTATCGTTTATCAAATCATAAAGCAGCATGTCTAATTTATCATAGTCATAGTTTACCGTATGCTTATAAAGTGATTTATATAAGGTATGGTCTTTTTTTAATGTATCAAGGTACATATTGAGCGAATTGGTCATATTTATGTTAAAGAGGGCTTTCCATTTGCGTTCAACGATAAACTTCTGATAGTCATTCCAGTCTGTGTGGAGTTCCATATCGTATGTTTCCGGATAGGTTGATATTATGGCGTGATAGCCTTCAGGGGCTTCCTTATTAGTGAGAATAATAAACAATTGGCCAAATACTTTTTGTTTGTACGTATCAAGTTTGAATCTGGCTTTTATGAGTAAAACGAGGTTTTTTGCTTTTATGTCTGTGATATGAGTGTTACGTTTTTGCATGTCAATGAATTTTATTTCTCACATTGTAATTATATTGTCCTTTTGTGCGGCCTATAATTATTTTCGGCTTATGGCATATTTTTAATAAATTTTGTAAACAGGGATTACTTAAATATGACGTAAAACAATAAAAATACAGACAACATAAACAGCCTTAGATGCGAGGCGGCTTGTCCGTCAGTTCATGAGTACGTAAATAATGACGACTAAGAATATTGTCAAAAATATAGAAAGCAGCAAAATGAATATCTTTACGGCTCTGTCGCCGTCTTTTGATTTCGGATAAATTTTCGCTCCGCTCTTGTTGCCGAAAGCCCCCCGCAAGCCGTCGATTTTTGGGTCGTATATTCTCAGTTTTACCTGATGTTCATCCTCAAGGATTTTGCCGAAGATCTTGCTGTCTATTTTAACCAATATTTCGTAAGGGTCATTTACCTCTTTCCCGTACTTTATGTCAACGACATCCGCCGGTATGGGGCGTATGAGGCCGTCCTCTTCTAATTTGAATATTTTGATATATTCTTTCTGTTTGGCCGAATCAGGCGTTATTCTAACCATAATGGTATCGCTGATTTTTAGCGCGTATATAGGTTTTCCTTTTACGGGAGCGAGTACAGGCTTAACTTTCAGAATTACGGAATCGTCCGCTTTTTTTGAATCTTCCGAAACGGGCTGCAAAGACGTTTCTATAGGTTTGCTACGGTTTTCTAATACTTGGGCGTATTCTTCCGTTGATATTCCTTGAATAACCGATTC
>Ga0082212_10008750_pt1 | contig 13164 bp, 6 predicted proteins | sample TergutNt197P3_FD_71548 | JGI IMG/M metagenome (GOLD analysis project Ga0082212, IMG submission 71548) | Neocapritermes taracua P3 segment gut microbial communities from Petit-Saut dam, French Guiana - Nt197 P3 | ecosystem: Host-associated > Arthropoda: Insects > Digestive system > Gut ... | reverse complement strand
AAAAACCGATAACGTTCAATCTTGACATCAATCAGGCATTGCCCGCAAAACTCTACGGTGACGATCTGCGGATCAGACAGATTTTGAGCAACCTGCTAACAAACGCGTTCAAATATACCGAAGAAGGCACGGTCACTTTAGGTATCCAAAGCGTTCGGGAAAAAGACGACGTTTGGCTGACAGCATATGTCAAGGATACAGGTATTGGCATTAAGCCTGAGGATATCGGCGATTTATTCAAGGATTATGTCCAGATGAATACAAAAACAAACCGGAAAATAGAGGGTACTGGCCTGGGATTGCCGATAACTAAAATGATAGTCGAAATGATGGGTGGCTCTCTTTCGGTGGAAAGCGAATACGGAAAGGGAAGCACTTTCACGATCAGGGTCAAACAGGGCTATGTAGACGACACCACGATCGGCTCGGTGGTGGAAAATAGTTTGAAGTTCTACAGTTACGCGGATGAAAGGCGCAAACAAAACGCGAAATTAAAGAGGATCAGCCTTCCGAATGTCAGAGTGCTTATAGTGGATGATGTACAGACAAATCTTGACGTCGCGCGGGGGTTGATGAAACCTTACGGTATGAAGGTCGACACCGTTATAAGCGGCCGGCAGGCTGTCGACGCGATCAAAGATGAGAATGTCATATACAACGCAGTGTTTATGGATCACATGATGCCGGGCATGGACGGGATAGAGGCAACCGAAAAAATTCGTGAAATCGGCACAGATTATGCCAAAAACATACCTATCATAGCGCTGACCGCCAACGCCATAGTCGGCAATGAGCAAATGTTCTTAAGCAAAGGCTTCCAGGCGTTTCTGACAAAGCCTATTGAGCTTGCCCGGCTTGATTCTATCATCCATCAATGGCTGGTGGATAAGGATAGTGAAAAACAGCCGCGTCAGACGGAAAATGTGAAAAATGGCGAGAGCAGCCATCCTCCGGCCGACTTCGGCGCGGAAGGCCTGGATGTGGAACAAGGCCGTGAAGCTTTCGGTGATGATGATATTTATTTTGATGTATTGCGTTCTTATCTGGTGAATACGCCTCGCCTTATTGAAAAGATCCAATCCGTGAAAAAAGATGATCTTGCTGATTACACCATCATAGTACACGGAATCAAGGGGTCGAGCCGCGGCATCTTTGCGAATGAGGTTGCTGATATGGCGGAAAGGCTTGAAAAATCCGCAAATAAAGAGGATTTCGATTTTATAATTGCGCACAATGAGATTTTCATAGAAAAGATGAAGAAACTATTTTTGGTAATTGAAGAGATCCTCTCAAGGATTCAAGATGAAAACCCAAAACAGAAAAAAGACAAACCGGACAGAGACCTGCTGAAAAAAATACTTGACGCGTCCAAAACCTACGATATTGACATATTGGACGCAGCCGTTAAAGAACTGGAGAGCTATGAGTACGAATCAGGCGGCGACCTTGCGGAATGGCTAAAAGATAATATAGGCCAGCTAAATCTCTCGGATATTATCATCAGGCTCTCGTATCTTGAAGACTAATTATTTTAGAAGTGATATAATAAACGGGTATTTAGAAGAGGTCCGTACAAGGGGAAAAAATGAAATCAGGGGGACGTTTTTCAAGTCTAAAGATTAAAATAATGCTATCTACGTTAATTCCCGTAATAGCGTCATTCATCCTGATTTTTGTTGTTATTTTTTCGACGATGGATGCTTTTTCAAAAGAGACGGCAGAGTATAAATTTTTGCAAACCAGCCAAAAATATGTTTTTTATTTTGAGGACAGACTGACCAGCGCCCTGAACTATTTATCTATTCTGTCAACACTCATTGAGAAACAGGTTTTCACAGACGGTATGGACAGGGAAACACTAAAAAATACCGTTTTGAATATAGTTGAGGATTATGATCTGATTGACGGATCAAGTATCTATTTCGAAGCGGATATGTTTGACGGTAAAGACGCGCAGTACAAGGGTACCGGTTTAGGCTCCGCCAAATCAGGCAAAATCAGCTGGTATTTCTACAGAGTAGACGATGAAATCATGTTTCTCCCATATGCTCTCGAAGATGATATCGAGTTTGAGCTGCCGCACTATACTATGGCCAAAGAGGCCAACATGCCCATATTCACAGATCCCGAAACATATGAAATTGAAGGGGTCAATATCCATATGTTTACGCTGACATACCCGATCAACAATAAAGCCGGCGAGTTTATCGGCGCTGTTACGGTTGATATATTCCTTGACAATTTATTTGAACAGCTTAGAAATGAGCAAATATACGAATCCGGATATATCGGAGTATACAATGACAGAGGCATTATCATTTACAATCCGATATACGAATACATTGGATTGACACGGGAGGAAGCCGGGCTGTTTAGGGATCTGGCCGAATTTCAGGAGAATTATGGGTTCTTCAACTCCGAGTCCCTGCTCACAGAGCAAGAGGCCCTTATCGTAATCAATCCCGCTTATATTCCCCAGTTGAATTCCACTTTCTATATTTCGGTCACAGCGCCGCTGGATGAAATATATGCCGAAGGCAGAAATACGACGATAAGGCTGCTTTCATTCTGTATTGTCGTGGTCTTTCTGATCGCGCTGCTGGTTTATTTCCTTGTCAGGCGTGCTTCCAAACCGATAAAGGAAATCACAGATAATATCGATAAAATAGCGAACGGTGAATACAGTACACGTATCGAAGGTGATTATGACGGAGAGTTTGTTGTCGTAAAAGATTCCGTGAACAAAATGGCTGATAACATTGAAACGGCTGTGAATGATTTGAATGCGGCATTAATAGCCGCGGAACAGAGCAACATGGCAAAGAGCGAATTTTTATCACGAATGAGCCATGAAATGCGTACGCCGATGAACGCGATTATAGGAATGTCGGACATCGCCAGAGGGACGGAAGATCCTGCCCAGAGGCTGAAATGCCTCGATAAAATCGGTGATGCTTCAAATCATCTGCTCAATGTGATCAACGACATACTTGACATGTCGATGATAGAAGCCGGAAAATTCGAATTAAACCTTGCCGACTTCAACTTTGAGCGAATGATTGACGGAGTATTGTTAACGACAAAATATTGCATGAACAACAAAGGGCACGAATTGTCCGTATCTATCGATTCTGAAATACCGGGCACCCTTGTCGGAGACGAAAAAAGGCTGGCTCAGGTGATAACGAGCCTTCTGTCCAACGCGGCGAAATTCACGCCTGAGGGCGGAGAAATCAAGTGCAACGCAAAGGTACTCAGTGAAGACGAAGGATTGTATACGCTGCAGGTCGAAATCATTGATAATGGTATCGGAATATCGGAAGATCAGCTAATGAACCTCTTCAGCGTCTTTGAACAAGCGGACGGAGGAAATACAAGAAAATACGGCGGCACGGGTCTCGGCCTTATATTATCAAAACGTATTATCGAGATGATGGGAGGCAATATCTGGGTCATTTCCGAATTAGGGAACGGGTCAAAATTCACCTTTTCTTTTAAAGCTAAAAAAAGGGAAGAGTTGGAGAAACCAAAAGAAACGGATTCCGACAGACCTCCGGATTTCTTAAAAAACAAAAAAGCGCTGATTGCCGACGATATCGAAATCAACCGCGATATTATTATTGCGATGCTCGAAGGGGCGGGCATGACGTTCGAATGTGCCGAAAACGGAAAGGAAGCCGTTGAAATCTTTAAAGCCAACCCGGGCAGCTTCGACGTCATATTCATGGATATGCAAATGCCGGAGATGGACGGCCTTGAAGCGACACAGACGATAAGGATGCTGGATGTTCCGGAAGCGATTACCATACCTATCATAGCGCTGACGGCAAATGTCTACCGTGATGACGTCATTAAATGCCTGGATGCGGGCATGAACAATCATATTGGCAAACCCGTAATGATTGATGATTTATTTGAAAAACTCAGTATGTATTTAGGGGAATGATGCGGAAAAATACTGATCTGCCGATTTTCGGTTCGCGTGCGGAAGGCGAGGAGATACCAAAACACAAACTGGCAGAAAGCCCGCTCGAACCGCGTGTCGCCTATCAGATTGTAAAAGACGATTTATTGGACGAAGGCATAGCCCGGCACAATCTGGCTACCTTCTGCCAAACCTGGATGGAAGACGAGGCCGTCGAACTGATGAGTCAGACCCTCGCGAAAAACAGCATTGACAAGAGTGAATACCCCAGAACCGCGGAAATAGAAACAAGATGCGTCAATATGATAGCGGATTTGTGGAATGCGGGCGCTGAGGGCACATTTATAGGCACGAGTACTGTAGGTTCGAGTGAAGCTTGCATGTTGGGCGGCATCGCGATGAAGTTCAGCTGGAGGGAAAAAGCGGAAAAATCGGGTTTGGATATATACGCTAAAAAACCAAATCTGGTTATCTCATCAGGTTACCAGGTGTGCTGGGAGAAGTTTTGCGTTTATTTCGATATTGAACTCAGGGCAGTACCAATAGACAATACCTGCCTGAGTCTGGATCTGGACAAAGTGATGGCCTATGTAGACGAATATACCATCGGCATAATTGGCATACTTGGAATTACCTATACCGGGAAATATGACGATATTAAAGGATTGGACAAGATTCTGACTGAGTACAACAAAAAGGCAAGAATCAGCGTTCCCATTCATGTGGACGCCGCGTCCGGCGGACTCTACACGCCATTTATCGAGCCTGAGCTGGAGTGGGATTTCAGGCTGAAAAATGTAGTGTCAATCAACGTCTCCGGCCATAAATACGGGTTGGTATATCCGGGTATCGGCTGGATTGTTTGGCGGGACAAAAAGTACCTTTCAAAAGAACTGGTTTTCGAAGTGAGCTATCTCGGCGGAAGTATGCCTACCATGGCAATAAATTTCTCACGAAGCGCCAGCCACATTATCGGGCAATACTACAATTTTCTCCGCTACGGCAAAGAAGGCTATACAGCCGTTCATCAGAATACCCGCAAAGCGGCGATGGCCCTGGCGAAGGCAGTTGAAGATACCGGATACTTCGATATTTACAACGACGGCTCACGTCTGCCGATCGTTTGCTACAAACTAAAAGACGATGCCCCGGTCAAATGGTCTTTGTACGATTTATCGGACAGGATGCAGATGAAAGGCTGGCAAATACCGACCTATCCCCTGCCTGAAAATCTCGGGGAAACTATCATTCAGCGTCTGGTGTGCAGAGCCGATCTCGGGTACAACATGGCGCAGGAAGCGGCTGAAGATTTCAGGAGCGCTATTATTGATCTGAACGAGGCCAGGATAATCCAAAAGCAGGAAAGAGAACACAAGGTCCAGGGCTTCACCCACTAACTTAAATTCCCCGTCATTGCGAACGCAATCCTCTGTCATTGCCAGTGCGGAACTTAGTCTGTCTGAATATCTTTGCCGGTCCCTCGTAACGGAACCATGTTTGGCATTTAACCGGCATTTAACCTCATTGCGAGCTAGCTAAATGTAATAATATCCCATAAATATAAAATATTAGGTTGACAAAATATGGTAAATAAAGTATATTTATGGTAATTAATGGTTCATGCCCGTGAACCTAAAAAGAAAAAAAGCTTATAAGGACATGGTGAAAAAATGAAAAAAGTTAATGAAAAAAAGATACGAAGCGTGATGTCATCCATTATTGCCGCCGCGCTTTCATTTGTCATTCTTACCCCGTCAGCCGCGTTCGGCGCGGATTTTCCGGGGCAGGAGAAGAGCCTGCGTGAAGCCGGTAAGCTAGTGGAGACGGAGAAAACCGCAGCGGCTGACGCTGCAAACAATACAAAAAAATTACCGGCTTATGCGTTGCTCGGGGATGGAACGCCAAATTCGGCTTTTGTCGATGTGAACGGAAACCTGCAAACCGTATCGCTGGAAATGTTTGAGGATATACTGGCTGATTGGACGGATCCGGTCATTGATACCGAAGGCATGCCGACTGTACTTGAGCTGCTCGGACATATACCGGCTGATCCGGAATCTGCCATAGATATTTCATCAGAAGAAGAAAACATCCCATCCGATATTTCCCCTATGGGTATCTCCCCCTTTATGGATATTACGCCGATGGCGGTCGATTTTCCGTATTTCTTTCATTTGGCGGGACAAACCGATCCGTTCGGATCCGGCCATAGCTACAGACAGTATTATGTACCGGCAGGCTCAGACGTGCCGCTGCTCTCATTTTGTCTGGAGATGGGCAAGAACGCGCCGCCGGACAGTGTAAAAGTTGCCTACACACAGATGGGCGCTCCCGGCTGGGCAACCGCGCTCGCGACCTTTGCGCCCGCGGTGCTGGGATCCTACGGGATAGATACTATATCCGACAATGCCGAACGTCAGTGGGCAATGCAGGACGCGGTGTGGGCGCTTCAGGGCTCAAATATAGGCTCCGCAGCTAGCGTCCCTGTGATCAAAAGCCTTATCAGCGCCGCGCGTGACCCGGTAAGCGCCAGTAATCCGAAGTTCTATGGCATTGAAAACGAAAGCGTTTTGAAGGCGGATCTTTTTAATAGCGATCTGGTCAGATACGGACCATTTTCAATAACCGGAATGAGCGGAAACGCGGAGCTGATTATTTATTCCGATGACGGCAGCACAGATACCGGAGCGTGGCTGGGTGACGCTTTCGGGGCAAGAACAGATCAATCAGTAATTTCAGGCGGCACGGAATACTATATTTATGTGCCACGTTATCTGTACTCGGCTCAGAGGATAAGCATCCGTATTAATGCGCCGTATGTCCTTCCGTCAAGCATGAACGCTTATCAGGCGCCGTCCTCAGGCTATCAAAATCAAATCGTGATGACGAGCTGGACGCCCAGAAGCGGCACTGTCACGGTCACGGCAAATCTCGGGGGTTTTGGCGAATTTGAAATATCAAAGCTCGATACCGGCTGGAGGCCGGATTATTCGGATGAGACATATCTGCTTGAGGGCGCGAAGTTTAAAATACAGGAATGGGCGTCTTGGGGCTTCACTGACACATCGGTACCAGTGACGTATGACTCTGTGACAAGGACATACCATACCGGTTATTTATTTGAAACCAACACAAACGGCGGGATTTACAGGATCATTGAGACCGGCCTTCCGTATGGCTATCGCGACCCGGTCATCATTGACGCCGGAGTCACCGCAAAGTACGGCCTGAGACACAAAGGGGCCTCGGACGCAGGGACGCTATACGCAAAAAACAATCTTCTCAATGTCAGAATAGAGGTACAAAAACGCGACAAAGCAGATAGCGCCGCGGGGCCTGCTCATCCGCAGGGGAACGCGGTGCTTTCGGGAGCCTATTACGGTTTGTTTTACAGTGAAGCCATAACCGATTCGTCAGGAATCAGGCACAACGAAGACGAGATGGTTTGCATAGGAATTACAGACGAAAACGGCAAGGTCGTATTTGACAATTCCAACGCCGGCCGCGTCCCGGCGGACAGCCCCCTTATATGGAGCAATGACGATACAAATACGAATTACGGCACGGAGGATTTCCCGATTTATCTTCCGGTTTTTGAGAGGCTTGACAGGCGTATATATCCCGCGAAATATTATGTACAGGAACTCGTACCGTCAAAAGGCTATATGCTTGACATTGACCCTTTGACAGCGGAGATTGACAGCAACGGAATTCCTCTTCCGGGGACCGGCGCCGCTTTTAAATACTATATTGACGCGAGCGACAATGGCAGCGAAAAAAACCCATACGGGATTCAGACAGGCATCAGTGTCACCGAACAGGTCAAGATGCGGGGTTTTCTTCTCAGAAAGATCCGGAGCGCCGGCTATGAGACTGAGGTATATAGCCTGAACGGAGCCGGTTTTTCCGTTTATCTGATCGAAGACCTGATAGGCATTATACAGAAAGCGTCTGAATCGGATCCTGCTGTCAAGGTGCCGCAGCGCGGCCCGGGAGGCTGGGACAAACAGGATTTCATTGATTTCTTTTACGACGCCGATTATGAAAATCCGATCGACACCGGCCAGGGGAAACCATGGTACAACCATGATGACAATGTGTACAAAGGGCGCTACAATTTTAGCCTTTATCCGGAATTAATGCGCGCGAGGATCGACTACCTTGAAAGCCCTGTGTTTTATTCCGGCGCGGATTTGATCCCGGGGCTGAGGTACGGAAAATATGGGAATACAGTGAAACCGGATGATGGCGAAGTCGTATTTCCCGAATTCCCGTACGGAGAATACATAGTATTTGAAACCTATACCCCTCCGGGAGTAGACCGCATCAAACCGTTTATCGTTAATATCAAAGAAGATGGCGGCGATATAACCGATGGCGATGGAATATACAACGCGGACAGGCCTGAGCAGGCCTGGCGTATTCAGGTCGACAGCAATATGTTTTCGATAAGGCTTTGGAAAAAGGACGCCGAAACAGGGAGGACTGTCATCGGAAAAGACGCAGCTTTCCGGATAAAATATCTAGGAGCCGATGGGGTTGAAGGGGGCGCTGACGACAGATGGGTAGAAATGGTCATCCCCGAAAAAAACGGCATAGTTCGTTACGGTACAGCCGAGAATCCGTTTCGCGTCGGTGAAAACGGGGTATTGATCCTGCCGGGAAAACTCATGGCAGGCGCGTACAAGCTCTATGAAGTGAGCGCCCCGCCGGGTTATGTACTCTCGTATCATGAGGCTATTGACGGGTTCGAATACTACTACGCCGACCCGGAGCAGATACAAAAACGCGGGTACGGTGATGACGGAGACGCAATCATGTATACCCCAAAGTCAATGACGCCGGATCCGCAGCCAGACGCCGGGATTGTGTTTGATGTAAACGAGGCACACAGAGTACCGGACTTCGATATCGATACAGATGGCTATGATGATTTCGTTCTCGAACTCGTTCAGTACAACGAACAGCAAAAAGGAAGGATCAATATCCGTAAGTTAAGAGAGACAGAGGAAGGCCGGCTTTCGGCTTTCAGCGGAGTCATATTTGAGCTGCTCGCCGCTGAAGACATTCTTTCGCTCGATGGGCACGGAAGCGTAATTTACAGAAAAGGGGAGCTCGTCGCGAAAACAGAAACCAATTCATCGGGCAATGCCTGGTTCAAAAACCTCTATCTTGGAAAATATATTCTTAGGGAAGCGGATATATCCGATTTATCAAAAATCACGGCAAACGGAAAACTCGTTTCAGGATACAAATATGTTGACCAAATCGAAATAGATTTCAGTCCGCCGCCCGGAACTTCGCTTGACGGGAGCTCTTCGTTTTATCAGGAAAACGCTGTTATATCTGTTTCGTGGGATATGCTGAATGTCCTGGAACTCGGCAAAATCGAAGTTCAAAAATACGGGGAAAAACCCGGATCGCCTTTTTTCGATCCGAAAACCGGAAATCTCGTAGTCCCCTATGAAGAGGAAGTTCTCGGGGGAGTCGTCTTTGAAGTATCTTGCGAAAATGACATACCGGACGTCAATACCGGCGAAGCGGTATGGAAAAAAGGCGACATAGCGGGAACGTTCACAACCGATGAGAACGGGTACGGATATCTGGACAGTTTACTGCCGGGCGACTACGCGCTTCGTGAAATTTCCGCTCCGGACGGGTATATTTTGATAGATGATAAGCCTTTCACGGTCAAAAAACGCGAACATATTGATCCGTTTGAATGGTATGCCTGGGATATCACTGACGCGCGGCAGAAGCTATCAGTCATGATTGAAAAAATTGACGACGCCGACGGAAAAGAACTCGCGGGCGCGGTGTTCGGCATCTATGCTTCCGAAGATATGGACCTGGGATTCATTATTGAAAAAGGCGCATTGGTTTGCGAGGCTGTTACTGACAGTAACGGAAGAGCCTGCTTCATCGATTTGCCGCCGGGCAGGTATGTCGTTCGTGAGCTAATGCCCCCGCCGGGCTATCTTATAAATGAAGAATTCTCTCCCGAGGTCGCCCTTTCGTATGAAGGCAATAGTATCGAATACCTGACATGGACAGGCATTTGCACGGATTCGCGCGGTATTTCAGTAGAAGTCGACAAAGATACGATTAAGAGAACGTCCGCCGCGTATGTGAGCCTGCCGGGCCAGGCCGGTTACAACAATGTAGGGCTTGAAGAAGAGCGTTATCGTTATGATATTGATTTTCGTTCGACATCAGGGATTTGGGCCGATGAATTTGTCGTTGACGATCCTCTCGAGAACGTCATTTACGGAAAAATAGTAGTGGAAGAAATATGGACTCCCGTTGTTTGGGGAGACTATGACGGATTATGGAACCTGTGGTACGCAACGAATAAGACAGATCCTAATACCGTATATTCTACCGCAAGCGCGATGGATTCCAATCCTTACAATCCGAAAAACCCGGACAGTATTGCCGTTTATCCGAATACAGGTTTAAAGCTTCTGGCACAAGGCTTAAAGACAGACAAAAGATATCATTTTACACTGGAGGATTTCGGCCTTTCGGAAGGAGAATATCTGACCGGCCTCAGGTTTGAGTATGGCAGGGTCGAGGTAGGTTTCACATCCAAAAACTACGCTGATGAATCACTGAACGGCGAACACAGAAAGATATCCGGGAAGGATTTAAAGCTGCCGTCCGCGGCCACAAATGAATTGATGCTGCTAGATCACACTATGTTCCCGGGCCTGATGCCCATATATACCAATGGAGTCTTACTTACAGGGCTCAGTGCGGCAGGTCCAGGGCTGGGTGAGCAAAACGAAATGATCAGGAATATTGACGGGACGCCGATCAAGCCGGACAAAGAAGGCCTGTTCAAGGAATACATTACAGGTATCAACGGAGACATTGTCGACTGGACTCCCGTGGAAGGGACCCGGTTTTACGCCGCGGGCGCGGCCGATCCCGGCTATGAACTTATGCCCGCTTCGTATCTGGTATCAGCTGTGAAACCGATGGAAGACATAGATATCGTATCATCCGTATCGGCGCGTATCGCCAGAGATATCACGATGCGGGCGTACGATCAGGACGCCGTTGTGACAAAAGAGATAGGAACATTCAGATACGAAGACAAAGCGCCGAGAGGTGAATCGGCAAAGACATGGGATGAATATCCGCTGTTATTATTGCTGATCATTATGCTGTTTTCATCAATAGGGCTTCTCCTTTTGGGCCGCATCTCGATGGAACGGCAGCACAGAAACAGGAAGGTGACGAAATGTTTATGAACTATATGAAGATAAAACTGATAATCGCGCTTTTGGCCGCAATGGCTGTGATAGTGGTTATCCCTATGGGATCGTTCGCGGCCCAGGATCAGCCGGCCGCGAATAATAGCGGAAACGCGAATGACGGACAAAAAACCAGGGTATATCAGGAGTTTACATACAAAGACGGAGAAAAGCCGGATATCCCGGAAAAGATCAACCAATTCGGGCAGGTACTCACACTTGTCTCGGTCTCGGATCCTGTAGAAAGCAAAACGCTGCCCGACAGCCGGACATACACGTATCAGGTATCAAAGTCCTATACGCCGGATCAGTTGTCACAAGCGCCCGACAATGTGAAGTTAACTCCCGTTCAAGGCACAGGATCCCGCCAGGTCGACCGCGCGGAGACTATCACAGATTTGTCAAACAACGACGTTGACAAGCTGCCTCAGAGAAGCATTTACACGGATACAAAGGGGAAAGGCCCCGGCGCAAGCGTGAACGGAGACCTCGCGCTTGCGGAAGTAAAATACGAAGTGGCCCATAGGGACGAATACGGAATGCCGGATAGCTATACAGCTCATGTCGTCTATCGCGGAGAAGAGACTTATACGGCGGTAATGTATTACATGGCGGAGGCGACTTATACAAATACGGAAGCTCTGGGCGGCGAAATTACTTTTACAGTAATTGCTACATATGAAGGCGACGCTCCTGTAGCCGACGGTTTGTCGGAAGACACATCAGGCGTGGAGGAACCGGAAATGACCGGTCAGGTTACGGGAGCCGCGGATGCGGAACCACAGGGAAGCCCTGCACTATTAAGTATGATAAAATTTCCGTTTTCGTTAGGCGATCTTTCTCCGGCCGGAGCGGCGACACTGGCTGCAATAGCCGCCGTCGTAGTTATGCTGCTGATCATAGGAAACTACAACAAGCGTCGGATACGCGAAAGCAGCCAAGCATAAAAACATCTTGACATCCCTCTCCATAAGTGTACACTATAAGAGTACACTTACGGAGGAGATCAATGGAAGAAAATGTTATGTACGTTACATTAAAAGAACTAAAAAAGCAGCCCGGGCGTTATGTTTCAATTGCCGGAGACGGTAAAAAAATTATCGTTACCGACAGAGGGGTTCCAAAGGCACAGATTATTCCTTTGGAGCAACAAGCAGAAAGTAAGGTTTCCAAGCCTGAGTTTTTCGGAATGTGGGCTGACAGAGAAGATATGAAAGACGTCGATGCTTATGTCAGAAACCTGAGGAAAGGCCGGAGTTTTTTATGATTATTGATACCGATGTTCTTATATGGGGCGCCAGAGGAAATGACAGGGCGTGTTCAGAAATACAAAATATAAAATCTCCGAAAATTTCATGCATTACTGCAATGGAACTGCTGCAGGGAGCAAGAGATAAGGCAGAGCAAAAGAAATTCTTCAATCTGTTAAAATCATGGAATATTGAAATTGTTCATATCAATGAAAATATATCAACTCTGGCAATGCAATATAATAGGGATTTTTCACTAAGTAAAGGCATAGGAATTGAAGACGCGCTAATAGCCGCTACTGTTATAGAAAAATCAGAAGAATTGTTTACTGCTAATGATAAACACTTTAATTACGTACCCGGACTGAAGATCAGAAAATTTCGTCCATGATATTTTTTTGGCATAAACCTCGAATATACACCTTGAAATAATAACATCGAATTGACACCGAACATCAAGTGAAATACAATGAAATTCGCCGTCGGGGTGTAGCGCAGTTTGGTTAGCGTACTTGACTGGGGGTCAAGGGGTCGTGAGTTCGAATCTCACCACTCCGACCAAAGGGTCTTGGAATTTCAATGATTTCAAGACCTTTGTTTTTTATATTTACAAATTATTGGCAATTTAGGCTGGGGGATTTGGGGGGATTTTTGTTTTTGGAATAGGATTGAAGATGGTCAATCGGAATCTGACTATTTTCCCCCCATTTTCCCCCCAATTTCGTTAAAC